>Ga0206683_10001522_pt1 | contig 16020 bp, 16 predicted proteins | sample M280m12015metaG_FD_155483 | JGI IMG/M metagenome (GOLD analysis project Ga0206683, IMG submission 155483) | Ammonia-oxidizing marine archaeal communities from Monterey Bay, California, United States - M2 80m 12015 | ecosystem: Environmental > Aquatic > Marine > Intertidal zone | place: USA...
TTGGTGGCAGGCAATCCAACTAAATCTGAGTGGTCCGCGAAGAACCCATATTTCACCAACATTACTGATAATTACGTTCTAAATGGTGAATCGTCAAAGAAGGAAACCAGGCATATTGTATTCAATCTTGGTAACTCTAATTTGGAGTACAAGGCAGGGGATGCTCTTGGAGTCATCCCAAGATGTCCTCCAGAATCAGTCGAAGAGATATTGCAGATTTGTGGATTTTCTGGTGAGGAAGAAGTCGAAACTAATCATGGAAAATGCTCACTTAGGGAAGCGTTGACAGATAGGTACGAGATTCATCGGGTCTCAAAGAAATGGCTCAAGGGACTCGCCGAGAGATCCTCCGATTCTCCTGTAAAAATAGAGATACGAATCGCCTCCAGAAGGAGATTCTCGTCCGTTGACGGGGCATTGATTGTTGACTGGACAGACCGTAGTGAACAAGATCTCCCAGAGGGATACGTGGAGATGGGGGAATTCGACGATAATTCGACGATCCTCCTACAGGAACTAATCTCCAACAATGATTCAATGGAGGATTACATTTGGTCCAGGGACTATGTTGATGCATTAGGGGATTTCATTGGTTTGGGTTTCACTCCGCAGCAACTTCTGGAGGGCATGGATAGGCTGAAACCGAGACTCTACTCTATTGCCAGTAGCCCCGATTTTGAAAAGGGAACAGTCCACCTAACTGTGGCAATAGTTCGGTACCATCACCACGAAAGGGATCGAACTGGACTTTGCACAGGTTTCATGGCCGACAGATGTGAAACCGACACTACTGAGATTGGTGTTTACATGTCTCCAACTCGATCATTCGTCCTACCTGAGGATGGTTCTAAGGACATTATTATGATCGGTCCGGGAACTGGAATTGCCCCGTTCCGAGCCTTCCTCCAACAGAGAGAAATAAACAAGGATTCAGGGAGGAACTGGCTCTTCTTCGGAGATTGGACTGAGGAGGGGGAATATCTCTATCGTGAAGAAATGGACGCATGGGAAGCCAGTGGGGTAATTTCGAAACATAATCTAGCTTGGTCACGGCAAGGTTCTGAGAAGGTCTATGTCCAACATCTGATGAAGAAGAACGGCGAAGAGATTTGGAAGTGGATTGAAGGTGGGGCATATTTCTACGTATGTGGCGATAAGCAGTACATGGCCAAAGATGTGCATGCAACTCTGATGGATATCTGCTCCGAATATGGGGGGATGTCTCCCGCTGAGTCCAAGAATTTCGTAGAGAATGGATTGATGAAGTCGGAGAAGCGATATCTACGAGACGTATATTGACAGGCCGATTCACTCAAACGAAGGCACACCTAGCATGGTAATGTGTTCCGTCGTGTACTAGTCGCTAACCGTGGCGAGATCGCACTACGGATAGTTAGGTCACTGAGGGAACTGGGCGTCGAATCCGTCGTAATTCATGGAAGGGAGGATAGGATGTCCCTCCCGGTTAGACTTGCGGATGAGGGTTACTTCATTCCAAGAGAAGACCCACTAGCGTCCTATCTTGACATAGAGGCGATAATATCTGCTGCCAAAGAGGTGGGTGCCGATGCAGTACATCCAGGCTATGGTTTTCTTTCGGAGAACGCAACCTTTGCACAGCGTCTCGCAGAGGAGGGAATTACCTTCATAGGACCCTCACCTGAATCACTCAGACTCCTAGGAGACAAGATAGCAGCTAGGGAGGCGATGTCAAAGGCTGGGATCCCTATAGCAAAGGGGACCGATCAACCAATTTCTGATTCTAATGCGGCACTAAACGTGGCTTCCGAAATCGGCTTCCCAATCATGATAAAAGCAGCCTCTGGGGGAGGGGGAATTGGGATGCAGGTGGTAAATGAAAAGTCCGAATTCGACTCAGCTCTAAGACAATGCCAAGGTAGGGCCGAGTCCGCCTTTGGTGATAGTAGAGTTTTCATAGAGGAGTATGTAAGTTCAGCAGAGCATATTGAATTCCAGGTTGTCGGGGATGGCTCGAAAGCAATCCATCTCGGAGAAAGATTCTGCTCCATTCAGAGAAGACATCAGAAGATTCTCGAAGAGGGTCCTTGGATTAGTCGTGAAGAAAGAGAAGATATTGGGGCTAGGGTCGTAGCAGGGGCGGAGGCTATCGGCTACAGGGGTCTAGCGACGTTTGAATTCCTCAGGAACTCAGAGGGAGAATTCTACTTCATGGAGGTGAATCCACGGGTCCAAGTGGAGCACACAGTAACTGAGATGTTAACGGGAATTGACCTCGTCTCTCTTGGAATCATCGTTTCTTCTGGAGCCGATCTACCAATTTCCCAAGAAGAAGTGGTATTGAGCGGTCACGCTATCCAGGTTCGGATAAACGCAGAGAACCCAGTAACTCTCGAACCTTCTCCGGGAAAATTGTGGGAATGCCATTGGCCGGGGGGTCCCGGCATCAGAGTCGACTCCCATGGATTCTCAGGTTATGTGATGCCCGAAGCATTCGACTCGTTGCTCGCCAAGATAGTTTCTTGGGCTCCAAACAGGAACCAAGCAATAGGAAGGTTAGACTCTGCTTTGGAAGAGACTATTCTTCTTGGATTAGATACTTTGATCCCCCTCCATAGGGCGATATTGCAGGAATCAGACTTCATAGAAAGGAAAATAAAAACTAACTACCTAGAAACCCATACAGATTTGCTAGTTGGTGATGGTTAGTTGGATTTAGTCATTGTTGGCAGCATCGGTTATGATGACATAGAAACACCAATTGCCACAGGATCGGATATCCTCGGGGGATCCGCAGTTCACGCCGGTGTCTCAGCCGCTTTTCATCTTCCAGAGACTCCGGGGGGTGTCCGTCGTGTGGGTTTGGTGGCACCAGTCGGGAAAGACTTCTCCAATTCTCACCAGTCCAAACTAGAAGGTCTGGGAATCGACTTCTCTGGTGTGGAAAGGTTGCCAGGCAATACATTTCGTTGGTCGGGAAGATACTCGGGCACGATGGAGAACGTTGAAACAATTTCTACAGAGATCAACGTTCTAGGTGACTTTGCTCCTGAAATCCCCCAATCATGGAGGTCCCCAAATATTCTCTTCTGTGCCAATACCCATCCAGCATCCCAGGTCATGGTTCTTGATCAGTGTCCTAGCTCAGAGATTACAGCAATTGACACATTCATGTTGTGGATAGAGACTGAGTTCGAGGACCTCTCTGCTGCTCTCAGGAAGGCTGACTTGGCAATTCTCAATGAAGAAGAGGTATGTGCTATCTCTGGTGAGGAAATTTTCATGAAGGCTATCAAACCAATATTGTCCGGAGCTTGCCTTCACGGAGGGGAATCCGCTGGACTAGGTCCAAGGGGATTGGTAATCAAGCGAGGGTCTTCTGGAGTTTTTGCACATCTCCCGTGTGGAATCATTGCCCTCCCATCTTATCCAATTACTGAAGTTATTGATCCGACAGGGTGCGGGGATTCCTTTGCCGGGGCACTCTTAGCGAATATGTCTGGAAGAAAAGGAGTCTTGCAGGATTTAGAATCAATGAGGGTTGCTATGATTCACGCGACTGTGTCTTCTTCGTTTACAATTCAAGGACTAGGTACGAACAAACTTCAGGGTCTCGAGAGAGGCCTCTACCATGCAAGAATGGATAGTTATCGCAGAATCGTAGGACTGTGATCATCCCAATCTTCTGAGTCCGGGGAGGGGATGTGGGTCTTCCTTAGAAGAGGTCGGTTTTAGTTGATTGAACCGCAATGAATCATTTGATCCATCGAGTAGACGTGGGCTGTCTTCTTCTCCCGAAAGACTTCTGACAATTGAATCGAGCTTGTCCCGAGCAGTGGAGGCATGATTATTTTTTCTCATTTCCCTCAAACGAGAACTAACATCGGCTTGGTGTTCTTGATCACTCCTCAGCCTCATGTGTTGGGTGGTCTGGAATCTCTCAGTTTCTATCTCATTGGTTGAATATGCGTCCTCACCTTTACTACTATTGATAGAGCTACCCGGTCTCAGAAGACGCGATAGCCACCCTCCCGATACCGGAACTTTCGACTTCACACCAGACGACCTGCTTCCAGACATAGTAGATGCAAGACCCCTCAAGGCCGGATAGTCATCCAAATTTGCAGCCTGCACACCCCCCAGTCCATTCAAACTCTGCGATCTTAACTCCTGCCTCGCCTTTGCTTGCCTAACTACTCCTGCTTTGCACTCTTCCCTAACCGCGTCTTCGGTAGGAGGGGGTAGCAAGGAATTCGAGAACGGTTCAGTCGGAGCCCCAAATTCTTGATGAGCTCGTTTAATCATCTGAGCACTCGAATGAGGCCTCTCATCTGGTTCCGGAGGAGGGTTGAACTCAAAATCGAAAAGGTCCATGTCATTTGCATTGGAGGCTTCTGAGACCGAATTAGAGTCGAATAGTCCACCCGGGGAGAACATGTCTAGACCCTCTGCGGCGTCAGAGAAAGCAGAATCGATCCTAGTGCTACCGTTTGAATCCGACTCCTTCTCTTTGTACCAACTAGGTGCCTCTTGCACCCCCCATGCTCTCTCGTATGCGTTCTGCTTGGATGTATTAGAGACGGACACCCCCCTCAAACCACTTCCTTCCTTCACTAATTCGGGAGATTCTGGTGATAATTGGGGGTCGAATATATTCAAATTATAATCTGTTTGGATTCCTAGAATCGACTCGTGATTTTGTTCCCTTTTGACTACTGTGTTTGTTTCAGCCGTGATTGGTAATACAGCTAAAGGGGCCTGCCCTAACTGCCCAGTTACATCTCTGAGTGCAGGGAAAGTTGGAAGTTCGGATTCTAGATTCTCCAGACCCAGCAAAGCCTCTGGTATATCGCTACCATGTCTTACTCTATCAATAATCAGACATAATTTCAGGAGATTCGCCTCACTGCCAGAAACTAGGTACCTGTCACCAGAACCAGTTTCTATGGCTAGGATGGAATAGCGAGAAACTATGTTCGCAATGATTACGGATGCCCCAAGTCCAACTGCCAACCAACTCATCGGTGCAAATATTGTTGTTATTCCCAGGTAAATCGAAATCATTCCTAGAATTACTGTGCCCGATGGGAGCATAGGGATCTTGAGATGCCTCATTTTCTCAATTGCAGCCAAATCAAGTCTGACGCCCCTTCCATCGAACCTTTCTATGGTAAGCTGACGCTCAGTAATTACTGCACAACACTTCCCTCTCGCTCCGACCAAGTAGAGACCGCCGATTAACTCGGCTCGCCTCTTCTCGGTCGAGCCATTTGGCTCGGCCAATCCCATCCGAACCGCCGAGCGGTTTATTCACGGTATAAGTTCATGGGGGGTAGTCCATTGAAATCGCTTCACTTGGCGATGCTACTTATTCCGCCATCACTCCCTTCAACGCATGGCGTTCCTAGCATCGTTCGCAAGTGCCCACATCTCCTTCTCATCATCTGACTTCGGTTCAAATTGCGGAATCTCAACTGGCTTCATAGACTCGTCAATGGCTACCATGAAGAAAAATCCAGAACAGATTTCTTCTCCCACCCATTCAGAACGGGATAATCTACAGGAAGTCACATGAACCCCAACAGTTCTTGGTGAAGTCCAAACTACTCTAGACGTAGTCCTGATTATGTCCCCTTGGAAAGCCGGTCTCTTGAACTTCAAAGCGTCTACAGAAACGGTTACGAAAACCCTGTGTGCGAACTTCGAGGCAACCATCCCCGCCGATGTATCCATAATGGCCATTAGTCTGCCACCGAATAGGGTGTTAAGCGCATTTGTGTGGCCGGGAAAAACCTCATCCAGCACCACTACTGGTTCATCTGAGAATGGTCTGTCACTATTCATCATAACACTCTCAGCGAGACACACCCCTTGAATCCTACAGTTTCAGGGACAACAAAACGGAGGTTTACCGCTGACTTCAATCGAGCGATGCACCTCGGAGAAACATGGGGGTGCCAGATCTCAGGTGGGAAACTTCTGTCTTTCGGGATCCAAATGGCGGTTCTGTTTTACTCTGGCCCTATCTTCCATGTGTGCGCATGCCTTCGAAGATGAGGCCAAGGGATTGGGATGGTTTAGCACTACTGTCCTCAGCCGATGAACTAGTTTCTCTGAAGGAGGAAGAGGAGCAGGATAAGTCCAGTCCGGGGATACACATGGTGTCTGCATCTGCATCTGGAACTACTCTTGGAATGCTTGTTCGAGATCTCTCGGAACTAGATCTGGAGGGCCCATCCATCCCTGATCCAGAAAGGATCAGACTTCTCAGACACGCTGAGAACTCTAGAGGCGGTATGCCCATTTACGCCATAGAACCAGGAATAGATGACCCAGAGTGGGCAGATTGGCAATCCAGATGGGCCGATGAACAAGTCAGATTTAGGAATCTACTTGCCACAATAGGAAGATCTAGGAGGTGGTCCAAGATTCGAAAGGAGGCTATTAAAAAGGTCACTCACTCAAGGCTAGCAAATCCAGATTTAGGTGCCGCATCAGCAGTGTGTGCTGCTTGGTGGACAGAAGAGTCACTATGTTTGACAGAGGAACTCGTCAAGGAGAGGGATTCAAGATTTTCCTCTAGGATTAGAGGGGCACTCTCTAATCTCAGAGATAGCGGAGCAGGAGATTGGGGGGAAGACGGCCCAAACCTACTAGTCCCAGTTCAGCAGGCTCATGTACCAACTCTAGAGAATAGCCTAATTGCCTGTGAGTCCGTCGAGACACTGGAGATGGAGCAATGAGCGGTTCTGAAATCAATTTTGAGACTCAGTCATTCCGAGTAATTCCCTCCGAACCGATCATATTAGCAGATGCTGTTAGGTTAGCAGGAGCGAGGAGCAACGGGGCATTCGCAGTTATTGAGCACGAGGAACCCAGAGCCCTCATTGTCGTCGACACCGATGGATCATTACTGATTCACGGAATTTCCAACCCAGAAGCAGCCTCGTTAATCGCTGAGGAGACTCTTCTCAGCATCGGAATCTCCGAAAAGGGACTCGTGGTAGAAAGGGGGGAGGTTCTTGCTAGTTTCTCCATTGGAAGAGTTGTATTGATCAATCTGGCAGCAGAACGATTCAAGGATGCAGAACACGACCTCAGGCTAGATGCTCTCCGAATCACAGCAAAGAGGCATAACTGTACAATCCTTCTTTTCAACAACGGCAAAGGAATTGTGACGGGCCAGTCATCTCGGAAGGTCGCTGAAATGGCTGCCTCGTATTGGATCTCGAAATTGTCCGAAGAAGGCGCTTTGGCGTGAGAAGATGTTGGATAAAGGAAAGTGGAATGGGCCGATATTTGATCAACATATGCATCTCGATCGTTCACACCGATTCCTAGATGCAGTGTCCGACTTCTCAAAATCCGGTGGAACCGGACTCATGCTCGTACACAAACCAGCATTCTCTCAATCATTGCCATCGGACATTTCAGGGTACAGGGAAGTCTATTCAGAAACAATTTCCATGGCCGAAGAGATTCGTAGGAACCACGACCTAGATGTGGGTGTTGTTCTAGGGCCGCATCCAGTGGCTTGGGAGAATCAGATAGCAGAATTGGGATTAGAGAAATCTTCAGAGTTACACTTGCAAGCAGTCGATTTAGCATTGGAGTACATTGATTCGGGGCATGCTCATTGTCTCGGAGAGGTGGGGAGGCCACATTACGCAGTTGAAGGGGAAACTTGGCATGAAGCAAACGAAATGCTGTTGGAGATACTCTCGATGGCATCTTCAGCTAAGACATCAGTCCAACTACACGTCGAGGACAATGGTAGGGACACATGTTTTGAGTTGAGCCAACTATGTAGGTCATCAGGACTCCGTTTGGATCGTGCTATCCGACATTATGCCCCTCCAGATATTAGCTCCGACTTCACTCATGGACTCTCGGCTACTGTCAATGTTGGAAAGGGAAGCGTTGCAACTCTGACCAAAACGGCCAGTATGGCAAGCGCTCCTTGGGGGATGGAAACAGACTATCTCGACGATATTAATAGACCAGGGGCAGTTTTGGGTCCAAAGACAGTCCCAAAAAGAACTCACGAATTGTGTTCCAGCCTGCTCTCGTCTGGATGGACAGAATCCGAGGTTGAGTCTTTGCTGATAAAGGTCCATTCAGAATGGCCAAAATCACTCTATGGAGTCTGAGCGTAATTTCACTCTTGGTGTGAAGATCATCAATAAACCGGCAATGAACATGACTAGGGATACTCCTAGGAACTGCAATTCCCCCATTGGAAGCGGTATTCCCCTTGATTCCATTAGCATCCTCAACAAAGGTCCATTTATTGGAAGGAAAAATAATATCAGAAAAATACCAAACCTCTGCCTGAGCATCATGACAATCCGTGCAGGCACTCACTTTTCAAATTCCTCAGTAAACCGAATCGATTTAGAGATGCTATACGTCCGCCGAGTTCAGGCGCCTGTAGTGAAGGGGTTATCACAAGAGGTTTCCAACCTCTTGTCCCGGGTTCGAATCCCGGCGGGCGCACCATTTTCCTTTCCATGACGTAGAAATTAGTTAATTGAGACTGAAGCATTGAAACACACCTTGCTTTGCGAAACCCTGTGTCATCAACCAAGAAAGAGGGGAGCGCAGTAGGTGCGTCACTAAGCAAAGACATGTCAGAGATGGCAGATGACAGTCAAGTAGTCGGCAGAAAGATATGGAGGGTAGTTCCGTATGTCACCAGATACTGGAAAAAGGCACTTGGAGGGATTCTGGCAAACGCCGGCGCTCGGGCATTCGATCTAATTCCGTTCATCGCAATCGGAATGGCCGCTGACTATTACGAATCCAAGACCTTCACTAACACCACAATCGAGGGACTAGTAAAATGGGGGGCAATCCCAGATTTGGGGCCAATCGATTCCATAGAACTGGGATTTGGGCTCTTGATCATGGTCTGTTTCACTTTCCTAGCGTTTTTCCAAGGCCTTAGCAATCAACTGTGGCAATCCACTGCATATATGGCGCAGCATGATATTCGAATGGATGCAACTAACTCGCTATTGAATATGGAAGCATCGTACTTTGAGAGCAGACAATCTGGTAATCTGATGTCTGTCCTCTCAGCAGATGTCGCTCAACTAGAGGACATCATCTCAGATGCGAGCACTAGCATGATACGAATCACAATCACATTCTCAACTGCATTCATCATCATGTTCTGGATGTCTCCAAAACTCGCTGTAATCCTTTTTGCCCCATTGGTAATCATCGTTCCAATGGTCATTTGGTTCTCCACTAGGGTCCAGAGGAAGTACAGGAAGCAGAGGGAAAGTACTGGGGGGATAGTCGCAATTTTGGAGAATGTGCTTACTGGCGTCACTGTCGTTCAGGCGTATAACGCCAAGGAGTTCGAGAGTTCAAGAATCGGAAGGCAGAGTGAAGATTACCGAGACGCAGCTGTTCAAGCTGCATTCGTTCGGAATCGATTTATCCCTGGGATATACGTGGTTGCAGGTATTTCATTTGGACTGCTCACCTCAGCAGGTGGTTGGGTTATGGAATCGGGCGAGATTACTGTCGGGCAGTTTGTTACATTTCTCCTCATCTCCACCAGGATGACTATGCCGATGTTTATTCTTGGAATGCTGATAAACCAAATCCAGAAGGGAGAGGCTTCATCCAAGAGGGTTTTTGCTATAATAGACTTGGAACCATCAATTTTTGATAAGGAAGGAGCAGTCCCTCTCGAGGGTCCCATTGAATCAATTCGTTTCGACGACGTCTCCTTTGCATATCCGACATCGGAGAATAATGTCCTAAATGGGATTACACTCACAGCCTCCTCTGGAGAGTTCCTTGGGGTGATGGGGCATACCGGAGCAGGTAAGAGCACGATACTGAAACTGGTTGAGAGATTTTACGAGCCACAGGGAGGGAGAGTGATGATTAATGACAGGGACATCAACGAATTCCAGATTGAATCGATTAGGGAAAGAATAGGTTTCGTCTCACAAGACCCCTTTCTTTTCTTTGGAACCATAGGTGAGAATGTGTCTTACGCTCGCGAATCGACCAATGAGCAGATTCTCAGTGCTCTAGAAGCCGCTGGCGCAACTGAGTTTGTTTCCAACCTTAACGATGGTTTGGATACGATGGTGGGTGATAGGGGCGTGATGCTTTCAGGAGGTCAGAGGGCGAGAATCAGCTTGGCTCGAGCACTACTAAAAGATCCAGATCTACTCATTCTCGACGAGGCCAGCGCGGCTCTTGATGCAGAGACGGAGAAACGCATTCAGGAGTCTCTTTTCGGAAATTCAAATGGTGGAAATAAGAGGATAACGATTGCAGTAGCACATCGTCTTGCAACCATTAGGAATGCCGATGAGATAGTTGCACTGGTCGACGGTGCAATTGTTGAGCGCGGATCACACAGCGTTTTGATCGAGAATGACAGCGTCTACGCGTCTCAGTGGTCAATACAGACCGGAGAACTAGATTCATTGGGTGGATAATCTTGGACGAAACCCAGATTCCCTGGGTTTTCGTTGAACCGGGTTCAGTTTTGGTTGGTTCCGATAATCGCTCAATTCTGTTCGGGGGGATAGGTCCCCGTCACGAAGTCATCGTAGAATACCCATTCCGAATTTCGGAACGGCCGCTGAATTTCGAAGAAGCCATCAGTCTTGCAGAGGATTCTGAGATGGAACTTGTATCCGATTCCGAATGGCAGTTGGCATACTCAAGAGGCCTATTGTCGGGAGAAGACGGATTCTCAGAATCTTTGGCAGACTCGGCCCATGACTACTGGGGAAAGGCCTGTGATGGCAGACCTTTCGTAAACGATATCCAAAGTCCCAAGATAATACGAAGATGGAAATCGGGCCATGCAGAAACACTCACGGCATTCGCTCAGGGCAGTGCCGAAGGGACCGTTACCGATGGAGTCAGATTGGTAATCAGAGAACATTCTGGATGGGACGGAAATCCCATAGAAATCCCCAAGAGAGTCAATTACTCAAGTATCCTGATTGAGGAGATATTGATTTGTCTAATGGTGGGAATTATCCCTTCTTTCATTTGGGCTTTCTTCAATGCTAGTCCCGGATACATCCAAGAAGGTTGGTTGAATCTGATTCTAGGAGGGGTATTCTTCAGCATCTTCACAATGCTATTTTGGCGTCCGAAGCAGCCTACTTGGTATATTGAATCTGGACGAATGGTCCCTAGCCGGGATAAAAAATAACTCGATTGACTAGTCTCTATCTCTGTCGTCAATCTGGGAAGTGGAGCTTCCTGTCACTATACTAATTCTGGCTTTGTTTATTCCAATGCTGTAATCCCACAGTAGCATGAATGAGACTACCGATGAAAGAATTACGGTAGCAGGGTTCTTGTTAGGAGATGGCCCTAAAATTGCTCCGGTCCATGCAATGATGTTGAACAAGACTGCCAGTGTAGGAAATTGATGGACCGATGCCCTTTCTATTCCAAGTGGGACCGAATCTGTGGAGATCTCCCAGAAGGATGGCCAGGCCAGACCCCCATTGAGGCACCCCCAAACGAATGCGGCTAGGGAAATGCATACAAGAACCGGGAACACAGAAACCAACCTGTGACTCCAGCCCCATAGGCTGGGATATCTTCTTCCCGCCAGAGCTCTAACTAGACCGTAGTTTCTGATCTGCTTCCTGACTCTTCCGAGATTCCTTCTCCGATGCCATATAGTTGCACTCCCATCCGACCAGAGTCTATGTTCCGCTGACTTGACTCGATGGTCAAGCATTACATCTTCAGCCCCTATTGCTCCTGGATCAAATCCACCAACTTCTTCCAAAACCTTTCTTCTGTATGCAGAGTTCACACCTGGCAGTTGCTCCACTTCCTCCAGATCTCGTTCCGATCTTCTGCCGTAATTCGTCCCAGCGGTGAGGAATTTGTTGCAGAAAGCAACATCAATTGCCTTCTGCCATAAGGTGGATTCATCAATAGGTGCGAAATTTGGTCCACCTACTCCTGAAACCTCCGGGCGTTCGAACCATCTCTCCAGTTTTTCGACCCAGTTCTGAGGGACAATAACATCATCGTCAGTGAAGAAGACCAATTCTGACTCTGTCTCTCTGATGGCTACGTTACAGGCATCTGCTCTATTCCTAGAACCCTTGTCATCGATATACCTGAATCCCCTTTCTTCAGCGATCTGTTTTCCGGGGTCTTCCGCCGGCCCAACAACTGCCACCTCCATTTCTTGGAACGTCTGTCTCGATAGGCCATCCAACACCACTGCCAGCTCTGCAGAGTTGTCTACTGTGGGGATGATGACGCAAACCCTGCTTGACACGAGAAGTCCGGAGAGGGATTCATTGATGAGTTCACGGGTCAGTCATTGACAATTCGTGGCGCTAGGAAATAGGTCCACCTCGCTCCACCTTCGTTACTCATCCAAGTAAGTCTGAGGGGGTACTTCTCCTCGAACTCAAGAGAGACCTCATCCGTGAAACCTCCAGCAAGCTTCTTTGTCAACTCTCCTAGGTACTGTAGTGAGTACGTTGAATGGGTGGGTGATGCGCAGATGAGATCACTCAACTCTCCCGACTCGAACTTCACATTCACCCCCTCGCCCGCCTCAACCGTGACAGACACAGCAAGTTGATTCTTGTCCATGCTAAGGTCCACTTCTCCTCCTACAAACTTAGCAGCCCTCAAAGCCCTCGAAAGCTTCTCGGAGTCAATAGTTGCCTTTGACTTGAATTCCAGATTAGGCTGGTTGGGATTATCCATCGTACTGGTATCAATTCCTCTGAGAATCATTAGAACCTCGCCAACTCTGATGTTTATTGCTCCTACTGCATCGTCGTAATCCATCTCAACGAGATCACTCGGTCCTGCAAGTGTAAGTAGATCCCGCATCTTCTGAAGGTCAAGACCAATCTCTACCGGCTCGACTTCGTATGTTTCGAAGCACTCGTCTGCAATCGTGGCTGACAGAAGCGCGACGTGCGAGCCATCCACTACGGATACGCTAAGCCCCTTTTCTCCCCAAACCAATTTTGCCTCAGATGTCAGGACTGATAGAATGTCCACTATTTCTCTCATTAGTTGCTGCTTGGCAGTAATCCTCAGCATGCGCTCACCTCGATTTTCATCTACTGTATAGGGGGTTCTTGATGCTTATTGGCACCAAGCCAGCATAATCTACTGGTACTCCCTCCACCTATGCTTGCACTCAAGATTTGCGCAAGTGCAGAACTTGGTCTCAGGTTCGTCAGAGGATCTAGTTTGCTGCAAGTGGACGTAGGCATTTCTCTCATTGCACTTAGGGCAGATGTAGTCACCCTCCCTAAGAGTGCCCTGAGGCCCATCCTCTTCGACGACTTCAGTCAGATGTTTCAGAGACTTTGAATCAGTGGTGGCCATGGTCTTGGACAGATCGATCGTCTTTCCTGTCATGGGGTCGGTAAATTCTGAACCTTTCCCATCCTCTCCTGAGAGGGGCCCCTCATATCCACATTTGTAATCTGGGCACTTTATCCAGCCTCTCTCATCAGGATATGAAAGTGAACCACATTCGGGACAAAACATCTCTCTCACCTTGCCGAATTAACGAGAACCGAACGTCGCTGAGCCTGCCGACTATTCAACTATTCGTCTATTCTTTCATACATAATCCGCACCGTTCAAGCCATCGTGCCGGTTGGGGGGGCTATGGAAATTCATTTCGATTGGCGACTGTCACGTGTAGTCGATGATCAGGGAAACATTGTCGATGAGATAGTATGGGACGGACCAATGTCCCCATTTGGTGTGGCTAAACGACTATTGAAGATCCAACAAGGTCGAAAACTTCCAGAGGTTATCACTCTTGCAGAGAGATTCCCAGATGCCGAAATAGATCCCCTTGGTTCTCTATCAGATCCAAATTGGCCGAAGGCGAAAGAATCGGATGAACTCTTCCAGAGAGCCGCACTGACATTAGCGAAGATGGGAGTCGCCGAATCTTCCGGGGACATGGACAGGAGGCTTGACATGCTAGTCTCAGCAACTCTGGAAGCAAGATCATCTTGGACGACTTCAGAATCACGTTGTATTGAGTGGGCTGGATTATTCATCACCGAGGCTGACCTTGATTCTCAGAGGGACGAGATTCCCTCTGCTATCTCCTCTTCACAATCCATCGCCGAAGCATCAGAGAAACTCGGAGTAAAACCGCCAAAGCATCTCCCCTCGGATTCCGAGTGGTCATCCATGGTTTCACATGCTTTAGCCGTGTCCTCTTCTTCTGACATACTCGAACAATTGGAGGTATCAATTAGGGAAATCGCAACCATTCACGTCCCATCCCTAAGCGCCCTTCTGGGACCAATATCTGCTGCCAAGTTGATCGCCCTAGCCGGAGGGAGGGAGAGGCTAGCACGAATGCCTTCTGGCTCACTCCAGGTTCTCGGTGCTCATGCTGCCATGTCTGCACACAGAAGGGGGGCACCCCCTCCAAAACACGGGTCCGTACTCTTCTCCATGCCACAAGTGAGCCGATCCCCCAGGTGGGTCCGAGGAAAGATTGCACGATATCTAGCGGGAAAGGCAAGCATTGCAGTGAGAGTCGATCACTTCGATGGCGAGACATGGGGGAAATCTCAGATAGATGAGATAAATGGTGAGATTGAGGCAATTAAGACAAAGTTCCCTAAACCCCCTAAGAGGAGATAAGGAATGGCTAACAAGGCAAAATCTATTGTTTGGGGAGTTCGAAGAGAAGGGCGAACCCTTTGGACTAGGAACGCCGTGAAAGGAATTTCAGTAAGGGGTGAAAGGAGGAAAAGAGATGGCAGAATTGAGTGGAGGCGTTGGGATCCTACCAAGTCTAAGGTAGCCGCTGCATTACTCAGAACCAGTTCAGAACCATCTTCTCTTCTTCCAGATCCGGGATCAACATGCCTGTATCTCGGTGCTTCCAGCGGTGGGACCGTCAGTCACATACACGATTTTGTTTGTGGTGCAGATAACCATCATGGCGGACAGGTGGTAGCAGTGGAGATATCTCCTCGTATGGTCCGTGATCTCGTAACTCTCTCTGATAGGAGAGCGGGTCTGGTTCCAGTATTAGGGGATGCAAGGAAGCCCGCACAGGTCGCCGCATTCATCAGGGGGAAGGCAAATTGGATTCATCAGGATCTCAGCATAGCAGACCAGGCCCAGACTTTCGTAAGAATGGCAACTACTTTTCTTTCCCCCGGGGGAATCGGCCTTCTTAGCTTGAAGGCAGCAAGCGAGAGGTCATCGGAGGGCAATGACAACTCAAGGTTCCAGAAGGCGGAGCGGATACTAAGGGAGTCGGATCTAGTTCTTCTAGAGAGAATCGACTTGACTGGATTGGAAGAGCAACATGTGGTATTCTCTTGTTCAAGCACCTGAGAGCACCACGGCCGCAAACAACCCACCATAGAGCAGCATCAGCAGTATGAATAGGCCAATGCCGATCCAGGAGATAATCTGTGCAGCCTTTGCCATCCCTTGGTCGGGATGTCCGGGGTATTGGCTCGCTGTTGCGAGAGCCCCATTTGCCAGGATTAGGCCTGGCACTGCAGTGCATACCGAGCACATCACTAACCCCAGAATTCCTAGGACTAGTGCCAGAACCGCATTCGTCTGAGGGAGAATCATCCCGGGGCCACCATGCCCCTGGACGTAGATTTGCTCTGGAGGTTTGTTCGAAACAGCCGGACTCCCTTCGAGAATCACGGCCCCAGGAGGAATTTCCGTTGACTCTTCCGAAGAAACCCAATCTGGGACATCACTCTCTTCCATGAACGTACGAACAAGTATTGGGGGATAACGTTGCCGAATCTACTCCGAAAGGTAATGGCCCACCTCTATGACCAATATGCGTGCCAGAGTTACCTGAGGTCGAGACTGTCCGCCTTGGTTTGGAAAGGCATCTTCTCGGACGAAAGATTTCAGAAGTCGACCTCAGACGTAGTGACCTGAGGTTTCCCTTCCCGGGAGATTTCGCTTCATCACTTCGGGGTCGCTTGATCCAGTCAGTGGATCGTCGAGCAAAGTATCTGCTCATTCGTCTAGAAGGTGACA
>Ga0206683_10001525_pt1 | contig 16012 bp, 16 predicted proteins | sample M280m12015metaG_FD_155483 | JGI IMG/M metagenome (GOLD analysis project Ga0206683, IMG submission 155483) | Ammonia-oxidizing marine archaeal communities from Monterey Bay, California, United States - M2 80m 12015 | ecosystem: Environmental > Aquatic > Marine > Intertidal zone | place: USA...
GTAACGGTTCTCTTCAATGATTCTCATATCGCTTATTTGCGCTCGTCTAGCAGCTGCATAATAAATCTCTGAATTAGAGTCATTTTCTTCACCTCTAACCAATAAAACTTCGTCTGGGTAAATATCAATAACTCGAATACAGCGCGCAATAATTTTGGAAAATAAATCAGCTAGGAATAATTCACTTGGGATTAAATTCTTGTCAGATGATTTGAGTTCTGCATCAGATTGACTCTCTGTATCTAGCTTTTTCTTTATTGGTATCCCTGTCTCGGATTCAGTGAGAGCTAAAAGATCGATCTGGCCATCGACATCTACAGCAACGAAAGCAAATTCGTTTCCTAGATATATGGTTAATGCAGTTTTCATATATTTTTTCGTAGTTTATATTTCTCAAATGTTTCTTTTAACGAGTCTGACATTATTACCGTCTGAACAACTCATATAAATAAAAATTTTGCCGTAAGTCGAATCTTTATCGCATATCAGCGAATCTAATGGCATCCTTAAAAGTGATGGACCTAAGACAATTGAACCATTTGATAGCAGTAGCTGACCACGGAAGTTTTTCTTCCGCTGCACGTTCGCTACATACAGTGCAATCAAATGTATCGAATCATGTTGCAAAACTGGAAAAAGAACTCGGCACTGTCCTCTTGGATCGTCGTACCATGCAACCTACACCTGAAGGTCAAGCGGTTATAGGTAGAGCTCGCAGAATTAGAGCTGAGATGAAAGCAATATCAGACGACCTTCTTTCGATAAACGAAGAAGTTGAAGGCCAGGTTCAAATAGGTTGCATAGGGACAACCGCCCGTTGGATAATTACACCTCTGTTAGAAAAACTGGCTAAAGCCTTCCCTTCCCTCCATCCAAGACTCATAGACGCAAACACGAATTCGTTAACCCAAAAAATTCTTTCTGGAGATCTTGATCTTGCAATAATTAATGCGCCTGCGATGAACGCAAGTTTAGAATCAGAAACACTATTTGAAGAAGAAAGAATAATTGTCGCTCCGGCAGATCATCCTCTATCTGAGTACGAATCAATATCAGTTCACGATCTTTCTAAATACGAAATGATGATGGCATCACAAGGAACAGTCTTTCGCGACTCGTTAGACGAAGAACTATCGTCCGCCGGTGTAGAAATGAAAATTACTGCAGAAATCGATGGATTAAGACTATTAGCTTCTCTTGCCTTCCAAGGTCACGCTCCTGCTATTCTTCCCGCTAGTGCAGCTTCTGGCTATCCCGACAGCAACTGGGCATTAATAAGAATAAACGGTCTCCTTGAAAGACCAGTGACGCTTATAAGGAACAAAAGGATAACCCCATCCCTACCAGCGAGAGCAACTACCGAAGTTATACATGAAGTGATAAAAGAGATTGGTCCCGATCAACTGGGCATCAAGGTGCGGATATAACCATGGATACAGAATCTAAACATTCAGTCAAAATTCGAAGTAAAACGGTAGGTTCTGTCATTTCAAACGTGGTCACTTTAGCTGATCGCAAGATAGTACAAGTTGAAATTGGATCTGATGAAAATAAATCAATAAAACCACTTGATGGTGAAAATCTTGCGAATGCGGCGAGACTAGCCAATGAACAAGGTATACCGATTGTTTGCTTCGTTGAATCGTCTGGAGCCGACATCATGGAGGGTGTAGCAGCAGTCCACGGTTGGGGTGTAGCAGCGAGAGAATTCGTAAATTGCTCTGGAAAAGTTCCCGTGATTTTCTGTGTTACTGGAGCCACGGTCTCTGGCCCAGCCTTACTTCTGGGTCTTGCTGACTTCGTGGTAATGGTTGACGACAGTTATGCCTTTGTGAGCGGTCCTCGGATGGCCGAATTGTTTACTGGTGAAACTACTAACAATGAAGATCTAGGAGGAGCCTCTCTGCATGATCGAACTACTGGCGTTTCTCATTTTACAGTAAGTAATCTTGACGAAGCTAAAGAACTCATCGAAGAATTGCTATCTTTTATGCCTGATAATGCGGACAAAGTTTCTCGAGGTTGGGATTGTGATGACCCTGCAGATCGGTCCACTCCTGAAGCGGGTATTGTTCTGCCAGATTCCATGTCAGATAGTTACGACATTCGCGATGTAATCAATTGTGTAGTTGATGACAATCACATCCTTGAATCTCGTAAGAATTGGGCTCCCAATCTTATTACCGCATTTGCTTCTATAGCAGGACGACCTATCGGAATAGTCGCAAACCAACCTCAATCAATGGCAGGAACTTTAGATATACCAGCTTCTCAGAAAGGAGCAGCGTTTGTTTCATTTTGCGATTCTTTTAATTTGCCATTAGTTACTTTTGTGGACACCTCTGGATTTTACCCAGGAAAGGATCTTGAATGGAGAGGCATGATCAGGTACGGATCGCAAATGGCTTTTGCATATGCAAGGGCAACTGTTCCGAGAGTTTGTTTGACTCTAAGAAAATCCTATGGAGGTGCATACATAGTAATGGATTCGCGTTACATGGGAAATGATCTCATGTTGGCATGGCCTTCAGCTGAGATAGCAGTTATGGGGGCAAAAGGGGCAGTAGAAATACTGCATCGCGATGCTAACGATGAAGAAAAACTCTCTCTTGAAAGTTCCTACGAAGAAAGACTGCTGAATCCATTTGTTGCAGCAGAGAGAGGTTCAGTTGATCGAATAATCGAACCGGCAGAAACAAGGTCTGAAATTGCTTCGGCATTAGAACTCTTGTCTGAAAAGAGAGAGCGGCTGCCAAAACGTAAGCATGACAATATCCCCTTATAAACCTATTAGTAGAAATTAATCCCATCAGATAACATGAAAACTGACGAAAGGTAAAACAAAAAGTGTCTGAGAGTATAAGTATCACCGACAACAGGACCGGAGATTCAGTCGAAATTCCCATACATAAAAATGGGGTTGATTCTGGTGAGTGGTCGAAATTACTTCCGGGCGTATGGTTTGACGACGCTTCATTTGCAAACACTTCTGGGGCTCACAGCGCTGTAACAGAGTTAGACGGCAATGCAGGTTTCCTAAGGTATCGAGGGTATCCGATAGAACAACTTGGTAAAGAATGCTCTTTTCTTGAGGTCGCATTTCTCCTGCTTAACGGTGAACTTCCAACTAGGGAGCAACTCTCATTGTGGGAAGATGAAATACAGGAAGAATCAACCATTCACGAAAACTTCCATAAGCGTATTCTTGAAGGTTTTAGAGATGATGCGCATGCAATGGGCGTCTTAGTATCAACTGTCGCAGCGCTATCTACTTTTTTCCCTGAAAGTAAGGATGTAGAAGATCCGCTAGTACGTAGAAAACAGATAGTCAGATTGATAGCAAAAATGCCTACACTCGCAGCTAGCGCTTACAGACGTAGTGTAGGAACCCCTTACGTGCTTCCAGATCCAGATCTTGACTACACAAACAATTTCTTATCGATGATGTTCAGACCGGGAGATTCTGAACATGAAGTCAATCCTGTTCTTAGGCGTGCACTGGATCTTTTATTCGTTCTTCATGCAGATCATAGTCAAAACTGTTCAACGACTGCCGGTCGCGTCGTAGGGAGTTCACTTGCAGATCCTTATCTGACCGTATCAGCAGCTTGCTCGGCTCTGTCTGGTCCGCTTCACGGTGGTGCAAATGAAAGCGTCATTCGGATGCTCGAAGAAATAGGATCATACGATCAAATAGACGGCTTCATAAATGATGTAAAAGCTGGCGAGAGGCGTCTGATGGGTTTTGGACATAGGGTCTACAAGAATTATGACCCTAGAGCCCGGATCGTAAAAGATACAGCACATGAAGTTTTTGAGGCCGTAGGTAAAAATCCCTTATTGGACATGGCATTAAAACTTGAAGAGGTAGCGCTTGCAGACGACTATTTCGTTAGCCGAAAACTTTACCCCAATGTTGATTTCTATTCTGGTCTCACATACCAGGCAATGGGTTTCCCAGTTGAAATGTTTACCGTGCTTTTTGCAATTGGAAGAACCCCTGGATGGTTAGCTCACTGGGATGAAATGCTCTCACAGAACTCTCGCATAGCAAGACCTCGTCAAATCTATATCGGTTCACCCGAGAGAGACATTCAACCTATAGACAAACGCTAATCATTTCCCCTTCAGTAACTCCCTGTACGATCCTTCTTTGTCTACTCGATGTTCTGTAGGTAAACCCAATACACGCTCACCCAGAATGTTTCTCTGAACTTCATCAGTTCCTCCACGAATTGACATCGATGGTCCGGTTAAAAATTCAATATGTTCATAATCGTTTATTAACATTCCTTCTGCACCAAAAAGTTCTTTCGATAAATAAGAACGACATTTAAATGCCAGAACACTTCTCAACTTGGCACCAGAACCTGCAGGACCCGAACTGTTCCCTGAAGTTGTGGCACGTAAAATAGTTAGCTGGTTAACGCGATGAAGCATGAACGCTTTCATCGCTTTTTGTCGTGATACGGGATCCTCTAAATAGCCCTTGACTTTCCAATCTTCCAACCAGCTTGGCAGACCATTTGACTGGTCACCTCCGCCAAATGATCTGCCTCCCAAACTTGATCTCTCCAATGCGAGAGTTTTTACTGCAATTTTCCAACCATCTCCCAGTTCGCCGATGCGATTTCTGTCTTCAACAGCTACATCAGAAACAAATACTTCACTAAAATGCCTATCGCCGTTCATCTGTTCAATGGTTCGAACTTCAATACCTTGCGACTCCATGTCGAGGGCAAACATTGTAAGTCCAGAGTGTTTTCTCATTTCAGGGTCAGTACGTGCAAGACACATGCCCCATTTAGAGTACGCTCCTCTCGAAGTCCATACTTTCGAACCATTCAGAATCCATTCTTCTCCGTCTTTTTCTGCACTCATTCCTACATTTGCCAAATCAGAGCCGGCATCCGGTTCTGAAAACATCTGACACCAAATTTCAGAACCCTCTGCAATCGGAAGAAGCCATCGGTCCATTTGGTCATCTGTACCCAATTCCATCAAGATGGGACCAACGAGACTCAAACCAACTCCATAGGGATAAAGGTCTGCACCTCGGAACAAACCCAAAGTCCGAGAGATGTGGGAAGCCTCCTCCGGAGTTGAATCCCTCCCACCATGCTTTCGAGGCCAGGTGGGTACCATCCAGCCTTCTTTAACAAGAACTTCTAGATAGTTTCTACCTGCTTTTAAATCATCACTCCCAGCTCCTAAGACTGTAGATGAAGTTTTAGTACCTAGTTTTGGCAATATCTCCGAAATGGCTTCATAGATTTCTTCATCATTTAAGGACACATACTTATTCTGCCCTACAAATCGCCCAGTCCGCTGAAATCATAAGATTTGGAGCATTATGTCTATATGAATGAGATATTAGAAGTTTCAAATACCGTTCTAGATGAAGTGATTTCAGTACGTAGAGATATCCATGCTCACCCTGAACTGAATCTGGATAACCCTAAAACACAGAACCGTATACTCGAATCCTTAGAAGACCTTCCTCTTGAAATCACAACCGGCGAAAATCTAACTTCTGTTATTGCTGACCTGAAAGGAACAAAAACTTCCGAAGGTCCTACCATTCTTTTACGTGCTGATACTGATGCTCTTCCCATGGATGAAGATAGTGGGGAAACTTTTTGTTCAGTGGAACCAGGTCGTGCACACGCCTGTGGGCACGATGCTCATACAGCGATGCTTGTCGGCGCTGCAAAAGTACTTTCGAAAATGCGAGACCAATTTTCTGGAACAGTTAGATTCATGTTCCAACCTGGAGAAGAAGGGGCGGGCGGAGCACGAATTATGATCGATGAAGGTGTATTAGAGAACGTAACACGTGCTTTCGCCATTCACGTAACACCAAATCTTCCTACCGGTTTTGCTGCCTGTCGACCCGGTCCAATGCTTGCTTCAACAGATGAACTCACAGTCACTGTTATAGGACAAGGCGGCCATGCTTCAACTCCTCATCTTTGCGCTGACCCGATACCTCCAATGGCTTCAATGATAAATTCGCTTCAAACATCTGTAACCCGAGAGATAAATGCTTTTGATCCTGCCCTTATAACTATTGCTCACGTGGAAGCTGGAACTACAACAAATGTAATTCCCGAAAAAGCTTTCTTCGAAGGGACAATCAGGTGTGTCTCTGAAAATACAAGGAATCAAATAAAAGAATCAGTAATTCGGGTATGTGATCAAATAGCTAAAGCTCATAAATGTTTTGCAGATGTAACAGTTACCGAGGGTTATCCAGTAACCGTAAATGATGCGAATGAAGCCGCCCGCTTTGCCTCACTTTGTGAAAAAACGATTGGTGAGGGAAGTTTTTTCGAATTTCCTTCACCTGTAATGGGAGGTGAGGATTTTTCATATTTACTTCAAAAAGTCCCTGGCGTAATGGCTTTTTTAGGTGTTTGCCCCGAAGACATCATAGATTCGTTAAGCGCTCCCCCATGTCATTCGAATCGTATGCGCATAAATGAATCAGCTCTCCTCTACGGTGTTGCTCTACACACTGCAGTCGCTCTCGAAGGGGGTTGATATGGGTGCACAAATAGATGATTTTTGCAGCCTTATGGAACTAGAAGGACATGGACCGGATGTTTATGTAGGGCTAAGCCCCGATTACCCCTGGGGTAGGGTTTACGGAGGCCAAGTGGTTGCTCAAGCTTTACGTGCTGCTGCATCGACAGTCGAAAAAGAACGTCGCGTGCACTCACTTCACGCCTATTTCATTAGGGGTGGCACTAGTGATGAACCAATTAGATATGAAGTTGACCGACTCAGGAACGGCCGTTCTTTCACCACAAGAAGAGTTGTCGCTCGACAGTCTGATGGAGCCATTCTAAATTTGTCTTGCTCCTTCCAAAAAGATGAAGAACAAGTGGATATTCAGGAGTCCTCTCTGCCGGACGGTGCCGGTAATCCAGATGATTACGAATCTGAGAATTGGGCTCCACTTCTGGAGCGAAGACCTACTCCTTCATCATGGGCATCTTCTTCTGGGAGGGCCGCTACTTGGTTGAAAGTCCACGGACCTATTCCTGATGATCCAATTCTTCAGGCTTGTGCTCTGGCTTTCGCTAGCGATGATGTTCCAACAGAAGCAGTTAGCACTTCTCATCCAAAAATGGCTGAAGTGCGGGACGGCTGGAGTGGATATGCGGAATTATTTATTGGAGCAAGTTTGGATCATGCAATTTGGTTCCACAGGAGTGCTAGAGCAGATGACTGGCAGTTTCATGATTTTAGATCTCATGGGCTAAATGGAGGTCGTGGTCTTTCCACGGGAGAAATTTTCACCTCGGATGGTCTCCACGTAGCAACTGTAGCTCAAGAAGCACTCTTGCGGGAAAGAACTAAGTAGACGTCGGAGAATAAGAAATAAGGTTTAAGAATGAGTAACACTAATGTCTCAATATTGTGGGAAGCCGTCAACTACATACGTGTGGAAGAAATAGAGAAAGCTTTTCCGCAAGTTAACTTTGTCGATATTTCTCCTGGAGCGGCACTTGACCAAAACCTCAGAGGGGAGATTTTTCTTGTCACACCTACCAGAGGCATCGCTGAGCTACCTAAATTTTTGGATAAGGGAGTTGAGTGGGTTCACATAATGGCTCATGGGGTTGATGGATTACCTTTTGAGATGTTAGGTGATTGCGTGGTTACTTGTTCTAGAGGTGCTTCTTCTGTGCCTATAGCTGAATGGGCTGTCACTATGATTCTCTCTCACACGAAAAAAATTCCGGAAAGTTGGATCTCCAAAGAGCCTGAAAACTGGTTTCTAGCTCCACTTGAAACACTCTCTGGTGCAACAGTGGCTCTACTAGGGTTCGGGTCAATAAATCAGGAAATTGCAAAACGCTTGGAACCTTTTGGTTGTCGAATCGTCGCTGTTCGTAACAGCGAGAGTGGACCCTCTGAAACAAATATCGAAATGCTCTCCACTTTCGAAGAAGCTGTTTCCGAGGCGGATCATGTTGTTATTGGTCTTCCACTTACAGAAGAAACTCACCATATTATTAATGACGACCTGATGAAACTTATGAAACCAGGAACTCATCTTGTAAATATCGCCAGGGGTGACATTTTGGACCAGGATGCCTTATTTGAAAATCTTGAATCGAGCCAAATTAGTAGAGCTTCTTTGGATGTTGTTACCCCTGAACCACTGCCTGAAGGACACTGGCTTTACACCGATCCGAGAGTAAAGTTGAGTGCGCATATCTCTTGGGCCAGTCCTGATTTTTTGGATCAACTGCACGATCTGTTTTCATCAAATCTTGAAAAATGGCTTTCAGGGTTACCTCTTGATGGTTTAGTGGATATCAAGAAAGGTTACTGATGTTACGCCGTAACCGACTCTCCGGTTTAACCTTGCATAGGAGGTAAGAATGGCTTTGCCTGAAGGTTTTCTTCAAATTTCAAATCGAGTTAGGAATTGGGGACGGTGGGGTGATGACGACCAGCTTGGAACGCTTAATTTTATTACTTCAGAGGTTGTAAAGAATGCTGCTAAATGCATAAAAACTGGAGAAAGTTTCCCCTTGTCGGTAACTCTTGAAAAAGAAGGTATACAAGTAGGTTTCATACCAGGACGCATTAATCCAATTCTTGAAATGATCTCAGTTAATGAACCTATAGACAGTGAAGCTGGACTTGATAGTTTTCATACCAGTGATGATGTGGTCCAAATGGGCCTACAGGCTGCAACCCATTGGGACGGTCTTTGTCACGCTTCTTACAATGGTTTCGTATATAACGGTTACTCCTCTGAAACGATTACCAGCAACGAAGGGGCGACGCGTTGCGGGATAGAAAATCTGAAAACTGTTTGTTCAAGAGGTGTTCTCTTAGATGTTGCTAGAGCTAAAGGTGTTGACGTTCTGGATTGTCCTTATGCAATCACGGCGGAAGATTTAGACGATGCAGTTGCATTAGGAAATCTGGAAATAAAGAGTGGTGACATTGTGCTAGTCAGGACTGGAAGAATGTCTATATACGAATCCGAAGGCGGTATGGCCTATTGCCTAGGTCCTTCTGGGGATGGTTCAAATGCAGGATTTTCTCTTTCGACAGTCGAATGGTTGTACGAACATGAGGTGGCTGCTGTAGCAAATGACACTCTGGCATTCGAGGTCTATCCCTGTGAAGATGTGCCAATGGCTGTCCATATGCTTCATTTGGTAGATATGGGTCTGACACAAGGTCAAAATTGGAACCTCGAATCTTTAGCTAACGCCTGCAAGAACGATGGAATTTATGACTTCTTCTTAAGCGCTACTCCGGAACCTTTTCTGGGTGGCGTTGGATCTCCTGTGGCCCCTGTAGCTATTAAGTGACTTCTTTTAATCTGAGCCATATGACACAGGTGAAAAACGTCACCTTCTGAGTTTCATAACCTATTCGCGAACAGAATTATGGATATCGCGAGCTAAAGAAATGGTAGTTATGAAGACGAAATCTTTACCTAATGAAATGGACCAAGTACCTCTGTTCTCCGGTCTTTCTAAAACTGAAATAAAGTCCCTTAGAAGTCTAATGACAGCTGTAAACATCAATTCAGGCAAAACTGTTGTGCGCGAAGGTGACGTTGGAAGAGAGTTTATGATAATTCTCAGTGGAACAGCTTCGGTTAGCCGACAGGGTAGTAAATTTGCAACGTTAGGGCCTGGGGATTTTTTCGGGGAAATGAGTCTTTTAGGCAAAGGCCCGCGGTCTGCTACTGTCACTGCTGAAACCGACTTACTTCTTGAAGCATTAAATAGGCGTGAATTTGCGACCATGCTTCACAAAAATCCTGAAATTGCAGAAAAGATTTTGGCCGATGCACATACTAGATCGATACAAAAATCATCAACGAGTGAACTATTTAATTAAAGACAATTAATCTTTTCTATATTATTCCCCTATAGCTAAACCGTGAATTAAGTGCGATGCTAGACAGATGGGAAAGAAGCTTCATTCAGTGCATGAATCAAAGAAAATCGCAGTAATAGGTTCCGCAAATATTGATTTAGTTGCTTCTGTAAACCACTTGCCTGTTCCAGGGGAAACGGTTTTAGGAAACAGTTTTAATAAGACCCCTGGTGGAAAAGGTGCTAATCAAGCTGTGGCAGCATCAAAACTCGGAGGGGAAGTCTCTTTTATTGGATGCGTAGGCTCCGATCAAGAAGGTGAGATATTACGCTCAAGCTTAGAAAATGCAAATGTTAACTGTGAGTTTCTGATTTCACATCCAGAAGCCTCTACCGGTATTGCGATGATCGGGGTTGATACAGATGGCAATAACTCAATAATTGTTAATCCAGGTGCTAATAGTGCTCTAACTAAGGAAGACATACTTGCAGCTAAAGAAATAGTGGAATCTGCAAAAGTCGTTTTAATGCAATTGGAAATTTCGACAGCCTGTGTAGAAACTGCTGTTGAAATGGCAAATGGGATCACGATTTTGAATCCTGCACCTATTGTGGATATTTCAAAAGAGTTATTGGAAAAAGTAGATGTACTTATTCCAAACCGAATAGAACTGGCTCATTTATCTAATAAAGAAACTTTTAATGATCTTAATGAAATAGAAGTTGCAGCTAAAAGTCTCGGCATTGAAACAGTGATAGTGACTTTGGGTAGCAAGGGAGCATTATTGGTTTCAGGTAATGACTCAGAGTTGGTTTCTTCACCAGAAGTTGAAAGTGTTGACACGACTGGAGCTGGTGATGCATTCTGTGGTTCAGTAGCTGAATCCTTATCGAGAGAACTGAGTTTTCTTGAAAGTGTTGAACGTTCTGTCACTGTCGGCGCACTTTCAACAACTTGTCACGGAGCGCAGCTCTCAATACCAACACGTTCTGAAGTCGACTCATTCTTGGAATAAACCATAAAATTATTCTCATGACGGCTAAATCAAAACCCAAAATTATTCTTGACTGTGATCCCGGTGTCGATGATGCATTAGCAATTATTACTGCTTGCAGGTGGGCAGATATCGTAGGGATTACTTCAGTGTCTGGAAATGTACCTGTTGAACATACGACTTCTAATGCACTGAAAATGAAAAAACTCCTCAATCTAGAAGCGCCCCTTCACAGTGGTGCTTCTAGACCTATTGCGAGTGAACCTTTTCATGCTTCTCACGTGCATGGTCAAACGGGACTTGGTAATACCGATCTTCCCGAGCCTGATGACCCTGCTGATTCTGATGATGCGGTTGGTTTCATTTTGGAGAAAACTCGTGAAGAGGAAGGAATCCATTTGGTCCCAATTGGACCGCTGACAAATATTGCACTTGCTTTAAAAGCTGACCCTTCTTTGGTTAATAGAGTTGCCTCAATAACTTTGATGGGTGGTGGTGCAGGAGTCGGGAATGTGACTTCATCTGCGGAGTTCAATATTTTTGCTGATCCTGAAGCTGCTGATTTAGTTTTCAGATCGGGTGCACAATTAAATATGGTGGGACTTAATCTGACCCACCAAGTTTTAATGGGTTCTGTGCACGCTGATTTCTGTTACGCGTTGAATACTTCGACCGGTAAAATAGCAGGTGACCTTCTGAATTTTAATGGCAGAACACATGGGACTGAAAAGGGAGCGAATTTGGGTGCCATGCATGACCCTTGTGCCGTTTTAGCTGTTACTCACCCTGATCTTTTCACAAGCAAACATAGATCCGTGGTTGTTGAACTTGAAGGCTCTCATACAAGAGGTCAAACACTCGTTGATGAAAGAGAATGGGTTGATACAGAAAAGAACTGCAACGTTTACTATGAGGTCGATTCTGAGAAAGTGATAGAGCTTATTCTCCAAGCTGTCAGCGAGGTTGATCCAAACGGTTAACAGCAGCAGTCCATAGCCTTTCTTGTGCCGTTGGACATAGCTTGAAGGTAGCTTCCATTAAAAAATCTGCTGCTGCTCTTGTTTCAAGCTCTTCTTTTCTAACATCCCAAACGAAACCACGTTTGGGATGATCTTGCTTTAACTGCCAAGAAACCGGTGCATGGATCCCTTCATATTCGAGAGTGTCACTCGCATTTCTCCCCACTCCATGAGATATTCCTAAAGAGACTAACTTGTCTTCCCCTTCGAAAACCAATGTTCCTACTGGCACTTGTGGCCCTCTTGCTGAAAACCAGCTAAATAAGCCTGGTGTTTCCCCTCTTGAGTCATCTTCGACTACAGGTTCTACATTGACCCAACCATTTAGAGATAGAATTTTTTCAAAAGCGACTGCTAATTCATCTTTTTGATTGTCTGCAAGTTTAAGTATTTCATACAAATAATTTTGTTTCATAATATTTCTTCTGTTAACAGGCGAACCTTGTTTTCAATTTGATCTCTAATCTCTCTTACCTTTTCTATCTTCTGGTCAGCCGGATCATCTAATTGCCAATCTAAGTAATTCTTCTCTGGCAAAATCGGACAAGTGTCCCCGCACCCCATTGTTACAACTATGTCAACTTCTTCCATCAAACTTTCGTCTAACAGCATTGGAATATTTTGAGAAATATCTATCCCTATCTCAGCCATAGCTTCGACCGCTACAGGGTTTAATTCATTAACAGGTTTTGAACCTGCTGAAAAACCTTTGATCCTGTTTCCAGTCAAATGTTTCAACAAGCCCGCAGCCATTTGAGAACGTCCCGCGTTATGTATACATATAAATAGAACACTCGGAGCTTCTTTGCCCTCCGCTAGCATTACTAACTGTTTTTTGGTTCAGAAGTACGTGAAGCTCTTTCCTCTTTGCTTCTGATTAGTTCAGGTGACCGTGCCCACATCAAATCGCCGTCATAGCTGAGTTTGTAGTCAGGCGTAAATTCAATTACTACCCTTGAAGGTGAATCTAAAAAATTTCTGAAAATACGTGCTTGATCTTCATCTGGTCTTAGGAATGCTGCGAATTCAGGGTAAAACCAGTCTTTTGTTTCACGATCATCATGGACTATGCAGTTTCCTTTATAGGTGACTGTCTTTCCTCCGCCCATTGATGTTCCTGTGCTGTTAATACACACCGAGGCTCTAGGAAATCTTCTTATAGCTGAAATTCGGGCTCTTCTTTCTGCAGCAGTCATCCAAATTTTTCCATCTTTTGGCAAGTAAGCCATTACTACGCCGAAGGCTTCTCCTTGTTTATTTGTCCACATGAAAACACATTCTCGGTTTGTGTTTACTAGCTGTGCTTCAAGTTCATCGCTCAAAGCGCATTCGGTAAGGTCTTCATAATTATCTTCTGTCATGTTTTGAAGCTAGAGGGATCAGTGACTTTAAGCAACTGCTTGTTTAATTTCTCAACATTTTTCCATTTAGAGCACCAGTGTGTTCGCCGTCTTCCATGAAAACTTCACCATTTACGATGGTTGCCGCATAGCCATTTGAACGCTGAATGAATCTTCCTGCACCTCCAGGGAAGTCGTTGACAATTTCTGGATATTCAAGTGACATTTCTTCAAAATCTATGATATTTATATCCGCAAAGGAGCCTTGTGATAGTCGGCCTCTGTTTTGAATGCCGAAAAGGTCTGCTGTATCTGATGTCATTCGGCGGATTCCTTCTTCAAGACTAAACATTTCTTTTTCTCGTATCCAGTGCGTTAAGAAGAAAGTTGGTTGGCTTGCATCCATTATTTGTTTGGAATGCGCTCCTGCATCCGCTAAACCGAGTGTCACATATGGGCGTTTCAACATTTCGGCAGCTGCTTCCATTTGTTGGTTCAAAATAGGAAGTATGAAAAGACGTTTCCCTCCCAACTCTAATGCTTCGTCTACCCATTGTTCCGGTATGGACACCCCTCGCTTCTCGGCTTTTGCTGCGATACTTTCTTCCGGTTTAAAGTCGTGTCTTACCGGATCATCTGGGAGGGCATAAAACTTTCCCCAATCCAAAGGCAAGCTCTCTAATCGTTCTTCAGCTGCCTTTATGAGCATTTCTCGTGTCTCCGAGTTCGACAGTCGAATTAGCTTTTCTTCAAGTGGAAGATCTGTCATTTCCGCCCAACCTTCAGCCCTGTCAAACGGAGTTCTAGCGCTCAAACCAAGCAGTACTCCTATGTGTTTTGATGTTGTTTGCGGGTGTAGGTCTGCTCCGATCAAATTCTCTTCTTCTACATACTCGAGAATTCGTATGTGTAATTGGGGGTCTATATCAACTTGGGTTAATCCGAAGGTGACAGGGCATCCCGCTAATCTGCTGATATCGCCATACATTCTTATTTCTTCTCTTGAGTCTTTCCCTCCCAGTTTTGCTGCTGCTTCGAAAACTGTTCCTTTGTATTGCGCCATAATCTCAGCGAATGCCAATAGTTCTTCTGGGGCTGCATAACTTCCAGGCACTAAACGTCCGTCGGGAACCCTATGCAGAGAAGTTCGGGATGTCGAAAAACCCAGCGCTCCTGCATCCATCGCTTCTTTCACCATCGGAACCATCGCCTCGATATCTTCAAGTGTTGCTGGCGTTTCTTCAAGTGAACGTTCACCCATGGCTGCTAAACGAACCGCGCAATGCCCGACCATGCCTCCTACATTTACACCTTTTGGCAGAGCCGCTACTTCTTCTAAATACTCTCCATACGACGACCAGTTCCAGGAAAGACCGTTGAGGATACTTTCAGCAGGTATGTCTTCAACTGATTCCATCATTTCTGCAAGTACTGTTGCTCCATCTTTTGAGACAGGAGCGAAAGTTACTCCACAGTTTCCTAAAACTACTGAAGTCACACCATGCCAACATGATGGGCTTGCAATCGGATCCCATGCCAGTTGAGCATCTAAATGAGTATGTATATCCACAAATCCAGGTGTCACAATCTGGCCATCAGCGTCGATTTCTTTTTTTCCCTTACCCTCTACCTTGCCTATTTCAACTATTTGGTCGCCTTCTACAGCGATATCAGCTGTGAACGCGGGGGAACCAGTTCCATCAATTATTGAACCACCCCTAATTACTAGATCAGTTGCCATTTCGCCCCCCTTGTATTCTTGTAACTGTATTCACCTCAAAAAACCCACGTAACTGTCGAGAGTTTCTAATACATTTTCTCGCGGCCCCGCTGGAACTCTCAAAACTACTTCGTCTACTCCTAACTCTTCGAAGTAATCTAGTTTTCCCTGATCTGGGACCGTTCCGAAAGGCACGATAGAAATTTCTGAGAAGTCCCTGTTTTTGGATTCGCAAACTTTTTGCAATTCAGACAATGATGCCTTTACACCTGAGCCTCCTATAGGCATCCATCCGTTTCCGAATTCTGCTATGTGTTGAAAAATTGTAGGACCTGGAGCTCCGCCCAACATGACTCGCGGTCCTTTTCCCTTAACTGGTTTAGGCCAAGTCCAACTCGGATCAAAATCTATGAACTCACCATGAAATTCAGCCTCTTCCTCTGTCCAAAGTCGTTTTATTGCAAGCATTGTCTCACGGACTCTTTCTCTGCGGGTTGAGAAATCAACCCCATGATGGAACATCTCTTCACGGTTCCATCCATATCCGATACCCATCTCAAAACGTCCATCAGAAATTACATCAAGACTGGAAGTGCTTTTAGCTAGATTTATCGGATTATGTTGAGCTACAAGAAGTACTCCTGTTCCTAATCTGATTTTTGAAGTAACTGCTGCTGCTGCCGAAAGTGAAACGAGCGGATCAGGTAACCGTGGATAATCCTCAGGTGCAATCCCGCTAACAGTTGGAATGGGCGTTTTTTGACTTGAAGGAATGTGAGTGTGCTCGGGTATAAACACGGAACTGAAACCCCTCAATTCCGCTTCAATTGCGAGTTCTCTTACATCTATACATCGATCAGTTAAATGAATTGTTATTCCTAAATCCATCTATGAAGAATAGATGCGAATTGGGCCTAGTGGTAACTCTTAAACAACTCTTGTATATATTTGCTAATACCTACCATTTAAAGGAGTTGAAATGCCCCATTTTTTAATCAAAGGCAACTACACCGCTGAAGGTTCAAAAGGACTTTTAGGTGAAGGTGGTTCATCTAGGCTTGATCAGGCTAAATCGTTA
>Ga0206683_10001527_pt1 | contig 15993 bp, 21 predicted proteins | sample M280m12015metaG_FD_155483 | JGI IMG/M metagenome (GOLD analysis project Ga0206683, IMG submission 155483) | Ammonia-oxidizing marine archaeal communities from Monterey Bay, California, United States - M2 80m 12015 | ecosystem: Environmental > Aquatic > Marine > Intertidal zone | place: USA...
AAGACGTACCCAATAAAGTCTGCTGGTATCTTCATTCCGTGCCTCCTCAGGCGTTGGTTTTCTCAGACCCCGTTACGGGGTTTCGACGAGGGAACCACCCTCGCGGCTCGTCAGTGAGATTAGGCTCCGAAATACAGGGCTGCGATGAATCCCTGAAACATCACCAGTATCAGCAGGCATTCGATTAATCTTTCTTTTTGCCACTTACTCATGACTGGACCTCGTGTAGGGAGATAGCCTCTTCAAGCAAGCTTCCGGAATCGTCTAACAGCCACATTGAGTCTTCAAAATCGAACTCGTCAGCCTCCCAAAGTTCTCGCAGCTCATCCTTTGCATCCTCAATCTGTGATCGAGCAGCGTCGATTCTGGCAAGCAATCGTTTTAAGTCAGCACTCATAGCTGCACCTCATCGCGAGGAGTGAATGTGTAGCCAATCTGTTTCATCAGAGCGCGTGTCTCATCAGTAAGTGTCTTAGTGCCCGCGATACGGGCGAATGTCTCGCCAATGTGGCACGTTGGATACACTGCTTGAGTGCCCCAGTTATGCTTGATATCTACTTGTAAATCCATCATAGCCTCCTCAGACTTAGTAAGTGCTGGAATAGCACAAGTCATCGCACTCTAATATTTCTGACAAACTAATGTCAACACCTTTCTTATCTATCAGATGATTATCTGCATTTTCTGGTACAATTATGCACAACTAAATGACAATCAATGCGTCAATTAATCAACGGTTATCGGGTATGAGTTTGGATATCGAAAAGAGGTTTGATCGGATAGAACTCAAGCTGGACCAGCTCAGTGACACAGTGGCTATTCTTGCCCGAATTGACGAGCGATTGGTCAGCAGTCATAAGCGCTTAGACAGGCATGAAGTTCGGTTGGACATGCTTGAGGCAGACATCCGCAGAACTGAGCAGACGATGGCTAAGAGCGCTGGTAAAGGCATGGTCGGAGAGCGAGCTGCGTGGATATTGTTTGCAGCATCTATAACCGCAATCGCTAAATTTTTATGAGGCGGGAAAAAACCGAAACCACCCCATTATCAACTCCTCATGTAGGGGAAGTATCAAATGAACGTAGATAGAGACAAAGAGACAGACAAGGTTAAGCGACCGAATCTCAGACAACAGAAGTTTATCGAGTACTTTCTGTCAACTGGGAACGCGACTCAGGCAGCAGATTACGCAGGATACGCTCACCCGAATCATCAGGCGTTTAGATTGTTAAATAATAGTGCAGTTAAGGCTGACATAGAGAATAAGAGGGCAAACATGGCGAAAGACGCAGAACAAAGGCGCGCTGAGTGGGTTGATCAGCTCGAGCAGTTGGGCAAGCTTGCAGAGAAGGATTCAGACCGTCTGAGAGCAATCGAGCAATTGTTTAAAGCCGAAGGCTGGATTGCCCCTGAGAAGCAAGAGATTGTGCAATACGATGCGACGTTTCTAGCTGATTTGGACATGGACGAAGGCGAGTTCATCGAGTTGAGCGACGATAACCCCAGCGATAACAGCGACTTACACTGAGCGGATAACACCTAGTCAGGGTGATACCCCTCAAACAGGCAATAAAAAGGGCAATCAGGCAGTCCAATCCCCAACGGATCAGGTAGGGGGGAGGGGTAGAAATCGACGCGATCCGTCGCTCGATGGTGTGGTTCCATGGGGGACATCTCAGCCCCTACCAGCACATTTTGACCCCCTACGGGTCTTATGAGAGTAAGAGGCAAAAATATGAAACAGCTTTTAGTTCACCGTGTTACGGCATGTAACTACCTAGACATGGACGAATTCACATTTGAGTCGTACATAGCCCCATTGATCACCATGCTGCGATTTGGCGACGAGACATACTACGTTACCTCCCAGATAGATGACGCTGTAGAGACGCTTATATACGGTCTGGACGGCGATATAGAGCTAGCCCTCGTCGATTAGGGGGGCGGTGCTTATGAGAGTACCTGACTAAAAAATAGGAAAAAAATGAAATGGCAGAAAAGGATTCTAGGCTAACCAAGGCGGGTGTCAGCGGTTACAACAAGCCCAAGCGCACACCAAACCACCCCACCAAATCACATGTGGTAGTAGCCAAAGAAGGCGACCAAGTTAAGACGATCAGATTTGGGCAGCAAGGTGTAAAAACTAATCAGACGGTGGGTCAAAGAAAGGCATTTGAATCTAGACACGCAAAGAATATCAAAAGGGGAAAGCTCAGTGCAGCTTACTGGTCAGCGAAGACCAAATGGGCACCCTCTAAGACCAAGTCATCTTCAACTAAGTGGAAAAAAGGAAGCTAGTTATGCCAAAAGTCAACGGTAAGAGTTACCCGTATACAGACGCGGGAGAGAAAGCAGCAAAAGAAGCTAAGAAGAAAACCCCTAAGAAAAAAGCCAAAGCGAAAAAGAAATGAAGAACTCACGAGAGACATTTTACGGTAAGGGTGACAACCGTCGTCCCGAAGATCGCAAAAAGTTTGGCGACAACTACGACAAGATTTTTGGCGCGAAGAAAGCCAGAAAGGAGCGTAACGATGTTCGGGCACAAAAGAGAGGCAGCAGTGACTGAGATTGATTTGAAGCGCTTTGCCTACCACCCCAAGGGCACTCTAGGCGTAATTGACTATTCTGGTGAGCGGTTCTACACGATAGAGCGTCCCTGGCTGGACAATACGGTAAGGATATCTTGCATCCCTGAGGGTGTTTACAACATGGGCTGGCGGGAGTCCCCCAAGTTTGGTGAGACGTGGCAGGTACAGGACGTTCAGAACCGGACGTATATCCTCATCCACACTGCAAACTACGCGAAAGAAGTTCAGGGCTGTATCGGTCTTGGCATGGGTTTGATGGGTGATCGAGTGGCGGTGAGCAATAGTCGCAAAGCAGTAGCTAAGTTCGAAGAAATGACGAGGGACGTTGAGTGGCGCTTGAATGTATTAAGTGCACCATTTGCGGCATTACAAAGCTAGCTACTGAGTTCGAGCGCACCCATCGGCAGTGCAAGGAGTGTCGTATCAAAGCGCGATCTCAGAGAGCCAATAGCAGTGTAGAAGGATTTCTACAGATACGCCTCACGGCGCTGAAACAGCGTCACAAGAATAAGAAGTTTCAGGGCGAGACTGTTTCTCTTGAGTACCTAGTCAACCTATACGATCAGCAAAAGGGCATGTGCGCCCTGTCAGGCATACCGATGCATGTAACGCTCGACCATACCGACCTAGCGGTTTCCCCAGACAGGATTGATGCGAGCAAAGGCTACATAGAAGGTAACGTCAGATTGGTTTGTGCCCGTGCAAATAATATGAGAAGCACTTTAGACGATCATGATTTCGTCTGGTGGTGCAGAGCTGTGGTGAATAATGGCGGAAATTGAACAAATAGCCCGAAAATTGAAGGGAAACTTTCCTTTATATAGTAAGAATATGCTGAAAATCGTCACAAAAGAGGGCGAATCCAAGCCATTTGTGCTGAATCCGGCACAGATATACGTCCACAATCTGCTGGAAAAGCAGCTAAAAGAGCAAGGAAACATCCGCGCTTTGGTCCTGAAAGCCCGTCAAACCGGCATATCTACCTACACTCAGGGCAGGAATTTCTGGAAAGTGACGCAGAATCGCAACGCGAATGCGTTTGTACTGTCGCATCTTGCCGAATCTACTAATGCAATTTTTAACATGGTCCGCTATTTCTATGACAACGTCCCGCATCCGGCGTTTAAACCGCCGCTCGCTTCTCAGTCCGCCTCAACTCTTGTCTTTGACCAGATCAATTCGCGTTACAGAGTCGGCACCGCCAGATCAACCCAGACAGGACGAGGACAAACAAACCGATTTGTCCACGGATCAGAAGTTGCTTTCTATCCCCAAGGCTCAGACATAGTCGCAGGTCTATTGCAGACTGTCGGTGGTAAGAACACTGAGGTGATATTAGAAAGTACAGCGAATGGTGCCGGTGGCTGGTTCTATGATCAGGTCATGAAGTCCCTGAGGGGCGAGTCTGAGTGGATCACCTGTTTCATTCCGTGGTACTGGATGCCCGAATATCGAAAAAAGGTATCGCCCTACTTCGTTGCTACGCCTGAAGAATATGAGTTAGCCCAAAAATATAATTTGGACGACGAACAACTTTCTTTTAGACGCGCCAAACTCGATGAGCTAGGCGGCACAGATTTATTTCGTCAGGAATATCCAAGCACCCCGCTCGAAGCATTCCTGACCTCCGGTCGTTGTTTCGTTGAGGAGAGCGCGATATCGAAGTGTGAGGCTAACTGCTACACCGCAGACTTTAAGGGTGACATCATCGATGGCAACTTGATCGATAGAGAACACGGCAACTATCAGGAGTGGTATCCGCCGCTCAGAGAAGAAAGCTACGTCATCGGTGTGGATGTTGCGGAGGGTCTCGCTTACGGCGACTACAGTTGCGCTCAAGTCCTAGACTCAATGGGTAATCAGGTGGCTTGCTGGCACGGTCACATAGACCCTTTTGACTACGGTGCTTTAGTTGCGATGCTAGGCAAGCGCTTTAACAGTGCTTATGTCGTTGTCGAAAGAAACAACCACGGTTTGGGCACCCTGAGAAAGATGCAAGACTTGGGTTATTCCAATCTGTTTGTCGAGAGTTCTGTCGATGGCGCATACGGCGACCGAATGACAAAACGAGGCGGCTTTCTAACCACATCGAAGACTAAGCCTTTGATCGTTGACAACCTCGCTACGTTGTTGCGACAGGGTGAAAGTGGTGTCGCAGACATGGAACTATTAAATGAGTTGCGAACCTATGTAATAGATGATAAGGGTAGTTACAATTCTCAAAATGGATGTTATGATGACAGGGTGATGGCTTATGCTATCGCGCTGCATGGACTCGCCTCTATGCCTCGACCGAGGCACCGGACTATACAAAAGCGTTTTAAATCGTTAGATCCGATGACGGGCTATTAGTCTATGCATGAGCTAGAGGAAGAAGAGCTGGAGAAAGAGCCGGATGGCTTGCAGGCGCAAAGCATGCAAAGTCTGGGTTCTCGTCTTGCCGGAACTTTTCAAGAGTACAAAGACGCTCGTAAAGAAACAGAGAACGAGTGGCTTAAAGACCTGCGTCAATATCAAGGCATTTACGAGCCTGAAGTTCTTGCTCGCCTGGATGCTGCGTCTGGTTCCCGTTCAAAAGTATTCGTTGGTCTAACCAGAACAAAAGTGATGGCGGCTTATAGCCGTATCATTGATCTGCTGTTTCAGCACGGTGATGTTTTCTTTTCCGTTGCCCCAACACCTGTCCCCCAAATCGACCCATTAAAAGCGATGCAAATGCGTCAAATGGCGATGGATCAAATCATGATGGCTAGTGGTCAAGACCCGATGGCTAATCAAGACTTGGTGGCGGCTAGGATGGAGGAACTCGAAGAAGAGTTCTTAGAAATAGAAAAAGAAATAGCGGAGAACGCGGCTGAGTCTATGACGATAGACATCGAGGACCAGCTTATAGAAACAAACGCTGAGATGAAGTTAAAAGAAAGCATGTTAGAAGCATGCATCTTTGGTTCCGGTGCTGTTAAAGCAGGCACTGTGCGTATCGACAGGAAGCAGTCTTACTCAAAGATGCTTGACCCACAGACGGGTCAGCAGGGCTTTGGGATTTCGGTTGTAGAAACTGTTGCACCTGACGTAGAAAGCGTCAGCATCTTTGATTTATATCCTGACCCTTATTGCACGACACTGGACGACTGCGATGGTTTATTCCGTCGTCACGTCCTAACAAGACGGCAGATGCGTGATCTAGCTGATCTGCCCCAGTTTGATAGTGAGATGGTCAAGTATCTCCTCAAGATTCACCGTAACGGTAATCATACAGAGGAAGATCACGAGACTACCCGCCGACGAATCGCAGGTATCAACGAGAATTCTGAGTCCAACCGCTTTGTTGTTATGGAGTATTGGGGGACTGTCGATGGATATGATCTTGAAGAACACGGCATTGAGCTAGAGGAAGGCTCCGACCTTTCCGACGACTACTCTGCATGTGTATGGATATGTGACGGTAAAGTGCTGAAGGTCATGTTGAACCCGATCACTGGTTACAAGATTCCATATCACATCTTCCCGTATGAGCGAGCGCCACATCAGTTCTGGGGTACAGGCGTACCTCGCATGATGCGCGACTCCCAAGGAACAATGAACACTGCGACCAGAATCTGGTTAGACAACATGGCGTTGTCATCAGGTCCAATGGTTGAGGTGAATACAGACTTGCTAGCAGCAGGAGAAGACCCGACCGATATCCACCCTTGGCGAGTATTCTTGCGCGAGGGTGGAGACGGTTCTATGCCTGCTGTCAGATGGTATCAGCCGGTAGCTAATGCTAACGGACTGAACCAGATCGTAGAGATATTCCGTCGATTTGCTGATGAGACCACATCACTGCCCTCCTACACTCATGGTGAGCAGACTCAAGGTCTTAACAAGACAGCGACTGGTATGTCGATGCTCATGGGTGCTGCAAACATTGCACTTAAAAGCACCATTAAAAATATTGATGACTTCTTGATCGAGCCAATGATCGAGGCTCTGTTCCACTTCAACATGGAGTTTGGGACCAACGAGAAGTCAAAGGGTGATCTACGGATCGTAGCTCGCGGCAGTACGGCACTCGTACAGAAAGAAGTACAGAGCCAGCGATTGCTTCAGTTCCTATCTATTGTTGGAGACAACGCTGGTGGAGTTGTTAAGCAGACAGAGCTGCTACGAGAGATAGCGCAGTCTATGGATATAGACCCCGATAAAATTATGAAGACTGAGGAGCAGGTTGCTCTTGAACAACAACAGTTACAGCAAGCTCAAATGCAACAAGCAGCAATCGCAAGCGGTCCTCCGCCTCAAGGCGATGCCGGAATGGGAACTCCTGTCGGAATTAATTAACGCCCGACATGAAAACGCCAGAGAAGCATTAGAGCAGGCAGATGAAAAGAATTTTAGGTTTGAGCAAGGCAGGCTCCTAGAGCTGAGATTTATGCTTGAACTTGAAGATGCGGCAAAAGCCGTTCTAGACAAAGCGCGGACCCCAAAGCGGATATCCGCAATAGACTAACGAATATCCCATGCGGGACTCGAAGGAAAGATTAATGTCAAAGAGAAATGACCCAGCGCGACTTGAAGCTGAAGCGAAAGAACTGTACGAGCAAATGACCAAAGGAAAGACTGAAACCCCAGAGATCGATCAATCTCCAGCGGACACTTCAGAAGAGCCGGAAGCGTTGCAAGTAGAAGCCCCCGATCTCACGGATATGGCGGAAGTTCAAGCGGATGAGAACGAAGTAGAAGAGTCAGAACGCAGCGAGGACTCCGAACTTAGGTTGGCTTTAGAAAAAGCCGAAAAAGCGATGAAAGGCGCACAGGCGAGAATGACCAAAGCGACTCAGGAAACTGCTGACTTGAAGCGGCAAAATGCCGACCTGATCAGAAGTGTTACGGAGTTAAAAGGTCAACTTGTAGAAACTTCGAAAGACGATAGCAAGCTGGCTCAGATAAGGGAAGATTACCCTGATCTGGCTGGACCTTTGCTAGACGAGTTGAAGCGGACGCAAGATGAAGTTGGCGCAGCCAAAGAGGCTTTAGCCGAGCAAGAACAAAGTAAGTATCAGGAGTTGCAAGAGCAGGCGCAAGCCGAGCATTTCGAGCGAATCCGTTCGGTACACCCTGATGTCGATCAAATCATTGATACGGCAGACTGGTTGAACTGGATGGAGGAAGCAGACTCCCAGACGAAGACTTGGATACAAGAAGGGTCTTCTAACGATGTGAACATGGTTCTTTCTAGGTTTAAGGCTGACATGGGACAACCAGCTCCTACGCTGCAAGAGCAGGCTTTAGAGCGGGCAAAATCGGTTGCGGAACCGAAGATGCCGAAAGCTCGAAAGTCAAAAATTACAGGCGAAAAGAAAAACTGGACCGTCGATGAGATTATGCGGATGCCGAACAAAGTATTTGAAAAGCATCAAACAGAAATTCTCAAGGCAATGGAAAGTGGATCGATTCGTCGCTAATCTCTTGTGAGGTGATAAATGTCTTTTTCGCAATTTTCCACGGGTGCTACATCTGAAGTAAACTTTATTCCTGAGGTGTTTTCAAAGCTCCTACAGGCTAAGTTTTATAGCAAATCAGTTTTGCCCGAAATTAGTAACACAGACTATGAGGGAGAAATCTCTGGTCAGGGCGACAAGATCGTTGTTCGTACAGTTCCTGCTGTAACGATTAATGATTACGCTGGAACGATAACTACTCAAGAGCTGACTACTGCGAAAGTAGAAATGCTCATCGACAAAGCTAAGTATTACAGCTTTAAAGTAGATGACGTGCTGGCAGCTCAAGCTGACATCAACATGTTGGAAGGCGCATCTAGCGATGCATCCGAAGGTATGCGTATCGCTGTTGAGACTGACGTTCTAGCCGCAGCCGTAACTGGCGCGACTACAATCGGTTCGCAGACTACTATTACCGCTGCCAACATTTTGGAAAATATCTTGGTTCTAGCTAAGACGCTTGATGAGTTGAACATTCCAGAAGAGGGTCGATTCATCGTTCTTTCTCCTGAGTTCATCTCTATGCTCAAGCAGTCTGAGTTGCGTCAAGCGTACCTGACCGGCGATGCTACTTCACCTCTCCGTAATGGATTGGTTGGAATGGTTGACCGATTCAAGGTTTTCCAAAGCAACATGGTTTACACCCCAGGATCAGGTGCTGACTCAGGTTACACACACGTCCTAGCGGGTCACCCAAAAGCTATCTCCTTCGCGTCTCAGTTCACTAACACTGAAACTGTTCGCATGGAAAGCACTTTTGGTGATCAAGTTCGTGGTCTGAAGGTGTTCGGTTCTAAGGTAATCACTCCTGACGCACTATGCGTTGGTAAGTGGACTTAGATCGACTAATGATTGGGGGAGGTTTTCCTCCCCCTTTTTAGCGAGACACTTATGAAAAAAGCTAACACGAAGAAGGACGATGTGTTTATCCAAGCCAAGGAAGACTTTGGCGTAAAGCTGGATAGACGGTTGACTCTGTCGCAACTCGAAGAGCAGTTGCAGCAACTAGCCAAGAATAAGGCTAACCCTCAACCAGAACAAAAGCAGCTTATCCCTAAGCGTGTAAAGAATGTGATTACAGGTAACGAATTCGAGTACAACCCGATATTCAAAAACAATCCCGATTTACAAATAATTGAATGGGAAACAGACAATGGCGACAACTAAAGTAGTAGACATATTGGATCGGGCTGCAATTATTCTACAAGATAATACAAATGTCCGTTTTCCGAATGAAGAGCTTTTAAAGTTTTTTAACGACGCACAGAAAGAAGTTGTGCTTCACCGACCTGATGCGAATATGGTGAACGAGACCTATAACTGTATTAATGGCAGTAAGCAGACAGTGCCCGCCGCTGCACTAAGACTTATTGAGGTGGTCAGAAATGTAGGTGGCAGAGCTGTTACTCAAGTGCAGCGTCGTGTTTTAGATGAGACTTTGCCTGACTGGCACGAGACCGCTGCTGGCACAAACAAGATAGAGCATTTTGTATACGACCCAGCCGACCCAAAGAATTTTTACATTTACCCTAAAGGTGATGCGACAGCTCATTCTCTTGAGATCATATACAGCAGCGCTCCTTCAGAAATCGCAATAACCGACTTCAGCGCTTCAACGGCGACAGTCATTAGTCTTGATGACGTGTACGCTAACTGCATTCTGGATTATGTGCTGTATCGGTCATACCAAAAAGACTCTGAGTTTGCAGGCAACGCACAGAGAGCAATGATGCATTATCAGAGCTTTGCCAACGCGATTGGCATGAAGACGCAAGCAGATAGTGCTACGACTCCGGTGCCAGCAATGGCAGGTAACGCTTAATGAAGTATTCTGATTTTTCTTTCTACGTTAGACCTGAGGCGCAGGGTGCACCAGACTTTCTTATAGAGCGTTCTGTTCGTGACTCTGCGATTGATTTTTGCACGAGGACGGATATTTATCTTCCTGAACCGGAGTTCATCACCATCATTTCAGGCGTGAATGAGTACGCGGTATCTTTGCCGTCTGGCACAGAGTTAAATCACATACTTGATATTTTTAATAACAACACAGCATTAAACCCGATAAGCTACAGCCAACTGCTTCTGCGTCTTGGCGACGAAAATACTACGGGAACTCCCGCGTATTACGCACAAAGAGACAACTCCGATTTCTACCTTGCTCCTATTCCGGCTGAGACCAACTCGTTTAGGGTGCTGTATTCGGTTAAGCCGACATCATCAAGCTCTAGTATTCCTGACAGTGTAGGCAAGGAGCATAGAGAAGTAATTTCTCATGGCGCATTGTATCGTTTGCAAATGATGTCAGGTCAGCCTTGGTCTAACCCAAATGCTGCGGTTGCTAACAAACAACTTTTTGATAGGGGCGTGGGCAAAGCTATACGTCAGGTTAAGTACGGTTTCAGCGGTGGCTCATTGACTGCCAAATCGAGGGCATTTATTTAATGGCATATCTTACGACTATTGATCTTGTTCAAGGAGACCAGCTTCCAGAAATTGAGATCACACTCAAAGACAGCAATACGGCTGCATCAGGTCAAGTGCTTGATGCTGATGACCCGTCTACGTTTGCAGCGTTGGACCTTACTAACGGCTCAGTAAGGATGCGTGTCAGACAGGTTGGTCAGACAGCCCTAATTGATACGCTGATCGGCACAGTCACATCAGCGATAAACGGTAAGGTCACGTTTATTTTTGATTCAGACACTCTTGCGAGCAGCGGTATTCTTGAGGGTGAAATAGAGTTTTCCGATTCTAGCGGTAGGACTCAGACGGTTATGGACCTAATAAAATTTAAAGTTCGCAGCCAGTTTGGTTAAGGGCTTATGGCTATTTATGCTGAGATAAGCCACAAGTCTATTAGCGTCAGCGTAACTCATCGCAAGCTAGACCTTTCTGCATCTCTGGTTCCTGCTCTAGACAATCAGATATCTTTTTCAAAGCTGGTTGGCGCTGCTAACTGGCGAAACCTCTACCTGTTTGATGTGCATGTCAATGCAGAGAGAACCGTCTTTCCGTTTTTCGATCTGTTTGATATTCAAGATTCAACGGCTATCGAGTTTGGCAAAGTTGATACTGACCAGTTTGGATTTGAATCCAGCACAGTCTTTAGCACAACAAAGACTGCAAGTGATTCAACCAGTATGCTGGACGATTTGGTTATAGGACTAAGCAAGAGCAGTCTTGATCTCTTCTCTCTGTCTGAGCAGCAAGAAATCAGCACTGGCAAAAACCTTTCCGAAAGTATTGGACTTTCAGAGAGCATTGAAACCTTGCTGACATATAGAAGAAGTTTTAGTGAAAATACTTCTCTGCTGGAGAGTGCTAGCGTACATTTAACTAGACCTGAGTCAGATAGCTTTGGGTTCTCAGATTCTCATGCAGCGTATTCGCTAAAGGTCATTGCTGAATCACTATCGGTTACCGACGTTCCTGTCTTTAATGTCAGCACTTTTGCCGACTCAGTCACGTCTTTAACGGATAACTCGATAATATCCCGAGACCCCTACAACTTTATATTTAGCGAATCTGACGGAGTGAGAAGCGTAACGGGATCACCTACAGATACCGTTGGCATTTCTGAAAGCATTACAGGTTTTGCCGTCACAAAATCTTTGCAAGACTATTACGGTTTGGATGACTTCTCTCAGGTTGATAAAAGCACAACTGGAGTTAAGACAAATATTGTAGGAATCACAGATGTCTTTGAGCTTGAACATCTTGTAGCTGTGGCTACTTTAAATAGTTCACTAGTTGGAAACATGGTTCTAAACGGGTGATGATGGAACCCTGAATCAGGAATTTTATGCTTTGTCAAACAGACCTTAAAATTCTATAATAGCTGTAGAAAATCGGTTTTCATGCGTCGAAACCATTAGCAAACCACTTGACGCACCTACACTGTCTTCATGGATTAGAGAGTCTGACGGTATAAGCATACTAATCCGGAGACTTATCATGATCGCTGATGATCTAAAACTTAAAGGTCGCCTTACTGTGAATCTTATCGCAGAAGACGGCTCGATTAAAGAAACGCAAGAAATCCCTAACTTGGTTGTTACCACGGGAAAAGGTTTTGTAGCTTCTCGCATGGCTGGCACTTCGGCAGGCGTGATGAGTCACATGTCTATCGGCACGACTAGTACCGCTGCCGCTGTAGCAAACACGACATTAGCTAACGAGGTTGCCAGGGTATCTCTCGTCAGTACAACCGTGTCTGATAATGATGTTGTTTATTCGGCGACTTTCCCAGCGTCAACACCGTCTTCTGCCGCAGCAGTAGTTGAGGCTGGCATATTTAACGCAGCTTCAGGCGGCACAATGCTTTGCCGAACCGTATTTTCCGTTATCAACAAAGGTTCAAACGACAGCATTTCGATCCAATGGACCATCACCGCTAGCTAGGAGCCTATAAATGGCAATTAAGTTCTCGAACCTAGCGAGTACGACTCTTGCTAGTGGCGCTTCTGATTCAGCATCGTCTATTAGCGTGACAAGTGCGTCTTTATTCCCAACATTATCTTCGGGCGACTACTTTTATGCGTCTTTAGGGTCGGGGGTGGGGTCTGAAATTGTCAAAGTGACCGGAGTATCCGGCACTACTTTTACGGTAGTAAGGGGGCAAGACGATACCACCGCTATCAGCCATTCGTCAGGTGTTGAGGTTTCTCTTCGAGTAACAGCGGCATCTCTGAATGACTTGAGCAGTCAGTCGGACACTGAATCCGTCAGCATCGATGGCGACACGATGACGGGCAACCTAAATTTTGGCGATAACGTCAAAGCTAGTTTCGGGTCTAATGATTTAGCAATTTTCCACGATGGCTCAGAATCGTACATTGACGAACAAGGCACTGGCAGCTTAAACATCCGCTCGTCAACGACTCTGCGTCTGCAAAACGCTGCTGGCGGAAACTACCTTTACGGAACTAATGGCGGCGAAGTGGTTTTGTACCATAACGCAGTGGGTCGGCTATCAACGTCATCAACCGGAATTTCGGTTGTCGGAAATATAGCAAATGCTTCTGGCGATATGACGCTAGACTCCGCCGGAGGTCTAATCCTAGATGCGGCTACTGGTGCAATTACTACTAACAGCACGTTTGATGGACGTGACGTTGCTGCGGACGGTACTAAGTTAGATGGTATTGAGGCTAGTGCAGACGTAACGGATACCACTAACGTCACAGCCGCTGGCGCATTGATGGACTCAGAAGTCACTAACCTAGCGCAAGTAAAAGCGTTTGACTCTGCTGACTACGCTACAGCCGCACAAGGCACTACTGCTGACAATGCACTGCCTAAGACTGGCGGGGCTATGACTGGTGCAATTACTACTAACAGCACCTTTGATGGACGTGACGTTTCTGTTGATGGCGCAAAGCTAGACGGCATTGCAGCAAGTGCGAACAACTACTCTCACCCTTCCGCGCACTCAATTAGTTTCATTACAGGACTGCAAACTGCGCTAAACGGAAAGGTTGATGACTCTCAAGTTTTAACCAACGTCCCTTCCGGTGCCGTGTTCACGGATACTACGTACTCAGTTCAGGACGGTCAGCTATCGCAAAACAGTTTTACAAACGCGGATCACACTAAACTCAATGGTATTGAGTCTGGTGCGACACAGGATCAAACAGCAGCAGAGATCAGAGCAGCCGTAGAAGCTGCATCAGACTCTAACGTATTTACAGACGCTGATCATTCTAAGCTTAATGGCATTGCGGCAGGCGCTACTGCTAACGCAGGTGACATTACTGGAGTTACAGCAGGCTCAGGGCTTACTGGCGGAGGCTCTTCAGGCAGCGTAACTTTAAATGTAATCGGCGGCGACGGTATAACTGCAAACGCGGATAACATAGTCGTTGATTCTACTGTAGCGAGAAACACAGCTAATTATCTCTTCACCCAAAGAATCAGATTCAACGCAAATCAGGAAAATAACTGGGATGACATTGCAACTAGCACTGGCAGTCAAGGCAGTCTTGAGGTGTATAACGCTGGCGGTGGTAATGATGCGTTTATGTCCTTTCATGCGGGCGGTGATTATGCGGGATACTTTGGGCTAGATGCTGATACTAATGATTTAGCTTGGGGTGGTTGGTCAGTTGGTGCAGTAAAGCACAGAATTTGGCATGCTGGAAACGACGGTTCAACCTCTGGCTTAGACGCTGACTTGTTAGATGGTCAGCATGGGGCTCATTACTTAGCGTATGCAAACTTCACTGGCACTCCAACAATTCCAACTATCCCAAGCAATAATGTAATAGAAGGCGGAACCTCATATAGTGGTGAATACCCTATGGTTGCGAGAACTGCTGCAAATACAATTTATTCGCACAATGGTATTAAATTTACCGGAAGCATAAACAGATTAACAGTAGCAGGTTCTGTAGTTATCAATGGCAGTACTTCATGGCATGCTGGTAACGACGGCTCAGGTTCTGGTTTAGATGCTGACTTATTTGATGGTGTTGATAGCCCTGTGTTCTTTAAGTCCCCTAGCAATGTGTCTGGTTGGCAGAACAGTAACAGTAATTTCAGTGTAAGAACTGGCGGCAACGCTGTCGGGCTTCACATGGAAGAAAGCGATGGAACATTTGGATTCCAACTTTATGGTGATTCTGGTTCCTATGGATTCCTCGATGGTGAGTGGGCTGGTTGGGATATATATAAAGCAGTAAACGGTGCTTTTAGAGTAGACGAGGGTTCAGGTTTAAAACGAGTTCTTAACGAAGCGAACTGGTCAAGTTATATAACCTCGGTTAGTAACGCAGACACTGCTATAGCGGTCGCAGGGGGTGATAAGCTAAGGCTGATTCCAAACAGATGGTTTGCAACTGAGGACGCTGACAATAATGTAGATTATTACACCCATGCATATGCAAAAGCCCATATGGGTAATACTTTTAAGTATCAAACATCACGCCCAGCTATTACTTCTGATTCGAATTATTGGGTCGGCTCAATGGGTTGGGGGGCAGTTGATCTTAATACAGTGATGTCTTATGGATCAGGTTTCTGGGACTCTTGGAGCCTTAGTTCGCATAATAGACCTTCATCGTATACTACGCATTGGCATGGTTTGAACGCAATGCATTACTCTGCAAGCGCATCAAGCCAACACGGTATGCAGATGGCGATGGGTGCAGGTAACCCTTCACATACTTATTTAAGAGGTCAGTGGGGTAGCACTGCAACCGCTTGGCAAAAGATTTGGACATCCGGCAACGACGGTTCAGGTTCTACATTAGACGCTGATCTATTAGACGGACAGCATGGTTCTTACTACGCACCAGCTTCTAGCATACCAAGTGTAGGTAACGGTACACTTACTATAAATACTTCTGGCAGTGCATCTGGTGGCGGTACGTTTACCGCTAACCAGAGCGGTAATACTACAATTACAATTAACGGTACAGGAATTACTTCTTATACCGAAACAGATACTCTATCAAGCGTTACAGGTAGAGGCGCAAGTACCAGTACTGCGCTTACTCTTTCAGGTTCAAATAGCTTCTCAAATTCTTACAACGAGTTTGGTAACAGCACTGGCAGTGTTAGCAATGATGGTGGTTGGAATGCAAGGATAAATATTGCAGGAAGTAACCACGCTAGGCTAGATGTAAAGTCTGTTAGTGACGGGATTATAACGACCGTGTTTGCCCATACAGGTCAAGCGGCGGGCAAGGTCGGAACTTACTCTAATCATGCTCTACACTTAATCATAAATGGTAGTACTAAAGCTATCCTTAGCACCTCTGGCTATCTTAGCACAACTCCCCAAGGGACACTGTGGGGGGCATCAAACGACGGCTCAGGCTCTACATTAGACGCTGATCTGTTAGACGGTCAGCATGGGTCTTACTATGCGACTAGTAGTCATGGGCATACAGGGTTAGCCGTTAGCAGTTGGGGCGGC
>Ga0206683_10001534_pt1 | contig 15959 bp, 31 predicted proteins | sample M280m12015metaG_FD_155483 | JGI IMG/M metagenome (GOLD analysis project Ga0206683, IMG submission 155483) | Ammonia-oxidizing marine archaeal communities from Monterey Bay, California, United States - M2 80m 12015 | ecosystem: Environmental > Aquatic > Marine > Intertidal zone | place: USA...
AGCCCAGATGTAGATGTAGATTCTGAATATGCTGGTGTCAAAGCAACTCTTAGTTTTGAAAAAGGTGGATTGCTAGACAAAAAAAGATTTAAGAAGGCTTAAGGTATAGCTTCTTAAAGACAACAAAAACAACAACAATAACTTGCTTAATGAAAGGAGTTAATTATGAATATACCTACAACAAGAGGTCTGGTATTTAATGCAGACCCATTTAAAAACTTAACAGTCGGCTTTGATTCTATCTTTGACCAACTGTCTTCAATGTCAAACTTTGAAGCACCGAGCTACCCACCTTACAATATTCGTAAGATTGGTACTGATGGTTATGAATTGGAAATGGCTTTAGCAGGATTCACTAAATGATGGTTATGAATTGGAAATGGCTTTAGCAGGATTCACTAAAGATGATATCGATGTTGAAGTTAAAGAAGATGTCTTAACTGTCTCAGCTTCTAAGGAGACTAAAGATAAGGAAGAAAGTTTCCTTCATAAAGGAATAGCCAAGAGAGCTTTCACTAGACGATGGACTCTTGCAGAACATCTTGAAGTAAAGGATGCAGAATTTAAAGATGGTATCCTTTTAGTTAAGATGAAACTTAATCTTCCTGAAGAAAAGAAGAGTAAAATAATTAAAATAAAATAACCTCGTGTTTGGGGCAGGAGGAATTTTTAGTGTATTCTAGGCGAAAAAAAACGCTCTAGGATGCACGAGGATTAACAAATCGGAGGTGTCTAATACCATAGCACCCCTTAAAAAAGGAGAAAAAAATGGAAAAACTAACAGAAGTTAAAGAATGGTTTATGAACCTAAGTAATAAAAAGAAAATTGGTATTGCTGTTGCAATATTGCAATAGCAATTATTATTGCTCTTATTGTATCTTAATTATAAAAGATAGGATTATAAAATGCCATTCGAAATGATTACCATGCTTGGTTCTACCGTTCTTGGTGGATTCATGAGTATATGGTCGCAAAGTATAAAAGCTAAACAAGCTCAACAAAAGATGCTTATACAAAGAGCAGAAGTTCAGACTAAAGCTTTCAAAGAAGCAAGAGAATATGATAATGCTGGGTTCCAATGGACAAGAAGAATTATAGCATTGACTGCTGTATTTGCCATTGTAGTTTTACCAAAATTAATTCCGTTGATTGACCCAAGTGCTCATGTAATTGTTGGATACACTGAATGGAAACCAGGTTTTCTATTCTTTACAGAAGGCAAAGATGTAATGCAATGGGTTCCAATGGCAGCAAAAGGAATAGTCATTACCCCTCTTGATACTAATTTAGTAGCAGCAATTATCGGATTATATTTTGGTGGGAGTTTAGTTAAGAAATAATTAAGCGTCTACTAAATTATAATACTCACAAGAAAGAATAATACTCTCAAGCTCATAAGTTTTCCCTTGATTCTCATATTGAGGGAATTCTTTTGTTAAACTATCATATAAGAAAGCAGAGTTCTGACTTAAATATTCAATACAAGCTGTTTCACTAGAAAAATATTCTGATTGGTAAACACTATGTAGAGGTAAAATAAAGTTAGCGAACATAGCAACAACTGCTATATACCACATCTCATCACCCTCCAGTCCACTCTTTAATATTATTATTAGTAACTATAAAATTATCAGTAACACTTACTGATGAATTCTCAGCAAGTTGTGGGTATATAAAAGTAACCACAGTATGCTCGTCCACATCTATTTCAATAGGAGAATATCCTGCACCTGTTTCTAGACTCCAAACATAACTCATAGTTTGTTTATCCAAATCATACACCTCCCCTTTTATTTTATATCCATCATCTTTAGGTAAGAAGACGATAGGAAATGCACCATTAGCATAATCTTTTATATCAAAAGATTGTTTAGTCTCGTGTGTTCCTATAAAGGTTGCGTCTTCTATAATAGAATGAAGTCTTTTTCCTTTTTTTAATGTTCCGTATACAAATGTTTTCATAATAATAATAACAATAATAATAAAATAATAATTGCCACCTCTATCTTCCAAACAGGTGGTCTAAAATTCCAACCCTCTAAAAAAATCATATATAAAAATTTTTTCACACTAGTTTACAGAAGTAATATACTTTTGTATCCATCTTTCTACTTCAATAAACTTTAACTTAAGTTCTTTTACAAGTTGAATATAAAAATGTTTTTCTTCTTCACTCCTTTTAAATGTCTCACTTATTATATCTTTTTTATTTTCTGGAAGAGAGGATACTTCTGATATTAACTCTCCTTTATTATTAATTAATATACTATAACTAGCAATTACTCCTTCTTTTATTTTCTTTTTCTTTCTCATTTTTTAAACCCTATACCATTGATATTTAATTGTTAACTCTTCATCTTTTTTTATTAATCTATTTGCAACTAAAAAATGTTCACTCCCTACTCTTTCCCTAACACAATTGGGTTCATCTGAATGATTAACAAATCCACCTAAAGGTGTTCGGATAATTTCTTCAAGACCTTCAACATGACTACGACCTATCATATCTCCTTGTGAAATGTTTTCAGTAGCAAATATGCCGTGCCCGTGAATTTTTGAACACGCTATTTTTAAATTATCTGGTAGTGGTTTATATTTTTCATTCATATTATTAGCCCTAATATAAATATAGATATAAAACAAAACAGAACAATTAATATATTAACTACTATACTTTCTATTTTTTTATTCATATTATTAATCCTCTTGAGGTGCGGATACATCAACTAACTCACAAACTCCGCCAGTACAGGCAAGTTCTTGAGAACCTGCCAGTGCAGGCAAGTTCTTGAGAACCTGTTGTGTTGTCCTCTGATTCATAGTTCTTAAGTAAAGAAAAATCTATGCTCTTAGGCATTTTCTTTTTTAATTTAAGATACTCTTCTCTCGTTATATCTTGATAAGGTGCTTGTTTATACACATGGTCAGTATAAGGAAGAAAGCTTACTCCAGATATCTTATCAAAGTTTTTATATACCCAAGCTCCAACTCCCATCCACTCTTCTTCTTTTACACTTACTGTACAAGAAGGCTTATGTTCACACCATTCATCTTGATACTTCTTCCATATGTCAAGTTGTTCAAGAGCACTTATTGAATCACGAGTTATAGAATCTTTAGGAGATTCAGTAGGAAAAGAAAATACCACAACTGAATCAGGTGCAGTTACATCAGGTTCGTGTGGGATTTTTTTATCAATCATTAATTGAGTTAAGGGGTCTTTCTTATCACACCTAACAGTTCTAATATAATAAGGACTGTGTCTAGTATGAATTCCAGAAGCACTATCAACTAATTGACTTACTGTACCACTAGGTTTTACACAAGTAATGGCTGTGGATTGTGGTATTTTTAATTTCTTTGCTAACTCTTTATTAATATCAATAGATACTTGCTTTAATCCAGAAAGAAAATTCTTTTGTGGATTATTTGTTAGAGGTGAATCCATAATACCAGTTAAAGATACACCGAGTAATCTTTCTTCCTCAGTATTTTGTTTCCATATCTTTCTGATATATTTAAAATCAACAAGAGTTGATTGGAATGTGCCAAGAATTGTAGCTAATCTAACTTTATTTTGTAGAGATTTTTCTGTGTCAGAAACACGGACAACAACCTCAGTTAAATTACAAAACTGATAAGGTCTAAGAATAATTTCTGAACAAGGATTAGTACCAAACTCATGTTCAATATCACGACGACCATTCTCTGATGCTTTATCTTTGGCGGCTTGTCTATTAAAGATTCCTCTCTCACCTGACTTACTATCATAAAGAGATTTCCATTCTGTCATAAACAAAGCCATATCAGGAGTACGAGTATAACAAGCGGAGTTGTTTGAAAGTGCTCGTTGCGACTCAGTCATCCACCAAGAACCGCTCTTAGCATTTCTCATTCTATCGTCTTGTATATTACTAAGTGATATTAAAGCTGACCGACGAACACCACCTACAACTACAACTTCTCCTATCTTACAAACTAAATCATGACATTCAAGAGAGTCAAGTTTTCTACCAGTAGCATTTTTAAATGTTGTAATTGCAAAGTCAAACAAATCTACAAGAGGTTGAGGGCCACTAGCACGACCACCAAATGTTTTAAGTCTAGCACCTGCAGGTCTTATTCTTGTTACATCTATCTTTGGTACTTGACCACTATATAACATAGCAAGTAACTCTTTAAGAGATTTTGCCCATCCTGTTCTACTATCTTGAACAACAATAACTGTATCACTATCCTCAAATTCTTCACTAATTGTAGGTAGTTGTTCAACATATTCTCTTTCCACAGAAAAGCCTACGCCTGTTCCACACATAAGTATGTACATAACTTCATCAAAACTTCTTATATCATTAATAGGAATGTAACTACAATTATATCCTGCAATATGGTCTCTTCTAAGAGCACTTCCTGCAGTCATTAAAGACCTCATTGATGGCATAATACTTAGACTTAATACTTGTTCCTCAAGTTCTTTTCTTAACTCTTCTGTTAAAATATATTTATGAGTTTCTTTTAAATGCTCCCCCATAAAATCAAAATATCTACTTACAGTTTCATTCCAACTCTCTCTTCTCTTCTCCTTATCTACAAATCTTGCATACCTAGAAGCATGTATAAACTGTTGATATGTGGTTGGTAAATAATTATTCTCAATCATTGTTGTTATTCTCTCCTTCCGCTAACTCTCCTGCGATAACACTATAACCTGCCATATCTATAAAGTCGTCTGGATTATAAGAACCTGTTTTAGTTCTTGCAGTTTTTAATAGTACCATCATTAAAGCTACATCAAGACCTGTAACTTCTTGATTAAGATATGCTGACCACATCTTTGCAATGTTATCGTGATTAACTTTTCTATTTCCGTGAGTAATTTCTCTATCATACGCAACAATATTCTGTACTTTTTCTATTATCTCTCTGATTGTGTCGTCAGTGTAAACTTGGGTCATTATTTTTTTTCACCTTTCCTTGTGCTAATAAATTTAAAACTTGTATTTCCATTTCTCTAGCTCCTATATAATATAAAAGCTCTGTGTTACTTGTAACTAACCATTTTATACCGTGAGATATTGCGTCAACACTTGGGTCTTCGGTATAATTTATAAGTTCAAAACCCACATCCCCTCTTCCTGGAGTGTTGGGTGTTAATATTATATATGCTTTATCTTTTGATATTTTTTCTATCATATTATTTCATCCAATCTAAAGGTATCTCTTTATCACACCAAATAAAATTATTGGCTTCACACCAATCACTATACTTAGTCTTTGAACCTTTTCTTATTTTATTATTTGCATTCATAAAACAAAAACGAATATCATAATCTGTTTGTTCTTGTATCCATAAATGTTTTTTTCTATCTTCTAATTTTAAAACACCTTTTAATTCTACAAAGATATCTGTCTTTGGAAAATATAAATCAGGAAGATATGTTCTATCAACAGCAGGTTGAGTAAACTTAACAATATACTCTTCATATTTATATTTTATTTTTTTCTTTTGAAGACCAGAGACAATTGTCTTCTCAAACTTAGAGCGATATCGGGCCATCGTCAATCATCTTCTGTCTTCTTAACTGTCTCTTACTTGGTCCAGCACTATTATTTATTTCTTCAAAAGTCCAATGAGGATTTCTTTTTAATTTTTTCATCACCCATTTAAATGACCAAGCACTTAAGTATAATTGGAACTCATGTATATAATGAGTTTGCTTTGGCATTAATTGTAATATATTATTTATATTAACTTTCTTTTGTTCCTCCTCTGGTAAGAGATTCTTTAACCATTCTACTAATATCTCTTTAGCTTTTCTTCTTAATACTTTTATTTTCTTTCGATTCATAAATGAACATCCTCTAGTATTACATATCTCTGTTCGCAAAAGAATTCAAATCCTTTCATATTATTATTTTTATTATGTACCGTAAAAAGTTCTCTTAATAACTTTACTTTATTCTGAAACAAAAACTCTTGACAAACCTTAACCGAATTAAAGGTAGCTTTGTCATACTGAGTATATATAACTTGGTCAACACTACCAAAGAATAACATTGCTGTGATTATAAAATACATTATTTATATTGTTTTGTTATCTCTTCAACTTTAGGTTCGTTCGCTACAGTTGTCATAAATATATTAGTGTTTGCGTATTTAAATACTCTAAGTCCGTCGCCATCATTAGAATCATCATGACAAATAAACTTATGAGTACAGTACACACACCCAATAGGAAGTTTAAAGTTACCACCTTTATCGTGAGGAATCGGTTGATAACATTTCTCAGGTGGTTCATTAGCTTTTAGTTTCTCCTTTAAATCTTTGATTAATTTTTCTGCATTTGGTTTCATTAGTTCATCAGGTCTAAACAATGCAAGCTCACCTGACGATTTATTTACTGCAAACAATCCACCATTATTACTTGGTTCGTTGTGTTCATACCCTGCGAGTTGGGCAACATATCCGAATGGGTCGTCTTCATAAAGAGAACCATTCTTAAATTTCTTAAATGACATTGGTGATGCCGACTTAACATCAACAACTTCTCCATCAATCTTACAATCCATATGACCATTAACATTATCAATCTGTACTTTCTTTTGTTGTGCAGTTACTTTATGCCCTGATAATTCAGTTAAGAATAAAAGTAAATGTTCTAGTATATGACCATATAAAAATTTTAATTGAGTGGCAGGGTCATAGACTTCATCTTCGCTTGTTCTTTCAATATGATTATCATACCATAACTGCCGAGCAGGTCTCCCAATCACAGACATTCTTAAACCTTTACCAGAACTTTTTCTTGGTTGCAACCAATCAAGAAGAGCAAGTTTAGTATTACTTAAAAATTTATCTATCTGTTCTTCTTTTACAAGAGGAGCTTTGCCACTTGATATATTAGTTAATACTTTATTTATATCATCAACTAATGTATCTAAAGTCTTAGTGTGTTTCTTGCCAGTTGTTTCCATATTTATATTCTCCATTTAATGGGCATCGAATACCAAGTTCAACACCTGCGTTTACTATTGAATTAACTGCGAGTTTACCAAAATCATCTGCTTGTTCTTGATGAACCTCATATTGAAATTCATCGTGAACATTTGCAACTGGTCTAGCCTCTATCTTATTTTGTTTTATATACTCATCTAACAAAACTAATGATTTCTTCATTACGATAGCACCACCGCCTTGTATTAAGGTGTTGACGGCGGAGTGTCTGTTTCTGATGATGAGTCTTCTTCCATCAATTCCTTTGAGCCAACCTTTTCCAGTAGCTTTTCCCACTCTTTGTCTAAAGTTTGCAAGGGCAGGAGTACCTCTGAGAAATCTTTCTTTAATCTTTTTCCCATAACTTCTATTCCCTCCGCAGATAACTCCGAGTTTTTCATCACCTGCGCCATATATGAAGGCATAGATGAAAGTCTTTGCTTGGTCTCTTGTGCTAAGCCCAGCAAGATTTTGATTTGTAGTGTGTATATCTCCATTAATGATAGCATCTATATATTCCTTATCGTTCATATAGTGAGAAAGTATTCTTAATTCAAGTCCTGAAGCATCTACTCCCACTAATTTATAGCCTTCAGGAACTACCCATAGTCCTCTACATTCTGTTCCGTAGGGAGAATACACCGCAGGAACTTGAGCCATGTTGGGCGACTGGTGACTCATTCTACCAGTGATAGCACCATTGGTTATCACTCTTCCGTGTACTCTCCCATCATCTGCTACTGCCTCTACCCAAGATTCAACTTGGGCTATTCGCTTTTGCAGTAGTAGAAATTCTTTTATAAGCTCTGCTTCGGGTATATCTTTAATACTTTCCAGAACTTTTTCATCTACAATTACATGTCCTTTATCAGTAAACTTTGTAGGTGTCCACCCAAAGTATTGTAGGTATCTTCCTATCTGTTGTCGGCTACCAAGATTAAACTCTTTCATTTCGATAAGAGAAAACTCTCCAGTAACTTTGTCCCACCCCTCTCCCAGACTATTTTTTAGTCCAACCGTACTTAGTGTGCCGTCTTTACGATAGCGAGGTTTAACTTGTCTAACAAAGGTAGGTAAAGGTACAAATCTTTCCTTTACTTTTATTTCTATTTCATTTATCTTCTCTCTTAACTTACCTAATAATAGGTGAGCATTACCTAAGTCAAAAAGAAAACCATTTCTTTCTTGTTCCGCAATTATTCTAGATACATTATGCTCTAATCTAATTGCATCTTTTGAGAAATCAGGGTGTCTTCTAATTAAATAAGACAAAACTTTTTCCGTGATTTCCACATCTCTGATACAGTAAGTTAACATCTCATCAGAGTACGCAGAGAAATCTTTGAAGTCTAACTTATCAAACCTCAATGTTTCTCCCCAAGATTTAAGAGAGTGTCCACCCTCTCTAACAGGATTAAATAATCGAGACAAAACTAAAGTATCAATTACCTTACCTTCTTGGTGTAGGTCAACGTCTAACACTTTCTTTATAACTGGTGCATCAAAACCAATTATGTTATGACCTACGAATTCATCATAGCTACTGACTAAATTTTTAAGTTCACTTAACTTATACTCAGTAAATGTAAATAACTGTTTGCTCTCGGCATCTTTACAAACAATAAGAAATATCTTATCTGGTAAAGTTCCTGCAGTTATCATTGATGTTTCTATATCTAAAAACAATCTCCGTTTCATTTTTGTCGCCTCGTTTATAATTCATCTAACTCATCACCCATAGGTTTTTCTGTTTCACTAAGTCTACCAGTATCCTTATCATAATATAAGTATGTAGCTGGGCCAGTCATACCTACAAATCTATTCTTAAGTACACGCACACAAGTTGTATTCCTTATATGTATATCATCGTTTTGTGCGTCCCTTTCCAAACCAATTACCATATCAGATAGCTGACCGATTGAGGCTGAACCTCTTAGTTGTGATAGAGAAGTCGCCGCTCCCTCTTCGTGTCCCTTTCCATCTGGTCTCCTTAGATGTGAAACAATTAATAAAGATATTTCTGTTTCTTCTACAAGTGTTCTTAGTTTAGTCATAATTTCATCAAGTGCTTTTCTCTCATCACCATACTCTTGAGAAGATACAATCATACTAACGTGGTCAAGTACAATATATTTACAGTCTAAAGCCTTTGCCATATATCTAACTCGTGATACAATATTATCTACTGAGTTAGAACCAAAGTGTTTGTAGAAATAAAATCTACCAGAACCAACAGTCTTATCAAAGTAATCTCTCTTCTCCTCTTCACCAAGATGAATGTCTGGTCTACGCAAAGGAAGATTAGCTTCAACACTCATAATATCTAAAGCAGTAATCTTAGGACTTTCCTCAAGCATAATCATACCAATCATTGCATCTGTATTCTTGTATAGATTGTAAACTAATTCTTTAATGATAGCTGTTTTACCAAGACCTGTCCCTGCAGTAAATGTAACTAGCTCTCCACTACGGATACCATAGGTCATATCGTCTAGACCTTTCCAACCATAATTAACTGTTGACCTTACAACTGGAGCAAGTACTTCTTCAAGCAAAGACTCGCCTTTAATGATGCCATCAGGGGCATAAACAGGGGCGTTCCACCACGATTTGATGTACTCTTGATACTTATTATCCTTTAGTAAATCATTCGCATCTTTGTAGCCCTCAGGCAGTTTTACTATCTTAGCTTTTGATGGTGCAAATAACTCGGCTACCTTTATACTAGCCTCTCTACCTACCTCATCATTATCAAAGTTGATAACAATATTATCAAAGTTATCAAGCCAATCATAGCTTTTCTTAATGTCTTTTACTGCTGAAGCTACTCCATTTTTGATACTTACAACTGCATACTTTGAACCAAGTATTTGGTAAACCGACATTGCGTCAACCTCACCCTCAGTTATGGTCACATATTTACCACCATTAAATAATTGTTGTCCGAATAAACCAGACTCCGAAGTCGAACCCGTTATTGAAAATTGTTTGTTCTTTACATACCTAGTCTTAGTAGCTATCATAGAACCTTTAGTGTCATAGTAAGGATAGATGTGTTTGTCTATCTGTCCCATACTATTGCTGACTACCTTAACACCATACTTCTTAGTAGTATCCAAAAGAATTGCTCGGTCTTTAATAGCACCAAATGTTCCAACATTTTCTATGACTGTTGGTTGTCGTTGTACTGCTTGTATTGTCATTGTGTCGCCCTCTATATTATCTAAATCGTCCAAGTCAAAATCAGATGGTGCTTTGAAATAAGTCTTGCAAGAAAAACAGTAAGAGCTACCATCTTTATTAATACATCTTGCATCACTACTTCCACAAGCACCACATGAAACGTGGAACTTTACAAAGTTATTTGTATTGTCCATTGTTGTCGCCCCCATTTATAGTCTAGAATTCGTCTACACTATCGGTTGCAACAAACCCATCTACCTTATCAAACTCTTCTCCATAAGGGATTAAGTTGATAACTTGTACTGCTTGTAGGTCAAGTCCAACACCAGTTTTACCTGCGTAGTTCCAGTCATATTCTTTATACATAACCTTTACATCTGAACCATTTCCTACTAGTACATCGATAGGATTTTTAGCAGAGTCAACTAACTTAGGTGACGGATTGTTAGTACCATCGGCTCTATTAACTCTTCTCTTGAACTTAACTATCTTACCTCGTTCATCATCTTTTATAGTGATTCCTTTTGCTGAAAGTTGCTCAGCAGTCTCATCATCAATCGCTAAATCGATTTGATAAACGGGGTCAAAAGTTGTATTGGGTCTAGTAATAGATGCCCAATAAGCCTTGCCTTGTATTGTAGCCATAGTTTTATTCTCCTTCTAATGTTATTTATTAATGATTGTATTATAACATAAACAACTTTCATTGTCAACAGTATAATACTTTTATATTTATTAATAGGGCATAGCTATCCCTATTTATAAATTCTTTAATAGTTATTATAATAATAACAACTAAATATCTTTAACACTCTTTGTAATCTATATAGTATTATATCACGATAAATATTTTTTGTCAAGTCTTTTTTTTATCATTGTTATAATCTTGTAATCTTTCGCCCCTCTTTATCATAACCCAATAGGTTTGTGCCTCATTAAATAACTTGTTAAGTGTTCTTCGTTGTACCACTAGACCTTTTTCTTTTAAAGAAGAAGATATATATTCACTCATAAACTCTTGAAAATCTTTACTAAATAATTTTTTAATATCCATTCTAATAAAACTCTTTATCAAATATTTTTTTGATTGGCACTAACACACACTTAGAAGTATTGTTATCACCTACATTTTTAGTTAGTTTATCTTTGTATTTATCTACAATCTTTCTTATGATTGGTGTAGGAAAAACTAATGTACAAAATTCTCCCTCATCTAATTCTAATCTATGAAACCAATAATCACTTTCAGTTTTATAAACTCCACTTGGTTTCCCTCTTGATTCATACTCTATTGCTATGTTACCAGTCTTTCTCCACCAAGACCTCTCACTTTTAACTTCTATCTTTTTGTTCTCAAACATATCCTTGACTTTATCTTCTCGTATCTGTCCATACTTCAAGTCAATGTCAAACTTACTAAATCCTTTTGCAGGCATAGGTCTTCCCTTTCATTATTGAAAACTTAACATTATAACATTTCTAGTTACAAAAGTCAAGTCATATTATTATAAAGATTATCTAAATATTCATCTTCCTCTCTATGATAATCTTTTATTACTTGTGCTATTCTATAATAAGGTATTACTGTCTGAGTTAATCTATACTCACTAAGTATAGCTTCTAATCTTTTTATTACTTCTAACTCACTCATTATATTACTCCTCCTAAATCTATATCTAGTCTATCAAGTATATCTTCATCACTACATATAGTATAGTCGTGTTGCTTATCATAAGGTGTGGGGTTAACCGCAAAGAAATCTTTTAGTTGGTCTTTAATAACTTCAACATCAAGTTCTCCCAATCTAATTTGTTTAATGATATACATTTCATTATCATTAAAATGTTTTTTATACTCAGCATAAATAAATTCTTGGTACTTCTCAAGTTCATTTTCAAGGTACTCTTCGTGTTCTAACATACTCATTACTTTACCTCTCTTTTATTGTTAACATCTAAGTTCATATATAATTCATTGAATATAACTAAACCCTTTTCTCTAGTATATTCTTTCTCTCTATATATTCTGTGTTCTCTATTAGTCCAACGCAACCACTTGTTAAAGTTCCATATATAATCTTGAGTACTATCATATACAAACTTTAAGTCTTGTATTATATCTAACATTATATATACTCCTCTTGATAGTGATACGCATTATCAAATATATCTAATTGATTTTCACCATACTTTTCAACAAATCTAAATCTTGCCTCATCTAAATCTGTCTCATTATCTAATAGATATTCTGCGTACTCTTGCATTTCCATCAGCCAATTTTTTATTGCACTCATTTTTTATTCCTCTCTTTCTAATTTATATACCTCAACTGGTATTGTTTGTACTGTGTTTATTGCATTAGGGATTCCACTTTCTAAGTGTCCAACAGTAAATTGTTCTTGTGTGTCCGTATTAAAATCATAGTTCAGTTGCATAATAGATATAAACATTGCAGTTAATACCCACGCCCACATCATTCCAAGAAGAAAATAAACTACTGTTTTTGCATTTGTACTGATGTTTATATCAAGTAGTTTTTTTATTAGACTATCTTTTATATTGATTAGTTTTTTTATTAACCAACCTTTTATCTGTTTCATATTATATTACTCCGTTTACTGTTAAGACTATTAATGCAATAGCTATTCCTAGTGCAACACCAGACGCAATCAATAAAAATGTAAAATTTTTATCCATATTTATTACTCCTTATTTTATTTATTATTATTATTATTTAGTAAGGTTATATAGTTACTCACCTTTTATAAAAGGTTTGTGAAAATATACTATACCCTTTTTCTCGTCGTAATCGTGTGAGTTTCTAGATAGTACCTCATCAGATACAGTTCCTACTCTTACCCAATTATCGTGTCCGTATTTTCGTTGACACCTTTTATCTATAATTTTCATTGGCTCGTCAACTTCTACATTAGTACCAGACATAAAGTATTTTCTCCCTCGTTTTTCAATCATAACTCTCATCACTCCTTATATTAACTTCTTCTATTATTACTTCATCATCTTGTCCAAATAAAAACTCATCAACATTTTCATCTAGTATAGCAGAATCGTCGTAGATGTCAAGAAGTTTTTTCTTTTTCTTGTAAGTCTTTGTTTTCATTATACTTTCCCCTTCTTTTTTTCATTTCCAAAGTTATATAAATCGTGTATAAAGATACCAAGTCCGACTGGATTTGTCTCAGCTACCTCAATCATTTCATCAACTGTAAGTTGAGCCAAGTCATCATCAGTTAGCTGTTGTCCGTTTGCATAAACATCATTTTCATATTCTAATAAATCATCTTCAACACTATCCCAACTTGTACTATAAGATTTTTTATAATCAGCGGTGGTGTATCTGTCATAATTACTATACCCACTACTATTATAGTTCCCATACAAATCATAATCAGCTAACCAATTTGATTTAACTTTTTTACCCATATCAACATCATAATCAAACCCAACACCTCTACTAATTGAATAGGTATTCGATACCCAACCGATTGACTTAACATCTTTACCCTCGTCTTGATTAACAATAGTAAACTCTTGTGTCTTGCCATCAAGGAATAATAGTTTATCACTACCTATCAATTCCTCAAGCGATTCAATCCACTCAGCATTGTATAATAGATTAGGATTGTTTTGTAATTGTGGTTTGATAACCCACTTAATAAATTGGTGAGTATCAGATTTATCCTTATCAATTATTGGTGTTGGTAATCTTGCTCCATTATGCATAACAAACAAATCCCTATCACTACCATTCTCACCTTTTTTTAAGACTTGAAATGGGTGGGACAAACTTCGTTTAGTATCACCAACTGTTGTAAATCTAAAATGAATACCTATATTTGTATTCAATTCCTTATACTTCAACCATACCTTTTTTATATCATCAAAGTTTTTTGGTACAATCTTATGAGTATGTACCTTGCCTTTATTATAGAACATAACACCAAAGCCATTAGAATTATTTTGATAAGCACACTCCATCAAATTTAAGTCTAAGTCTTTTGGGCTGTTCGCTTTAATTATTAAACACATAATTATTTTTTCCTTTCCTTGTTATTAGTTAAGTTAAAAGTTTATTAGCCATTACTAACACTCTCAAATTGTTTTGATACTGTTCTACTTGGTGTTCCAAGCACATATCCGTTAGTAATTAACCAATTCCAGAAATTAGGATAGTCACATCTTACTTCTGGTCTCCTCATAAAAGATACAAAGGATTTATATTGTAAACTTTGCTCTCTAAGTGAAGTCTGTTTCAAATAATGTATCAATGCATCAGTAAATTCTAAGGCTCTCATAAAACCATACTCCGATACATTACTCCTAAATATTCTTAATTCTACTGTATTACTATTACTTGTATTGACGGCTTGGTATCTATCATCATTTTGATACTGTCCGTCTTTAACATTTTTAATTTCTGATTTACACCATCTATTCATATTTCTACCAGCAATATCTTCTATAAATCTTTTATTCTTTTTTTCATTAATGAATACCAATAACTTTCCAACCTCAAGCGGTCTTAATGCTTTTTTATTAATATGAATATGCAACCCTGCACAGCTTGTATTCCACCCTTTAACATAGGTACTACCATTTTCATCAGTCCAATATCCACTATTAAACATTTGACTAAACCTATCCTTTAAAAATTTATATGTACTTGGAGCAGTACAAATTTCAAATCCACCCTCGCCCTCTTCTAATGAGCCATCACTCTTACACATAAACCAACTATTATAATCTGTTAATGTTTCAGGATAACTTTCAGGCATTGAATTTCTAGCCATTACCTCTAACTCTACACCATACAACAATGCTTTAGTTGTACTCAAATTAGTATCAATAATTTCATCTTCTAGGTGTTGAACATCTATTCTCTCTTCAACTCTTGTACTATAATTTGAGCAATATCTTTCGTGGGGATAGCAACTTTCTTCATCAGGATATTCTTCCTCTTCTTCTTCCCTATAACAATCAGCACAAGCCCCGCACACTTCATAATTACTGTCAAAATCTTCGTCAGGGAAAACTTCTTGACATCTATTACATTCGAACACATCATCTTCGAATACATTTTGAAACCACTCCATTATTCCATTAGATAACTTATTGATTTTATGTTGTAATTTCGCTTCACATTGTCTTGCACATTCATTTTCAGATACAAAATTATAAGTTGTAATTGAATAACCAAGTGTATTTAATTCTTCTGATAAAACTTTATTTTCCCAGAAACCTCTACTCACTATTTCTTGATATTCAATACAGTCATAAATCATATCTTGATTTAATTCATAATCCATAGATATTTTATATATCTTAATTAAATTATATAGGTTTCTTCTAGTTTCCCTTGAAGTTCTACTCCATAATTTTTTAATTAATTTATGTCTATAATTAAAAACTTGATATGGGTTATCATAACTATCAAGATTTTCTATAAAAGTTGTCATAATTATTTTCCCTTCAAAAAGTTATCTAATACATTTTCATTTTCTCGTTGACATACTGGAATATATTTTTCACCCTTGCCAAAAAGTTTTATGTATAGTTTTAATATATATTTTTTAATCATATCTTTAATCTAATAATTTTAAAAAACTGTAAGCTATTCTTAATATAGCATAAATACCAAGTATAAATGCCATAAAAGGATATCCACTCATAGCAATCATTATACTACATAAAAACAATAGTACAATAATAATTACATCAAATGCACTTTCCATTTTTTTTGCTCCCCTTTGTTATTTGTTAT
>Ga0206683_10001539_pt1 | contig 15920 bp, 14 predicted proteins | sample M280m12015metaG_FD_155483 | JGI IMG/M metagenome (GOLD analysis project Ga0206683, IMG submission 155483) | Ammonia-oxidizing marine archaeal communities from Monterey Bay, California, United States - M2 80m 12015 | ecosystem: Environmental > Aquatic > Marine > Intertidal zone | place: USA...
ATATATTTGAGTGGTAGACAAAGAGCTATGACCAAGCAATTCTTGAATACTTCTTAGATCCCCGCTTGATTCAAGCAAATGAGTTGCAAAGCTATGCCTCAGCATATGTGGGTTTACAGGAGGCAGCCCCTGCATAATTGCAATATTTTTAAGCCTTTCTTGCACACTTCTTGTTGTTATTCTTTTTCCTCTTAAGTTAACAAATAAAGAGTCATCTTTGGTGGCGAGCCTCTCTCTTTCAATCATCCAATCATTAATGGCATTCTGTGCATAGCGACCAACTGGTACAAGTCTAGTTTTGGAGCCTTTACCCAGTACCCTTAAAAAATTTTTATTATCCTCAAAATCCCCTAAATTTACATTAATGGTTTCGGAGACTCGCAGGCCACTTGAGTAAATAAGTTCAATAATTGCCAAGTCTCTTTTTTCTTGAGCATTCTTAGCTTTGAAATTAAGTAGTTGAGAGACCTCTTCGGGAGATAATACGTTTGGAAGGTGGCTTGGAGATTTAGGTGAGTTGATTAATTCAAATGGGGAATCTGTTACCAAGCCACTCTTCTTTAAATAATTGAAAAACCCCTTAGCAGAAGATATATGTCTTTGAATAGATCGCGCACTAACATTGTGTTGAAAAAGATCAGCAATCCATGCTGAACACATTTCTTCTGTGAGGTTTTCAAAATTATTGACACCAGACGCTTTTACAAATTTTGAAAACTTATTTAAATCTCTTTGATATGAGTTAGTTGTGTTCTTGCTTAGACCTTTAATATTTTCTGAAAAATCTAAATAATTATTAATTAGCGAGCAAAGAAAATACTTTTCGTCATTCATGCCTCTTTTGATTCAAGGACCCTAACAATGATATCTCGAATGTACTCAATAAATGTTGTGTCTCCATCACCAAGGTATTTGGTCGGTTCATTAGATCCCATTTTAAGCAGGGCAAAACCTTCTTTTAATTTCATCACACTTATTACCGCAGATTTAACTGATTCAGAAGAAAAGAACGCATCCATTTTTTCTTTGGATAAGGGTCCCATGTGAATCGCATCCTTGCTCATACCCAATCCGGTTTTACTTTCAAGTTCTTGTAATTCAGGGTCTGAGAGAGCCTCTAAAATACATGAATCAACTTCAAAGTTTTTCTCAAAGAATGATTCAACGGTTTTTTTTACCTCATCAAGATTTTTAGAGGCAATTAACGACAAGGTTAAATTTTTTGATTTAAAAAACAGCTCCTCATTTTCTCTTCCAGTTGAAACAAAGCCTGAAAGCATATCCATAAGCCTTGATTGTTCATCTCTTAGTTTTCGTACTTGCATTTCTAGCAGTGAAGTGGTCCCTCCTGCATCATGTTTAAAGCTTAACTCGCTAACAAGAGACTCTCTTGAAAGAAAGAAATCAGTATTTTCTAACAAGTAAAGTTCAACGTCTTTGGCGTCTAGTTTTTTAGCCATGTTCCCTCACAGATAAATTCAGCTGGTCCAGTCATTTCAAGCTTATCATTAATTTTTCTGAGGCTCAGCTGACCCCCAGCAGAAATAATTTTTATAGGCAACCCTTTATTGATATTAAAGCTCGCAGTTGCTGCAGAAGCCGAGCCACATGATAAGGTTTCACCGGCTCCCGCTTCATTGGTCCTAAGCTCAAGATTTTCTGAGTGCTTGGAAAATAAAGAAATATTTACATCTGTAAAAAACTTTCTTTTCCTCAGCTTTGAAGAAAGCCCATCTAGGTCAAAAGAAAAAACTTTTTTTGTTTCTATGATTAAATGCTGATTGCCAGCATTAATAAATTTATATTTTTTTAAACCACATTTATCTAAAAACTGTATTTCTGCTTTTGGAACCTCTTTTTGAACTGGATAATCTAAGATTATTTTTACTTTTTTAGAGCCAGTTGGTTTAATTAATACCGGCTTTGATTTCGTGCCTAATAACAGAGGTTTCTTTGGGGCAAGCTTAGCCCCCCAAAGAAATGCTCCAACAGACCTTACTCCATTCATACACATTGCAGCCTCAGACCCATCTGAATTATAAAATTTTACATAAAAATCATGGTTAGAATTTTTTGGAGGATTGATAGCAATCAGCTGATCAAATCCAAGGCCTTTTTTTCTATCTCCCATTTTAATTATTTGAGATTTTGATAACATATGCGTTTTGGTAAGATTCTCTATGACAATAAAATCATTGCCATTCCCGTGCATTTTTTTAAACTTGAGCATCTAATCCCTCTTCAAGAGAAGTGAGTGAAGAGTAATCCTCTCTTTTTCTTATCAAATAGAATTTATCTTTGTCGACAATAATTTCAGCAGCTCTAGGTCTTGAATTGTAGTTTGAGCTCATAACAAAACCATATGCGCCAACAGTCTTTACAGCCAAAAGATCTCCTTTGGAGCTCTCGCTGTCAATATTTTTTGCTAAGAAATCTCCTGTTTCACAGATAGGACCCACAAGATTAACAGTAGATTGCATTGCACCATTATTTTTTGTTACAGGCCAAACATCATGATGAGCTTGATAGAGAGCAGGCCGCAATAAATCATTCATTGCAGCATCAGCAATAAGAAAATCGTTTTTTTTGTATTCAACCCTGGTGAGCATGACTCCAGCATTAGCCGAAATAGAGCGTCCTGGTTCAAGTATTAGTCTTTCAGCCCTTCCAGAAAATATTTTTTCATAACATTGAATTAATTCAATTGGTTGAACAGTTTCCTCTCCCACATAGTTAACACCTAGGCCGCCACCCATGTCTATGAAATCTAAATTAATATTTAGTTTCTCAAGCTCAATCAAAAGCTCTAAAGCTTGGCTAGCCGCTTCTTCAAAGCCATTGAGTTCCATAATTTGTGATCCAATGTGGCAAGTTAAGCCTACAAGGTTAAGATTGCTATTTTCACTGCACCTTTTAACTAGATCTTTTGCAGCTTCAATGCTCACACCAAACTTGTCAGATTTTCTGCCTGTTTTCGTAAATTCATGCACTCCTGCATCAACATTAGGATTAAACCTTATTGCCACAGGGGCTATTTTTTTCATTTCTGCAGCAACCATGCCAAGCTGATCAAGTTCTTGCTTAGACTCAACATTAAAAGAGAGGATGTCATTTTCAATGCCTGCCACCATTTCAGCCTTTGATTTTCCAACCCCTGAAAAAATAATTTTTTTTGGATCTGCGCCAGCCAAAAGCGCCCTATGAAGCTCACCACCAGAAACGATATCAAATCCACAGCCAGAATTTTTTAAGATTTTTAAAATTGAAATATTTGATAATGCTTTGACTGAAAAACATACAAGTCCATCCATGGATTTGAAGGAATTTATGTATGCTTTAGCATGTCTTTTAAGCGTAGCTTTACTATAAACAAAGGCTGGAGTCCCATACTTTTCTGCTACATCGTATAATGCAACTTCTTCAGCAAACAGCTCGTTTTCTTTGTAATGAAAATGATCCATAAAGGGATTTAAATATTTAAGATAGTTTCGGATGGTATTGGCGCTTTCATCCCGCAACCTATAACAACAAAAGAAACTAGTACTAAAAAGAAAAATAGGCGAACTTTCATCCGCCTATTATGAGTAATTTATTAGAAAAAAACTAATTAGATTAGTATTTGTACTCTTCCTCTTTAAATGGTCCGTCAACAGGTACATTGATATATTGAGCCTGCTCGCCTGTTAATTTTGTTATTGTGCCTCCAAAGCCTTGAACCATAAGTTCTGCAACTTCTTCATCTAATTTTTTGGGAAGAACCTTAACCGTCAACATTTCTTTCTGCTTATCTGCATCATTAACATTTGCAAAGCCTTGATCATATAGATACATTTGGGCTAAAACTTGATTAGCAAATGATCCATCCATGATTCTGCTTGGATGACCTGTTGCATTGCCTAGGTTAACAAGTCTGCCCTCAGCCAAAAGAATAATATAGTTTTTGCTTTGAAGGTCTGGAGTTTCTGATGGCGAGGTATCTCTAAATACTCTATGAACTTGAGGCTTGATTTCCTCCCAATACCACTTATCTCGCATGAACTGAGTATCAATCTCATTATCAAAGTGACCTATGTTGCAGATTACCGCAGTATTTTTTACTGATCGTAACATTGCTTCATCACAAACATTTACATTTCCGGTAGTAGTTACGATTAGGTCGGTATCTCCAAGTAAGCCATGGTTAATGTCCTTTACATCTCTTGTTACAACACCATTATTATAAGTTGAAACAACCTCAAACCCATCCATGCAGGCTTGCATTGCACATATAGGATCAGATTCAACCACCCTTACAATCATTCCCTCTTGAGCAAGACTTAGAGCAGAGCCTTTGCCAACATCTCCATACCCAATAACCAATGCTTTCTTTGAAGAAAGAAACATATCAGTTCCTCGTTTTATTGCATCATTTAAACTATGCCTACAGCCGTACTTATTATCATTTTTAGACTTGGTTACCGAGTCATTTACATTAATTGCTGGTACTTTTAGGCTGTTGCTCTCAAGCATTGCTTTAAGTCTATGAACCCCAGTTGTAGTTTCTTCTGAAATACCGTGAATTGTTTCAAGCATATCTGGAAATTTAGTGTGAACCATATGTGTCAAGTCGCCACCATCATCAAGGATCATATTTGCATCCCATGGCTTGCCATCCTGAACAATTGTTTGCTCAATACACCAATCAAATTCTTCGTCTGTTTGTCCCTTCCAAGCAAAAACAGGGATTCCAGCTGCAGCAATTGCAGCAGCCGCATGATCTTGTGTTGAGAAAATATTACATCCAGACCAGCGAACTTCTGCGCCTAAATCTACTAAAGTCTCTATTAATACAGCTGTTTGGATGGTCATGTGTATACAACCCATAACTTTTGCACCTTTTAAAGGTTGAGCATCTTTATATTTAGTTCTTAGGGCCATTAAGGCAGGCATTTCATTTTCAGCTAAAGATATTTCTCTTCTACCAAAATCTGCAAGGCTTATATCTGCTACTTTGTAATCATTCTCCATCATTAACTCCAGTAAATTTAAGTGTGCATTCTACATAAAAGAAGGGCGTAAATGTATCCCAAATTGCTAAATTAAGCATTATTGTGAAATTTGATCTGCTTTATCAGTTTTTTCCCAAGTTAGATCAATATCAGACCTTCCAAAGTGACCATATGCTGCAGTAGGTAGATAAATAGGCCTCTTTAAATCAAGCATGTTGATTAAACTTTTTGGTCTTAGATCAAATTCTTCTTCTACTATTTTTACTATCGCATCTTTTGAAATTTTTTCACTGTTAAAAGTTTCTACATGTATCGATGTTGGCTCTGCAACTCCAATAGCATATGAAACTTGAATTTCGCAATAATCTGCAAGCCCCGCTGCTACAATATTCTTGGCAACGTATCTTGATGCATATGCTGCAGATCTATCTACTTTTGAAGGGTCTTTTCCAGAAAAAGCACCTCCTCCATGACGAGCCATACCTCCATAGGTATCTACAATTATTTTTCTTCCTGTGAGACCGCAATCGCCAACAGGACCACCAATAACGAATTTACCTGTTGGATTAATATAAATATTTGTTGAATTAAGAATCCATTCCTTGGGGACAATAGGCTTAATAATTTTATCCATAACCTCAGCTTTAATTTCCTCTTGACTTACATCCTCATCATGTTGGGTTGAAAGCACTACAGCAGATAGTCCTTCAATGGTTTTACCATCATCAGAGTAAATTACACTTACCTGACTTTTTGCATCAGGTCTTAGCCATTTAATTTCTCCACTTTTCATAACATCAGCTTGCTTTTTAACCAATCTATGAGAAAGATCAATCGGAAGAGGCATCAATGAATCTGTTTCTTTGCAAGCATATCCAAACATTAGCCCTTGATCACCAGCTCCTTGTTCTAGATTTTCTCCCTCGCCCTCAGTTACACCCTGGGATATATCAGGAGATTGCTCAAAGACAAGATTAGTAAACTTGCAGGTATCACCATTAAATCCATACTCATCAGAGTTATAACCGATATCATTAATCGTTTTTCTAACAACAGGCTCAAGATCTGGGCTTCCCATTGAGGTAATTTCTCCAGCAATGAAAACCATATTATTTTTTATCATAGTTTCGCATGCAACCCTACTGTTAGGGTCTTCGGCCAAATATGCATCTAAAATTGCATCAGATACCTGATCGCAAACTTTATCAGGATGGCCTCCAGAGACTGATTCAGATGTAAAGATATAGCTCATAATTTCCTCGATAATGTATTAATGAAGTTTTAATTTTTCACCAAAATTTGGTGTCCTATTTAGCAGTTTAAGCATGCAAGCAGGAGCAAATCACTCAATCAAGAAAGAATCTTAGTTGTTTTAGGAAATAAACTCAAATATATCTATAAATAATTCCTACCTCATATTATGATTATCATGTCCTAAACTATTTGCACAAACATGCACAAAGAACTCGCTAACGCTATTAGGTTTTTATCCATAGATGCTGTTCAAGCAGCTAAATGTGGTCACCCTGGCATGCCTATGGGGATGGCTGATATTGCAGTAGCTCTATGGAAATACAACCTAAAACATAACCCAGAAAATCCTCATTGGTTCAATCGAGATAGATTTGTTCTATCAAATGGCCATGGTTCAATGTTGCTTTATAGCTTGTTATATTTAACTGGATACAATCTAAGCATAGAAGACTTAAAGAATTTTAGACAAATAGGATCTAAAACTCCCGGACATCCAGAATTAGATTTAGAAATTGGCGTGGAAACAACAACCGGTCCCTTGGGTCAAGGCTTGGGCAATGCAGTGGGTATGGCATTGGCAGAGAAAATGCTTGCAAGCAAGTTCAATCAAGCAGACGGACTACAACCCATTGATCACCATACTTATACATTTCTAGGTGATGGTTGTTTGATGGAGGGAATTTCTCATGAGGTCTGCTCATTTGCTGGAACTCATGGGTTGGGTAAGCTCATTTGTTTTTATGATCAAAATGGAATCTCTATTGATGGAGAGATAACAAGTTGGTTTACAGATAATACTGTACAAAGATTTGAAAGTTATAATTGGCAAGTAATTGAAGTCGATGGTCACAATGTCGAGAAAATTTTAGAGGCCATAAAAAATGCTCAAGAAGATTCCAGTCGACCAACTTTAATTTGTTGTAAAACAGAAATTGGATTTGGGTCGCCCAATAAAGCAGGGACATCTAGTGTGCATGGGTCTCCTTTGGGTGATGAGGAGATTGCAAAAACCAGAGATCAGCTCGAGTGGAAGCATGAGCCATTTGATATTCCAGCAACCATCAAATCTGAATGGGATGCTAAGGATCTTGGCTCTAAGCTTAATTCTGATTGGGATATGCTGTTGGAAGAATACTCCAAAATACACCCAGAGCTTTTTAATGAACTCAGCCGATTAATGAATAATGAGCTGCCAGAAAACTTTGAAAAACTTTATGAAGAATTTATTGAAGGATTAGTCGCAAGCGATCAAAAAGAATTAGCAACTAGAAAAGCCTCCGAAAATTGCTTAAATTTCTTTTGCGAGCAATTACCCGAACTGGTTGGTGGATCAGCAGATCTTACAGGCTCAAATAATACTTTCTCTTCAGTTAGCTCTGAGATGCTTCCTGACCGCCCGCAAGGAAATCATATTTTTTATGGAGTCCGGGAATTTGGAATGACTGCCATGATGAATGGAATGCTTTTACATGGTGGAATTAAACCATATGGTGGAACATTCTTAGTATTTATGGATTACGCCAGAAATGCTGTTCGATTATCTGCCCTCATGGAAATCCCTAATATTTATGTATATACGCATGATTCTATAGGCCTTGGAGAAGATGGCCCTACCCATCAACCAATTGAGCACCTTGTTACCTTAAGGGCCACGCCAAATTTAAATAATTGGAGACCAGCAGATGTTATTGAGACTGCGGTGAGTTGGAAAGAAGCTATAACCTCTTCAAGCACCCCACATAGTTTAATTTTATCGAGGCAAAATCTACCTTATGTGCAAAGAACCAAGGAGCAAATAGATTTAATACAAAAGGGAGGCTATCTTCTGTCTCATGAGGAGGACGCAGACATTACTCTAATTGCATCAGGAAGCGAGGTTCAGTTAATTATTGCTGCTGCTAAATCAATACAAAAAGATGGATTTAAAGCAAATATAGTATCTATCCCATGCCTTGATAAGTTCTACCTTCAAGATCAGGTTTACAGAGATAGTGTTGTGGCTCCCGAGATACCAAAATTAGTTGTTGAGGCTCTCCATCCAGACTCTTGGCATGGCTTAGTTAATCTCAATGATACTATTATTGGAATGAAAACTTTTGGTGAGAGCGCTCCAGCAGGTGAGCTGATGGTTAAATTTGGCTTTACAGAAGAAAACCTAGTTGCTGAAGCAAAGAAACTGCTTAAAAAATGAGGAAATTGGGCGATACAGATGTCTTGAATAAGACTGTTGCTCTTAGGGTTGATTTAAATGTTCCTGTAAAAGATGGCAAAGTTCTGGATGATGCTAGAATCCTTGCAGTTATCCCAACACTTCAATATCTTCACAAACAAAACTCAAAAACAGTCTTAATTTCACATTTTGGAAGACCTAAGGCAGGAGTCATTGACCCAAAATTTTCTTTACTTCCTGTAGCTAAGAGGCTAGGAGAAATTCTAAATAAGGAGATACCATTATTTGCATCAATAGATGAGGTAAATTTTCGTGAAGATATCTCTGTGATAGAAAATATTAGATTTTTACCAGGCGAATTAATAAATGACGCAGACCTTTCCATTACTTTATGTAATTTAGCAGATGTTTATGTTTTTGATGCATTTGGCACATCGCATCGTCCTCACGCGTCAACCTATGGCGCAATTCAAACCGCTAATTCATCTTGCGCAGGATTTTTATTAGAAGACGAAACTTTTGCATTAAAGAAAGCTACTGACTCTCAAGAGTCACCTACTCTATCTATTGTTGGTGGTTCAAAGGTATCCTCAAAATTAGAAGTAATTAAAAGCCTTTTACAAATTTCAGATGAGGTGTTAACTGGTGGAGGCATTACCAATACTTTTTTAAAAGCGCAGGGAAACAATATTGGAGTTTCACTTTGCGAAGACTCAATGCTGAGTCATGCAAAAGAGCTACTCGAGACAGAGAAAATATTGCTACCAGATGAAGTTGTGGTAAGCAAAAGCATAGACTCGAATGATTCAAGGATTTGTAATATTTATTCTGTAAAAGATGATGAAATGATACTCGATCAAATACTTAGCCCAACTGCTGCTGAAAAGATTTCTATGGCTAAAAAAATTATTTGGAATGGGCCTGTAGGCGTATTTGAGAAAGAGCTTTTTTCAATAGGCACGCGAGACTTAGCAAATGCAATTGCGTCTTCGAAGGCATATAGTTTAGCTGGTGGAGGTGAGACCCTTTTAGCCATTAAGATGTTTATAGATAAAAGTAATATTTCTTATTGCTCTACTGGTGGAGGCGCTTTTCTTGAATTTATGGAAGGAAAAGAGCTACCATCATTGTCAGCCCTGGGCTTTAAATTTTAAAACGGAGAAAATTATGTCATTGAATACATTAGAAGAGATTGCTGAATACATAGTCTCAGATGGTAAGGGAATTCTGGCAGCAGATGAAAGTAATCCTACCTGCGGCAAGCGTTTTGATTCTATCGGCGTTGAATCGACAGAAACTAATAGGCGGGATTACAGAGAAATGTTATTTAGAGCTGCAGGCATGCATGACAATATTGGCGGAGTTATTTTATTTGATGAAACAATTAGACAAAGTGCTGAAGATGGCACCCCATTGGTTGAATTAATTAAAAATCAAGGAGCTTTGCCTGGCATTAAGGTTGATATGGGCTTAGCTCCATTAGAATCTTCTCCTGAGGAAACAGTAACTCAGGGATTGGATGGGCTGGATGAAAGGTGTAAAGAATATGTTTCACTTGGAGCAAAATTTACTAAGTGGAGAGCAGTTATTAAAATATCTGAGAGCATACCAACAGACGAGTGCATCGAAGCAAATATGCAGGCGTTAGCCAAATATGCAAAGATTGTTCAAAATAATAATATGGTTCCTATGGTTGAACCAGAAGTTTTAATGGATGGAAGTCATTCAATTGATCAATGCTATGAGGTAACTAGCAAATCTTTAAAATCACTATTTAATTGCTTAAAGGATGAAGGGGTTAATATCGCTGGAACTATCCTAAAACCTAATATGGTAACGTCTGGATCTACTGCAGAGAGCCAAGCATCAGTTCAAGAGGTAGCAGAGATAACAGTTAAATGTCTTAATGAAAATGTTCCTTCAGATCTTCCAGGTGTAACCTTTCTTTCAGGTGGTCAATCTGATGTTGATGCTACTGCTCATTTGGATGCAATGAATAAGATCGGCAATTTTCCATGGAAGTTAAGCTTCTCCTTCGGGAGGGCATTACAGCAACCATCCTTAAAGGCTTGGCTTGGCAAGGAAGGAAATGTTCCTCTGGCTCAAGATGCTCTTTCCCATAGAGCATTAATGAACAAGCTTGCTGCAAGTGGTGCCTGGAACTCAGGACTAGAAAACTAAGCCCAATTCCTTTGCAAGCTTTAGCACAGCGAGTCTCATCTGCAAAGATAAGTATTGATGCTAAGACTCATTCTTCAATCAATGAAGGAATTTTGGCTTACGTTTGCTTTGAAAAAGATGATGATGAAGAGGTAATTGAAAAATTTATATCTAAAATCATCAATTTTTCCTTTTTTAAAGGAGATAGGAACATTATGTCCGCAAGTTTAAAGGAGATAGGCGGAGAATTGATGATTGTTAGTCAATTTACTTTGTCTGCTATAACGGATAAAGGTAATAAACCAAGCTTTCATAGAGCAGCAAGCACTGAAAAAGCTAATTTTCTTTATGATTTATTAATAGAAAGGCTTAATGAATGTCCAATACATTGTCAGTCAGGAGTGTTTGGAACTGATATGGATATTCATTCAGTTAATGCTGGACCTGTAACTTTTTCGTTTAAGATATGAATTTATGAGCAATCAATTAAACAATTTTGCTGCAGAAGTAGATACTTGGATTGAAGATAATTGTCCCAAAACAATGAGGACACCAATGCCTGTCTCTGAACAGGTCTGGGCCTCTTCTGAGATTAAATTTCCTACAGCTGATTCTAAGATATGGTTTGATGCAATGGTATCTAGGGGATGGTGCACACCAGAATGGCCGGTAGAATATGGGGGCGGGGGTTTATCTTTTGAAGAAGCAAAAATTTTACGAAGCCGCTTAAAATTTTTTGGGTGCAGGCCTGCTCAGATAAATTTTGGTATCTCGATGCTAGGTCCTGTGATCTTAGAGTTCGGTACTGATGCCCAAAAAAAAGAATTTTTACCAAAGATTTCCAAGGGTGAGATTTGGTGGTGTCAGGGATTTTCTGAACCAGGCGCTGGGTCAGATTTAGCAAATGTTTCAACTTCGGCAGAGCTTAAGGGCAATGAGTACATAATTAGCGGATCAAAAATTTGGACATCAGAAGCTAATAAAGCTGATTGGATGTATTGTTTAGTTAGAACAGCCAAAACAGAAAAGAAACAAGCTGGCATATCTTTCGTCCTATTAAATTTAAAGCAACCCAACATAGAGATTAAACCTATTAAGCTTCTGAGTGGCCAATCCCCCTTTTGCCAAGTTTTTTTTGATGAGGTTGTGGCTAGCGAGTCCCATAGAATTTCTAATGAAAATGATGGCTGGAAAGTGGCAAAGAGACTCCTTGAATTTGAGAGGACCATGATGGCAGATCTTGGTAGTGAGGGAGCTGTTGATATTGAACCATTAAAAACTTATAGAAATAGCGATGCTTTAAATGCGCCGGGGCAACCTAAACTGCATAAGAAAATAATTAAGCATGAAATGCGCAACCATTTAATTGATTTAACCATGGGAAGAACAGCTATTGAGTCAAAGAGGGGCTTTTCTCATGCAGCACTTACATTGAAATATATCAGCACAGAGGAAACTCAGGCTAGATGGGAGCTTAATGTTGCCAGTCTTGGTGCTGGAGGCCTAGAGGTTGTTGAGAAAAGCCAAGGAACAAAACAAGAAATTGCCAAGTCCTTTTTCTATTCTAAGGCGTATACTATCGCTGGAGGAAGCTCAGAGGTTCAATTGAACATCATTGCAAAACATATTTTAGGACTCCCATCATGACAATTAAAAAAATATCAGTATTTTGTGGCGCCCATCTTGGGAAATCACCAGATTTTAAAATTGCCGCACAGCAAATCGGAAAAATGATGGCTAAGAAAGGCCTAGAGGTGATATTTGGAGGGGGAAATGTTGGCTTAATGAAAGTTGTTGCAGATACTGCCATTGAGAATGGCGGAAAAGCGACTGGCATTACATTAAAGTCACTTCATGAATTTGAGCTTACTAACCCTAATATTAATGAAACAATTATTACGCATTCTCTTTTTGAGAGAAAAGAAAAATTTTTAGATATGAGTGATGCCTTTATTGTTTTGCCTGGAGGGGTTGGTTCAATGGATGAGCTTCTTGAGGTGATGGTAAGCAATCAACTTGGGGGCATTAATAAGCCTGTAGGTTTATTAAATATTAATGGTTACTACGACGGTTTTCTGGCCTGGTTACAGCATTCCGTTGATGAAGAATTTGTTTCTCTTGAAAACCAAAATCAAATTCTTGTTAATCATGACCCACAAGAATTATTAGATATGATTTTATCAGCTCAAATGCCCTCTTCAGATACTTGGATAGAAAGGCTTAATGTTGATTTTAGCCAAATACAAAAAGACTAACTTTTCTTATCTCTTGATATAAAAAGACCTATCTCAAAAAGGAGCCACATAGGTATAGCTAAGAATAATTGAGAGAAAATATCTGGCGGAGTTAGAAACATTCCGATAACAAAAAAACTAATAATTAAATATGGCCTCATGGTTTTGATTCGATCTTTTGATACCAATCCAGTGGTGATAACTAAGAATGTCGCTATAGGAATCTCAAAAGCAAAACCAAAAGCAAAAAAAAGTTTTAATACAAAATCCAAGTATTTATTTATGTCTGTCATGACTTGGATAGAGTCTGGAGCAGAAGAAATAAAAAAGCTCAAGATTATAGGGCTGACAACAAAATAAGCAAAAACAATGCCTGCATAAAAAAGTACTACTGAAGAAAGAATTAAAGGCCCGACAAAAGTTTTCTCTCTTTTGTACAGCCCAGGAGAAATAAAACCCCAAAGCTCAATAAAAAAATAAGGCACTGATATTAATAATGCTGAATAAATTGTTACTCTAAGCGGCGCAAGAAAAGGTGAAGCAACCTCAGTTGCAATCATAGCGCTTCCATCAGGCATTAGCTCCATTAAAGGAGATGATATAAAAGCATATATGTAGTTAGTAAATGGCAAACAACATACCAGGATTAATCCCACAAACAAAAACATTCTAATTATTCTTGAGCGCAATTCTTTTAAATGCCCAACGAACGTCATATCATTTGGATCGGTCATCTTTTTCCTTTTCGAGCTCTTCCATCTTTAGCTCATTGAAAATATCCTGCTTTAGGTCTTCAGCACCAATATCTCTCTCTATAGAGGATCTAAATTCAAAAAATTTATTTTGCAACCTAGTGAAGGTTTTAATTGTGGATTTGATGAATCCTGGCAGTTTATCTGGGCCAATAACTATTATCCCGACAAGCAGGATAATTAGAATCTCAAGAAATCCAATTTGTAACAATTTTTATTGATCGTCTGATTTAGATTCAGAATCTTTGGCCGAATCTTCATCTTTAATAGCTTTTTTAAACCCTTTAAGGCCTTCTCCAAGATCTGAGCCCATGGTTCTGATTTTCTTGCCACCAAATAAAACGAGTATCACAACCAATATAATTAATATTTGCCAAAAACTTATTCCACCTAATCCCATAATTAACTCCCGATCCTCATGTCAACAATGTTCCTGTAAGAATCATAATAATACCTATAAGTATAAGTATAGTTAGATTTTGCCATTTTCGCTGATTTTGAAGGCTACCTTCAAGGCTTTTAATAAGATCAGCATTTTTTTTCCCATCATTTGCTAGAAATTTTATGTTATCTAGTAAGTCAAAAATTTCGCCAGGCAAAGAAGATGCTTTATTTAAAATTTCGTAATGATTATTTTCTAGAAACTCTTTTAGTTTTAGGGGGCTGAATTGTTTATCAATCCATTGATCAAGGTATGGCTCAGCAAGACCCCAGAAATCAAGATCAGCATATATCTCTCTACCCATACCTTCTATGTGTATAAGTGTTTTTTGTAAAAGTATAAGAGAGGGTTGCACTGACAAGCCAAATTGTCTTGTTGAGTCAAACAAATAAAGTAATAAATTTCCGAATTCAATTTCTGATAGTGGCTTTTCAAAAATAGGCTCACAGGTAGCTCTTAAAGTTTGTTCTAATTCCGCTTTGTTTGTTTGACTAGACACCCATCCAGCGCCTATGAATAGCTCGGATAATTTATAGTAGTCTTGTTTTAATGTGGCTTGCAGCATTCTTGCTAAATTGTATTGATCCTCTCTGCTAAGGGACCCGACTATGGCACAGTCAATTGCTATATAGCTTGGCTGGGCTACATTTTCTTTGCTAACAAAAATATTTCCAGGGTGCATATCGGCATGAAAAAAATTATCTCTGAATACTTGATCTAAAAATATCTTTACTCCATTTTCAGCAAGAATTTTTCGGTCAATGCCAAGTTCATCCATTAAATCAATTTCGGTACATGCTATTCCATCAATTTCCTCTAGGGTTAAAACATTTACTGTAGTTTGGTCCCAGAACACTTTTGGAATAAATAATAGATCTGAATCAGCAAAGTTTTTCTTAGTAACGGTAGTATTTGCTGCTTCTACCTTTAAATCTAACTCCTTATAAATTGTTTTTTCATAATCATGAATAACATCCTTAAGCTTTAGTCTGTCACTCTCTCTATAAAAAAAGTTGATTAAAAAGCCTCCAGCTTTCATCACCCTCATATTTCTTTTGACTCGCTTATGGATGCCAGGTCTTAAGACCTTAATCACAACGCTTTCAGACGAGCTTTTTAGCTTTGCCCTGTGAACTTGAGCTAAAGATGCAGCTGCTAATGGCGTGTCTTCAAATTGCTCAAAAACATCATCAATTTTAATTTTTAGACTTTTTTCAATTATCTCCTTGGCTAGTTTAGTTGAAAATGGATTGCATTGATCAGTCAAACCCTTTAAGTGAGAGGTTATTTCAACTGATACAGCGTCTGTTCTTGTCGAGAGCAATTGACCAAATTTTATGAACATTGGGCCCAAGCTTTCTAAAAAATTTCTAATTCTTAGACCATGAGGAATTTTTCTATTAATTGCAAAAAAAGGATTCAATAGCCCCATTGCTTTAATTACAATAGAGTTACTCTTGTCGGTCGGTATATTTACAACACCATATCTAAACGCCTGAAAAAAAATTTTAAAGCAATCCAGAATTGTAAGAAGAATATTCATTAATTTATTAAAACATGCTCAAGCCTATCAAGCCTTATCGAAATATCTCTAAAGGACCCAAGGATCTTATGAGCTTCATTTTCCTGTGCCGAAGATCCATTGCTTTGTGATTGAGTAGAAATTACTTTTCTTAATATTAATGCAGGGATATCTCCAAAATATTTATAGACTAGAAGCTCTAAATCAATATCAATATTTGTTATAGCACCTAATAAAATTAATGCATTCTCAACATCCCCAGAAATGGATTTTGTTGGGATTTGTTTATTATTTAATGCATTCAACAAAGTAAAAATATTTAATTGCAGGCAAAAGCTTGGGATTGAACTTTCAAAGAAATTAAAAGTTTGTTGGTCGTGATTTAAAGAAATTGAAAA
>Ga0206683_10001541_pt1 | contig 15913 bp, 9 predicted proteins | sample M280m12015metaG_FD_155483 | JGI IMG/M metagenome (GOLD analysis project Ga0206683, IMG submission 155483) | Ammonia-oxidizing marine archaeal communities from Monterey Bay, California, United States - M2 80m 12015 | ecosystem: Environmental > Aquatic > Marine > Intertidal zone | place: USA...
ATTGGCGAGATACGGCACCAGGAAACAATGGAACATGCCATGGCCTTTGCAGAAACAGGGCACCTTTGCCTTTCCACGCTTCATGCGAACAATGCCAACCAGGCGATGGACCGAATTATCAACTTCTTCCCAGAGGAACGTCACCACCAACTGTTAAAAGATCTGTCACAAAACCTACGCGGTATTATTTCGCAGCGACTGATTAAGACAGTTGATGGTAAACGCGCTGCAGCGATCGAAATTCTATTGGGGACCCCCAGAGCCGCCGACCTAATTTCAAAAGGCGATGTCGGTTCTCTTAAAGAACTCATGGAGAAATCAGCTGAACAGGGTATGCAGACGTTCGACATGGCGTTGTTCAAACTCTACAAATCAGGACGGATCACCCTTGAGGAAGCACTGAAAAATGCTGATTCCAAGAACAACCTCCGATTGAGAGTCACTCTGGAAGAGAAAAAGCCGAAGGAAAAAGGCAAAGACGAAACCAGCCAAGCAGCATCCAAAGCAGCCCCGCCGCAGCGCGCCAAGTTTAAGGTGGGGGAGGAGAAAGCAGCCAAGGAAGAAGCACCAGCCGAAGATACGAATGGGCTCTCGCTACTGTCCATCGAAGAGGAAGAGGATGAGAAAGAAGAAAACCCACCGGTTTAGTTCAGCTTCCCCGACAATAACTGGTAAAAGTTAGAGACAATTGGAAGGGAATACGTCGACTTTCGCGCGACGAAGCGGACAGGCCTGTGAAGGCCTTTATCTCCAAGGTTGATCAGGCAGGATTCCGGTACTTTAAGGGTCCTTGCAACACCAATAGGCACCATCCCGTGACCAAATCCCGCAATAGCCATCTGCGCAACGCTGAAAAAGGATTCCAGGGACACTTCCCGTTTAATTCGGAGCTTCCCAACCTCAGCCTGGAATGACCTCCAGGCACCTGAATAGTCCTCGATTGTTATCACACCCAACTCGCCGCGCCGGGGAAAGGTTATGGGTTCCAGGCCGGACGGGATAATGACCATTGGCTCCTTGGTAAGGACTTCTGATTGAAGATCGGTATCCAGCGTGTCGGACCCGGTACAGACGCCAACCATGAATTCACCGGAACGAACCCGATCCAGCACAACCGGTGTCCGGTGAGTGTGGAACACAAAGTTCACTTCAGGCATATCGGTTCTAACCTGGTAAAACACTTCCGGGCCCCAGGACGACAAAATGGCATCCGATACCCCAATGACCAATTCACCCTTACCGCTCACCACTTCATGGATAAATAAGTCCCTCAATTCCGACAGAACCGGAGAGATCTTGTCGACCAGGTGCTGGCCGTGTTGGGTAAGCTCGACTCGCCGGCCCTTCTTCTGGATCAACTTCCGATTGTAGTAACGCTCAAGCGTAGAGATTCGCTTACTCACCGCGGACTGCGTGATGCGAAGCTCCGTACTTGCCTCCATCATGGTGCCGGTACGTGCAAGCGTCAGCAGAGTTTCCAGGTTCTCAATCATGTATCCATTCCAGGATCACTCATTCCACAGGTCCATTAATTCCAATGATGCATGCATTGTATTCCAACGATTCTCTTTTCTCATCTATAAAGAACACGCAGACTGCGCCTCGTGACTTACTTACTACTTGTTCTTGCAACTCTTGCGACCAGTATCATCTCAGGCGTCCTCAGTATGGCGGGTGGAATGATCCTGATGGGCGTATTCGGCTTCTTCCTGTCAGTACCTGCAGCGATGGTGCTTCACGGGATCGCGCAGACTTTTTCCAACGGTTCACGAGTCTGGCTCTATAGGCGCTATATAAAATGGCGGGTGCTGGGTTACTACTCTATCGGCGCATTCGCAGTTCTTAGCCTTTTTGCAACACTGACATTTGTACCCAGCATTGGACTGGTTTTTATCCTGATTGGCTGCTTCCCTTTTCTCGCGTTCATTTTGCCAACCTCCATTAATCTGGATATGGAGCGGGGCCCTGTGTCTTTATTTTCAGGCGTCATTGTCACCACCGCGCAGATGCTGGCCGGAGCATCAGGACCGGTACTGGATATCTTTTATGTAGAAAGCGAGATGTCGAAGGAAGCAATTCTGGGTACCAAAGCAGTCACCCAGACGCTGGGGCATATCCTGAAGTTGATTTATTACGCGATCATCATGACCATCGCCAGCGATCTGATTCCAGTCTGGGTAATTCCCGCTGTAGTCGCTGCTGCAATACTTGGTAATTACTGTGCAAGCCTGCTCGTCACCCGCTTGAACGACCACCAGTTTAAAAAGATTGGCCGCTACGTCATCAGGTTCATCTGTGTCATCTACATCGGCAAAGGTGTTACAGAACTGATTTAGGCAGACTCACCAGAACTGTCAGCAACAGGTTTAATGACAAAGAGCAAATCCCCCTCGTTAACCTGTTGGCCGGTAGTAATATTGATTCTGGTTATCTCGTATCGAACATCACCGGCGTACAATTCACCATCATCCCCGAAGAATGTATTGAGATTGACCGGCGTGAACATCTTCATCGCTTCAAGCTGGCACAAAACATCGGACGCCCCCACCACATCACCAACGTTGACATACTCAGGCTCTGACGGTGAAGGTGTTCTGTAGAAAACACCCGTCGATGGTGACAGCACCTTTAACTCATCGCTGTCATCGATCTTCAGCATTTCGATACTCAGGCCGGAACCAACGGAGCCCGACGCTTCCTCAATTTCCTTGATCAGGTCTTGCGCATCAATTCGATCAAGGTACGCAGGCAGGTAGCCCGTATCGAATTCGCCGCCCAGAAAGACATCATCCCTCAGGATTCTCTTTATCAGTGAGATGTTCGTACAAATACCGTTAATCACTACCCGATCAAGATACTCAGCCATTTTGTTAACAGCATCGTTTCGGTTTTTGCCATGACAGATGATCTGGATGATCAGAGAATCATAGAAAGGCGAAACCACCTTGCCGTCACCCGCCATAGAGATAAGCTGGATGTGGCCCTCCTCAGGCAGCACACATTTTGTGATTTCACCTGGCGTCGGGACAAACGAAACACTGCCATCAGCATCTAACACTGCTTTTTCCGCATTGACCCGCACTTCCAGGCCATAGCCCTTCCCGAGGAATTTCATCTCCTCGATTGAGTCACCGGACGCGATCTGGAATTGCTTCTCAACGATATCAACACCCGTCACCACTTCTGTCACCGGATGCTCAACCTGAAGCCGGGTATTCATCTCCATGAAATATATCGCATCGCTTGGAACATCGTATATAAACTCAACGGTTCCTGCGCCGGCGTAGTCCACCGCATCAGCAATCTTCTCGGCATAGGAGAGTACTTTTTCTCTCCATTTCTTTGGCAGCATGGTAGAACCAGATTCTTCCATCAGCTTCTGGTTGTTTCTCTGCACGCTGCAATCTCGAATGCCAATCACTCGCGTGTTTCCATGCATGTCTCGTAACAACTGGGCTTCGATATGACGGAGGTTGGTGACAAACTTTTCAATATAGAGGTCACCATTGCCAAAGGCAGCTTTTGCTTCGGTGGTCACCTGGTGAAACAGTTGGTGCAGTTGCTCCGGCTTGTGAACGACTTGGATGCCTTTACCACCGCCACCGTGAACCGCCTTCAGCAATACCGGATAGCCAATCTGTTCAGAAATCTCGGCTGCCTTTTCACTGGAGTCGACAATACCGTGGCTGCCGGGTACCACTGGCACATCAATGCTCATCGTTGTATTGATGGCGTTAGATTTGTTGCCCATGGTTTCCATAGACATGACACTCGGCCCAATAAAATTAACGCCATGCTGACGAACAAGGTCTGCAAAATTCGGGTCTTCAGAAAGAAAACCAATGCCCGGATGCAGGGAATCGACTCTCTCAGCGTCAGCAATGCTGATAACCGACCGGGCATTCAGGTAACTTTCATCGGAGGTATTACCACCAATGCAGACCAGTGAATGTTTAGGGTCGTCACTCACCATGTCAGCCGGCACAGATTCCATATCCGGGTCTGACTGGATCAGGACCACCTCATGACCGAGCGCCTTGGCTCTTGAGACCAGCTTGACGGCTGTACAACCCCTTGCATGAATAAGGACCCTTTTAACGGGTCGAATCAGCTCTTCTTCTTTGGGGATATTAAGCTCGACCAGTGGACGCCGGGCTTCCAGGACGCCCGACATGACTCGGTCAACAACCTGCTCCACAGTTTCACTGGGCACAGGAATGGTCGGGTCAATTTTCCTTAACTCAACATCGTGATCTTCAGAAAACGGGTGCTTCACCAGCCCAGCCATAGAATCTTCGTTAAGCGACAGGTAGTTACTTAACAGACACTGGTAGGGCAAATTGCGCTCTACCACGGCCTGACCGGCAAATGGCATTCTTGCGCCGCTCAGGTAGTAGGTTTGTACCAGCGGGTGGGTAACAAAACTTGCCTGGGCACCACCGGTACAATGCCCGAACCCGAACATGATGATGGGCAGATCATTGTCCCGGATAAATCGGGTAATACGGTCGTTAATAGCAGCCATGGTAAAGAGCGCGGCGGCTCCTTCTTTGGTCTGCATGCCACCCGACGAAATAAAACATATAACCGGAAGCCGCTGCTTCGCGCACTCAACCAGCAATTGGCAAAATCGGACGCAGTCCGAGTTATCAATACTGCCCGCCTGGAACGCTACATTAGACAGAACCATCCCTGCACGGTAACAACCCTTCTCGGTTTTAAAATCACCGGTACCTGTAATCAGGCCATGAGGTCGAACGCCCGCCTTAAGGGCCTGCTCAATTGAAGGTCTGAACGTCGGGAAGGAGCATGGGTTAGCTGACATCAACGAGCCACCTAACTCTTCAAAATGCTCTACGTACTTCTCAATGATCGTCTCAAAGCTGGTGCGCCTGGATCTGTTTTCCTGGTTCAGGAACTCGTTGAACAGAAGGTCGCGATAGGCGATGGTCAGCCTGTTCCAGAAATCTTTTCTTCGCCCAATCCGAACTGGCTCAATCTTCCCTACAAATTTTCTGCCAGTTCGGCGTGATGCGTAATATTCAGGCAGGACTTTTTCAAAGAAGAAACTGACCACGACAAACAAAGTATCGGACTTGTCTTTGTGAACGACCCGAATCCATTCCTCGACTGATTTCAGAAAATTCATACAACCTGAATGACCGGCAAGCTCTTCCATCCAGTCAGAGAAAGACTGCTGAACATCTGCCGCGGTGAAACCTTTAAACGCTTTGAGCTTCAGCACATCCTGGATAGATTTATCCAACAGACCAGCCACAAAATCCCGTGGCATGCGTTTGGATTCGTTTGCTTCTCTTGCCATCGAGACCAGGTCCGCGATCATATTCTCGTACACAAAGTCGAACAGGATCAGGTTTCTGCAGGTGTCAATAAACTCTTCACGAAGGTCTTCATCCAGAACGACGTCCAGAATATTCACATCGGCACCTGGCTCTGTGTCGCTAGTGTCTGATTTTCGCTCAAGATGGGAACCCAATGCATCTTCAAGAAGTCGGCGATTTAGCGGCGTGACTGATGCGCCCACACCGGCGACCAGCTCAGTGCTGGCTGCAGAAAGATTGACACTCGCCAGTCTTTCCTCATCGTACAGAGATTCGCCTTCCAGGATAATATTCAGCTCTGATAATAACTGGGCCAGCAGGAAGACCTCGTTCTTCTCTTCTATGTAGGAAACATCGAACAGCTTTTTACCTTCGAAACTGAATCGGGCCCTGAGGTCACGCCTAAATGGGTCGGTGGCCTCGGAGAGAGTTTTTAGCAACCCCTTGACGTCTTTGACATCCCCGGTCGCGAGGAAGTAGCTGCTGGTCTGCGTGTCACCGAGATGCTGGATTAATGCGCTGAGGTTATCCTCTGCGCTCGACTTCCACCTGTTATAGAGGTGAAGGCCAGACACCAGGCAAATTTCCTTTTTCGCCAAGTCAAAGTTTGCCTGTGGCTCACCAAAAATGAACTGGGCAATTCGACCGCGCTCAGCACTAGCCTCCTTGCGTTTATCCTGGAAATTTTTCCAGGCTTTGTTAAGCGTATCTTCGTACAGGACTTTATCCGGATCCTGAAGCCAGCCCAGGAAGGCAGTGCGGCGCTCACGATGGATACGTTGCGAAAGTTCCCCCTCGGGGACCTCCGCGTCCACCAGACGCCCGTACTGGGTAACGGTTGTACTCTGGATTCTCCGGCGCAGGCCCAGGTACCTCAAGTATCGAAAAGCCACACCAAACACGTTTGGATATTCAGTAGGGGATGTTCGAAGCTTCAATGTCGAACTGGCATGCACCGCCGCCATCATCGGGCTCAGATTAAAGTAGCGGTTGATATTGCGATGGTAATGATCCAGCACTTCGGGATGCTCAGAAACAAACGCCTTGGTGCCCTCCTCGATAGAGGTGATACCTGAAACTATTGCATTTCGCAGGTTTTCAATTTTTCCAATTTCACCTGGATCGTAATCAACGATGCCGTCAATGTTCCGCTGTTTGTAAAGCTCATAGGAAGACACGCCAACAAATTTGGCGCATTCCTGCCACGACAGGTTGTATCGCCTAACCAGGTTGGCAAGGCCCTTGGGGTGAATGGTGTTGAACACCCCGGTTCGCAGTGACAATAGGAGGTTGCTGGACGCTAAGGGGATCGCGCCACCGGAATATCCCTGACCAATGATGATACCGAGTGTCGGGACGTCAACATTACAAAGTTCAGCAATCAACCCCGATATTGCGTGCGCCTGGTTGTTTCCATTAGCCTCTTCATACGGATCCGCGCCAGGCGTATCCATAAAAGTCACAATAGGCATTGAACGAACACCAAATTCACTCGCAAGTTTTGCTGCAGCGTTATGGTGCTCTGGTCCCCAGACGCCGGTTGCATGAGCCCGGTTTTGCGTAATCAGTCCTATTCGGCGTGGTGTTCCGTTGAAATCAAACTCAAGTTCAGCGGCATACATTGGCCCATTCTCAACTTCGTTGAATATGGGCACATCCAAAGCACTGATAATTTCCTTTGAACCAGGGCGAGTCGACTCTTCGGTTGGCGCGACAGTTGCCTCGATATAGGCATCCACCTCCATATTACGCAGGCTATCCAGCTCTTTCTCGATTAGTTGTTCCGTCAGCAAGCCCCGCATAACTGATGCCGGTTCTTTACGGGGAAACAACGAGAAGTCTTTAGCCAGACTTTCAGCATTCATATACAACTGATCAACGGAAGTGGGTTCTTGTCCCATACTGCAAATATTCCAAAAAAGACGGGAAAACTGACTTAATGCCGGAAAGCTAGCCTACTTCAAAGCGTCAGTTCTTTCAACGAAATCGCTGTTGAATTAAGACCTAACTTTATGATTTTTGTCGGTTTTTCAGCTTTTCGTGCTCATACGTCAGGTCTCTGTCAGGGGTATTTTACCAATCTTGCCCTGCCATTCCCGAGGTCCAGTGATATGAACCGCCTCTCCACGACTATCTACCGCCACCGTCACCGGCATATCTTCTACCTCAAACTCATGGATAGCCTCCATACCGAGGTCTTCAAAAGCCACTACCCGCGCGCTGCGAATGGCTTTGGAAACAAGGAATGCCGCGCCACCTACCGCCATCAGGTAGACCGCTTCATGCTTCCTGATGGCATCAATCGCGATCGGGCCGCGTTCCGCTTTACCGATCATCCCGAGGATGCCGGTATCCTCCAGCATCATTTCTGTAAAGCCATCCATCCTGGTGGCCGTCGTCGGCCCTGCGGGCCCAACGACCTCATCTCCAACCGGATCAACAGGCCCAACGTAATAAATAAATCGTCCTTTCAGGTCTACGCCAGCCGGCAGGCCCTCGTCTCTGATTCTTTTGTGCGCCGCATCTCGTCCAGTTAGCATCTTGCCTGACAGCAGAACCGTTTCCCCTGGCTGCCATTCCTTCATTTCATCCTTGGTGACCGTATCGAGATTCACCCTTCTGGCACCAGGGCCGGCTTCCCAGGTAATCGAGGGCCAGTCATCAATATTCGGCACCTCAAGCTCGGCTGGACCAGTACCGTCGAGGGTGAAATGTGCATGCCTTGTGGCTGCACAGTTCGGAATCATTGCCACAGGCAGGTTGGCAGCATGCGTTGGATAATCGAGGATCTTCACATCCAACACTGTCGTCAGGCCACCCAGGCCCTGGGCACCAATGCCGAGAGAGTTCACCTTGTCGAATATCTCCAGGCGCAGTTCCTCAACTCGGCTGGCAGGCCCTTTCTTCTGCAGATCCTGGATATCAATAGAATCCATCAGGGCTCGCTTGGCCAGCAACATCGCTTTCTCTGCCGTCCCTCCAATACCTATACCCAGCATTCCAGGCGGGCACCAGCCGGCGCCCATCGTAGGCACTGTTTTGATGACCCAATCGACGATACTGTCTGAGGGATTCAGCATGACAAACTTCGCTTTCGCCTCTGACCCACCACCTTTCGCTGCGACACGCACTTCAACCTTATCGCCAGGCACAATTTCTGTGTGAATGACCGCAGGAGTATTGTCTTTGGTGTTTGTTCTCTTGCCCGCTGGATCTGACAGTACCGAAGCCCGCAACACATTTTCAGGCAGGTTGTAGGCGCGCCTTACACCCTCATTAATCATGTCTTCCAACGATAAATCCGATTCAAACCTGACATCCATCCCGACAGACAGGAATACATTGACAATTCCCGTGTCCTGGCAAATTGGCCGATGACCTTCTGCACACATCCTTGAGTTGATCAGGATCTGAGCCATGGCATCGCGAGCAGCTGGAGATTCTTCCCTCTCATAAGCCTCGGCAACCCCCCGAATGAAATCCGGCGGATGGTAATAGGAAATGTACTGCAGGGAATCCTGAATGCTTTGGATCAGGTCTTCTTTGGTTATGACCGTCATAAGATTGTCCCTCTTACAAAAAATCAGGCTCAGCTAGTCACCGTACATGTAACGAATCAGGGATTCGGCGACACAAACCGGCTTGTCACTACCTTCGACTTCTATCGTCACCTGACGTTTTACCTGGATGGTATTTGCGCCTTTCAGTTCCGCAGACATTAGCATGTGACGGGCACGAACTTTCGAGTTAACAGGAACGGGCGCTGGGAATCGAACTTTATCCAGACCGTAGTTTACTCCCATGAAAACACCTTCGAGGGCCTCTGGACGAAGCGGTGCAATGGATCCGCCTAAATGCACAATAAGCGACAGGGTCAGGAAACCATGCGCAATCGTGACCTTGTAAGGTGACAACTCCGCAGACTTTTCAGGGTCGATATGAATAAACTGGTGATCCAGTGTCGCGTCAGCAAACAGGTTGATCCTGTCCTGGTCGACTACTAACCATTCACCGACACCTTCTTCCTGGCCCTCAATGCTCTTGTAGATTTCCAGAGCCTTAGCTGCTTTTTCTGACATGATTTCTTCACCTTAATTATTGAAATGTGGTTATTAAAAAGTTGATACTAAAAAAAATTGCAGGATATCACATCCGTTTCAGAGGTTTCCTAGTTACGCCAAACCCATTAGCATGCACTAACACAGTCGATATAATCCATGAACCCAGCCCCGAAGATCACCTTAACTATTGCATCTGTCGCCGTCTTCTTCGGTTGTTGGGTTGTGTTGATTCCTGCCCGGCAGTTACCAGCATACCTTCCCCCTGCCGTTATCCCGGCTCAACAACAGGAGCCTGTTTTCGACGCCCATTGGGTCTCCAACAACGAAACCAATGAAGCCCATAGCGCCAGCATTGCCATCACCGAGGGAAAACCCGTAGCGGTCTGGTACGGCGGCACCGAAGAGGGGCACCGTGACGTCGCCATTTTCAGCTCAAGCTTCGATGGCAAGTGGGCTACCCCGCGGGTAATTGCGGACCGAAATTCAACCGAACAGGCGTTGGGCCGCTATATCCGCAAAGTCGGCAACCCCACCCTCTATTCATGGCCCGACGGACGGCTCGGCTTGTACTATGTCTCAGTTTCGTTTGGCGGCTGGGCGGCCAGTTCCATCAACTATATGGAATCATTCGATCAGGGCATGCAATGGACCAGCCCAATCCGGCTGGTCACTTCGCCTTTCCTGAACATCAGCACACTGGTCCGCACGAAAGGGTTAGCCCTGTCAGATGGAGGAATGCAGCTACCCGTTTACCATGAGTTTCTGGGTAAGTTTTCAGAAACCCTGACACTCTCACGCGACCTCACAGTCATGGACAAAATCCGGATCTCACGAGGGAAGCATTCTCTACAGCCGGCTATCACCAACCTGGATGAATTTTCAGCTATTGGACTTTTGAGATATTCCGGAGATCCACCGGGCAGGGTATTAAGCGTATTTTCACAAGACGCGGGCGCTCACTGGTCGACACCAATCAGGACAGATCTTCCCAACCCCGATTCGGCTGTTTCAATCATCAACCCTGGAAACGGGTATCTGCTCCTTGCCTTAAATGACCTTGAAGATGGGCGCCACCGGCTAAGTCTTGCCATGGGCTCAGCGGATGAGTGGACAATCGTTAAAGTGCTTGAGGAAGAAACCGCGACCCACCTTGACCACGAATATGAATTCTCGTATCCCTCCATGACAATCGACCCGGATGGATTCATTCATCTGGTTTATACCTGGAACCAGAAGCGTATCAAACACTTACGGTTCAACCGGGAATGGCTTGAGCTGCTATAGGCGGGCAAATTCAGGTCCCTGATGTCTCTTCTGACTGAAGGCTCTTTATGCGAGCCGCTGAGGGCTCTTTATGCGAGCCGCTGAGGGCTCTTTATGCGAGCCGCTGAGGGCTCTTTATACGAGCCGCTGAGGGCTCTTTATACGAGCCGCTGAGGGCTCTTTATACGAGCCGCTGAGGGCTCTTTATACGAGCCGCTGAGGGCTCTATAATGCTCCGCTACATTATACGACTAACAAGAATAACAGGACCCGACCATGACTGAATCCGTATTTATCGCTGCTGGCGCCAGAACCCCGATGGGAGGCATGCAAGGATGCTTTAGTGATCTTTCTGCCGTTGACCTCGGAAGTGCTGCAATAGCCGCAGCCATCGAGCGCGCAAACCTCAAGGGTGAAGATGTCCAGGAAATCATCATGGGCTGCGTCCTGCCAAATGGACTTCGCCAGGGCCCTGCACGACAGGCGGCCATGGATGCCGGTATTCCAGTGGAATCAGGTGCGACGACGATTAACAAGCTTTGTGGGTCAGGGATGAAAGCGACGATGCTGGCTCACGACCTCATCAAAGCCGGCTCTAACGAGATCATGGTGGCGGGAGGAATGGAAAGTATGACCAATTCCCCCTACATGTTGCCAAAAGCACGCGGCGGCATGCGTATGGGACACGGTGAAATCCAGGATTCCATGTTCACCGATGCACTTGAAGATGCAAAGACCGGGCGGCTCATGGGTTCTTTCGCACAGGAAATCGCGGACAAGTACCAACTTACCAGGGAAGACATGGATGCATTTGCCATCGAATCTCTGACCAGGGCAAAAAATGCAATCGACAATGGTTCACTTAAAGACGAAACCGTTGCTGTGACTGTAAAGTCCCGCAAAGGTGAAACTATCGTCACCGACGATGAGCAACCACACAATGCAAAAATCGACAAAATTCCGACGCTGAGACCCGCGTTCAAGGAAGACGGTACTGTTACCGCCGCAAATTCCAGCTCTATCTCAGACGGTGGCTCTGCACTGATCCTGGCAAGCGAAGCTGCAGTGAAGGAAAAAGACCTGAAACCCATGGCGCGAATTGTCGCCCACACCACCAACTCTCGTCATCCGTCAGAATTCACTATCGCGCCTATCGGGGCTATCGAAAAACTGCTCGAGAAAACCGGGTGGTCAAAAGACGATGTTGACCTGTTCGAGATCAATGAAGCATTCGCGATGGTAACGATTTTAGCAACCCGCGAACTTGGGCTGGATCCTGAAAAAGTGAACATTCACGGCGGCGCCTGCGCACAGGGGCATCCTGTTGGCTCTACTGGCTCCAGAATCATCGTCTCGTTGATGTACGCGCTGAAAAAACTTGGCAAGAAAAGAGGCATTGCTTCTTTGTGCATCGGTGGCGGCGAAGCGACTGCCGTTGCTATCGAGATGGTGTAGCGACAAGCCTCATTCAACCACGTACAATAATCTTCATTATTCAATTGAATTAGGTACTTAGGAGTTTATGCCTTGTCACGCCTGCCGGTAATTGTTGGCTTTGGCGGCGTTAACCCCGCCGGTCGAAGTTCATCTCATCATGCTTACCGGCGCATGGTGATTGATGAGCTGAGTGCTTCTGTACAAGACAAAACCTTCGCTGCACTCGCCGCACTCATGAATCGTTCGGATTCGACTTCGGCAGAAGCCAGAAAAACGATGCTGGACCACACCTTAGTCCGGCGCCTTGAAACCAATCTTTTTGATGCGAATTCGATCCCTCTTCACAAAAGGGCAACCATAAAAAGCACCTCAGACAAAGCCATTAGTTTCTCCATCAAGCGAAACCACCTGCCTGACAATATCCCGGACGACTGGATCGTTGACGAAGCTGGCGACGGCGTGATCGTCTCCGTCAGGGGTGATCTGGATTTACTGTTCAATGACACTCGAGAATCCCGGGTACTGGCAGCCGGACAATTGCCGACCGGCTTCGAACCAGAAAAATTATATCAGTCACGCAACCATCCGCGCGGACTGCAGCTCACTGTGTTCGGTGCATCGGATGCACTGAACTCTCTTGGTATTCACTGGGATGAAGTCAGACGGCGAGTGCCCGCTGACCAGATCTCGGTCTATGCAAGCAGCGCGATGGGCCAATTGGACACCAATGGCTCTGGCGGGCTGTTACAGGCAGGACTGATGGGCAAGCGCGTAAGCTCGAAAAACCTGCCACTTGGTCTCGCCGAGATGACAGCCGATTTTGTTAATGCCTATATTCTTGGAAATATGGGCACTACCGGAGCGAACATCGGAGCCTGCGCAACCTTCCTGTACAACCTGCGCCAGGGGATTCAGGACATTCGCTCGGGCAAGTCCCGAGCGGTTCTTGTCGGCGCAAGTGAAGCACCACTGACTCCGGATGTCATCGAAGGCTATCGCACTATGGGCGCTCTGGCTGAAGATGAAGCACTCAAAAAAATTGATGGCATCAACGAAGGTGAAGCCGACCATCGCCGGGCGTGTCGCCCTTTCGCAGAAAACTGCGGCTTTACCCTATCTGAAGGCTCCCAGTTCATTGTCCTGTTTGATGATGCCCTAGCGCTGGAACTTGGCGTTAATATCTACGGCGCTGTCGCTGACGTTTTTATCAATGCAGACGGATTCAAAAAATCAATCCCAGGCCCTGGTATTGGAAATTATATGACGGTCGGCAAAGCTATGGGTGTAGTGCGCTCCATTCTGGGCGAAGAGTCGTTGCGACATCGATCCTTTATTCAGGCCCATGGCACCAGCACCCCACAGAATAGGGTTACCGAATCCCACATTTTTGACGAACTGGCAGCAGCATTTGGGATCGAAAAGTTGCCGGTCGCAGCGATCAAATCTTACATTGGTCATTCTCTTGCCTGCGCGTCTGCTGACCAGCTTATGGCATCTCTGGGTGTATGGAACGACGGGTTCATCCCAGGGATAGTCACCTCAGAAAATATTGCAGATGACGTTCACCAGAGCCACCTTGACTTCCTCCTTAAACATCGACAGGTCGGCAAGACTGACATAGATTCGGTGTTTATCAATTCCAAAGGCTTTGGGGGCAACAATGCCACCGCTGCCGTACTTGGCCCCCATGTGGTCACAGAAATGCTGCGGAAAAAGCATGGCAAGGCTGCGCTCATCAAACACGCCAGCCTTAATGAGTCAGTCAACGAAAAAATCGAAGCCTATGACGAATCGATGATCGCCGGTAAGAATTCCACGATCTACAACTTTGGCGTGGGTGTCATTGAAGGTGAAGAATTAACGATCTCTTCTGACGGCATTTCCATCCCAGGCCAGGATAAAGAGATAAGCCTGAACGTCGAAAACCCCTACGACGACATGACTTAATTTATTAGCAAAACACATCCTGTGTTTTTCTAGGGGTCACGCGGGCCGCGGGGTAGTGCAGGACTGCATTTTCCCGTAATAAAATAACTCAGTCGATTTCGCGAGTAGCCCGGAACTCGATATCCGGCCACCGCTCCTGGGTGAGCGACATATTCACTGAGGTTGGCGCGAGATAGGTCAGGTGCCCGCCGCCATCAACCGCCAGGTTTCCTTCAGCCTTTCGTTTGAATTCAGACAGCATTTTTTCATCCGAGCAGTACACCCATCTTGCCGTCGAAATAGTAACCGACTCGTAGCCGCAATCAACCTTGTATTCATCCCTTAATCGAAACGCCACCACATCAAATTGCAGAACGCCCACGGCACCAACAATCAAATCATTGTTAGTCAACGGCATGAATAACTGGGTTGCACCCTCTTCTGACAATTGCGTTAAACCTTGCCTGAGTTGTTTGCTCTTCAAGGGGTCCTTGAGCCGCACACTGCGGTAAAGCTCCGGCGCAAAGTGCGGGACACCAATAAATTTAAGATCTTTACCGCTGGTAAACGTGTCACCGATTTGAATAGTCCCGTGGTTATGCAGGCCGATGATGTCTCCCGGGAAAGCTTCATCGGCAGCAGACCTTTCACCGGCAAGGAATGTCACAGCATCACTGACCCTGACGTCTTTACCAATCCGCACATGACGCATTTTCATACCCTGAAAATATTGTCCTGAACAGACCCTCATAAAAGCAATTCTGTCCCTGTGCTTGGGATCCATGTTCGCCTGAATCTTGAAGACGAATCCGGTGAACTCATCGCTTTTGGAATCGACGACTTCCGAATTTGTCGCTCTTGGCAGCGGCGCGGGCGCAAAGTCAACGAACCCATCGAGCATTTGGTTTACACCAAAGTTTCTAAGCGCCGTGCCAAAATAGACCGGAGTCAGCTCACCGGTAAGATAGGCAGCTTTATCAAACTCATGGCTGGCACCTTTCACCAGCTCGATCTCATCCTGAAAATCTTCAAGGTCATCACCCAAAAACTCCGCGGCTTCCCCGGAATCGAGACCCTTGATAATTCGGGCGTCTGAAAGGACATCACCCTCACCTGATTCAAACACATGGATTTCATCGTCATAGAGGTGATACACACCTTTAAAACGACTGCCCATTCCAATGGGCCACGTGATGGGCGCGCATGCGATCTTCAATACGGATTCCACTTCATCCAACACATCGATGGGGTCTCTGACTTCTCTATCGAGCTTGTTGACGAAGGTGAGAATCGGCGTGTCACGAAGTCGGCAAACCTCCATCAGTTTGACTGTTCGACCTTCGACACCTTTTGCTGCATCGATCACCATTAGAACTGAATCCACTGCCGTTAATGTTCTATAAGTATCTTCAGAAAAGTCTTCGTGCCCCGGAGTGTCGAGCAGATTAACGATTCGACCCTTATAGGGAAACTGCATGACGGAAGTGGTGACGCTAATGCCCCGCTGTTTCTCCATCTCCATCCAGTCAGAGGCCGCGTAGCGATCAGACTTCTTGGACTTAACCGTACCCGCCAGCTGAATTGCCTTTCCAAACAGCAAAAGCTTTTCTGTAATGGTGGTCTTACCCGCGTCCGGGTGCGAGATAATCGCAAAGGTACGTCGTTTGTCGACCTCTTGCTCAATCATGGGAATCTATCGGAGTCATTGCGAAAGCCGCGGCATTATATAGACGCAAACCGTGCAGGTACAGGCGGGCTTCAGAACAGCTCTTTCGCCAGAACCAGCGCGTCTTCCCGTCCAACGTTAGACGGGTAGTAGTTTTCCCGGATCCCGATCTCGTTAAAGCCGAGCTTATCGTACAGTTCGCAGGCCGCCACATTCGC
>Ga0206683_10001545_pt1 | contig 15894 bp, 13 predicted proteins | sample M280m12015metaG_FD_155483 | JGI IMG/M metagenome (GOLD analysis project Ga0206683, IMG submission 155483) | Ammonia-oxidizing marine archaeal communities from Monterey Bay, California, United States - M2 80m 12015 | ecosystem: Environmental > Aquatic > Marine > Intertidal zone | place: USA...
AGTGAGTGATGAAATACCGATGAGTACTTTTACTGTAATTTGGAACATCACGACCGATGAAGAAGATAATCTTTATATAGGCCTTACGGGAACTGGAGGTGGAGAACCAGCTTATGTATTTAAATTAGATGATGAAGGGAATAATTTGTGGGGTTCCAGCGGTTTACAAGTAGGTGCTGGTTATTCTGTTACGATATTGCCCTTGTCCAACGGCGAAGTAATCGTGTCTTGGTTTCCTGGTGGTGAAAGCGTACTACAAAAATACGATTCATCAGGAGTAGCTCAATGGGATACTACAGCAACTGTTTCTGAGGACGGAAACGATACCGTGCCTGCTAATATGTTTGAACTTTCTGATGGAGATTTTGTTTTGGTTTTTCATAGTATCACTTTTGGGATTAATTCTAATTTATTTGCACAAAGATTTTCATCGACTGAGGGAATATCACAATGGACAAATCCTACTCAGATTTCGAATTATGGTACTGTTTTTAACACCGCTTACGACGGATTACAAATTGGTGATGTGGTATTTATGGGATACAAGGCTTCCCCAGGTTCAAGGTTTGATTCTTTTTTACAGCGTATTGATCCTGATGGTACACTCCCTTGGGGGATTAATGGTTCCGATTTTGATACCAATCAAACCGACTATGAGATGGATACAAAGATAACTTATCAAGAGGGGTCGCAGTATATTTGGGCTACGTGTACGTATACCAACACGAGTCAAAGTGAAAAAGGAGAACGTATTCAAAAGTATGATAAAGATACTGGTGCACGAATGTTTTCTGATCAGGCAAAAGAGATTTATCCAATTGGAAGTGAAAAAGTACATGCAGGATCGATTCATATGGATGATAATCAACCTTTAATATTAATTAAAGAAGGTTTTGATAATGGAGCTTCCCCAACAACCTTACACGCTTTAAAATTAGATGAGGAGGGTAATTTCGCTTGGGATGAAGAAACCAAACCTTTAGCTACATATCCAGCAAATAAAAGTAGAATACAATTTACAAGATTTGTTGAAAATCAGTCTGTTGCAGTTTTTATTGAAAATAAAGGTAGTGGATCTAAGATTTATGCTCAAAATTTTACAGAAACTATTCTGGGAAATTCTGTAGCTGATCTTGAAAGTACTCTCTCATTTTTGAATCCAGTTTCAGAAAATTGGAATATAAAAAGTAATGTTATGATGCAATCAATCTCTATTTATAACATGTTAGGTCAACTAATTCTATTTGATGATAAAATATCCTCAAAAGAAGTTTTTGTGAATACTAAATATTGGGAACCTGGAAATTATCTTTTAAATATTAAAACAGATCAAGGGATTATTAGTAAAAGTGTATTGAAAATATAGGCTGTATAAACCAGTTAAGAATATTTTTTTTATCAGAATTGATAACTTAAACCTAGGGAAATAGAACTTTGGTTAATCACTAATGGATAGTAGGTAAGTTCCTCTCCGTATCTAAAACTTAAATCATTTTTAAAACCTGTAAGGTAATTAATTGTTATCCCAAGAAGTTTTTTGTTTTTAAGTTTATAAAAAACTCCTACTTTTGGATTAAAGAAAAAGTTTTGTTTATGATCTTTAAAATTGATAGTTTCAATAGTACCGTTATAATAATCGGAGCTATAGCCATAGCCAATTCCTAAAAATGGTAAAACGATTCCTTCTTTATTAAATACAAACTCTATTCCAAGTGATAATCGAAAACTATTTTGTTTGAAGTTGAGTAGAAATTCATTTTCAAACTCACTATTACCAGTAAACAAGATAGCAATATCAAAATTGAAAAAAATATTTTCTTTTAAATTCCCCATAAAACTCGGTGAAGAGGCAAGACCTATACCTATTCCAAATCCACTGTTATTATTGGATGCGTTGTTATTAATCTGATTGTTATTAACGCTTCCTAACAAGCTCACGTATAATCTAAAGAAGTCTGTATTAAATCTATTAGCTTGATTGAGTTCTTTTTCGGTTGGATTATAAGCTCCATAGTCACATTTATTGTAGAGTATTGTTAGTTCAGTTAAGGTTTTTTTTGAAAATTCTTCTGTACGATTAATTTCATCCCTTATAGGATTACAGTCATTAAATATTAAGGAAAGAAAGCCTCGTATTTTCTGATGATCCTGTATAACATTTAATTTTTGCTTTTTGTTTACATTGATTAGTAAAAAATTATACCTATTAATTTGATATAAAGAAGCCTTTCCAGAAACTACCAGGCTTGTAAAATAGTCTTCATTATTAAAATTAATTTTAGAATATAATTCCTTGTTTATAAATATACTTTTAACCTCTTTAAATTGATAATCTTTTTGATCGCCATTATATTTTACGTATACTTTTTTTAAATCATTGTCTATAAAAACCTTTCCTTTAACGGATAAATTTTTACTAGTTGTTATAACACCAGACTGATAATTTTGAGCGACACTCAAATTAATACAAATCAAAGAAATTATTAGAATAATAGATGTATTATTCATTTTTTACTTTTTGATAAAATTATTTTTTAGATGCAATAATTGGTGGATATTGAGCAAGAATTTTTGTGACAATTTCTTTAATTCGAGCTTCTTTCTTTTCAACCGTAGTCATTATTAAATCACCTTTTCCAATTCCTTGCCAAACCAATTCATTTTTCTTTTTGTCAATTAAATCAATAAACAGAGTTCCCTCTGGAGTTGATGTTACAGAAGTGCCTCCTCCATACCATGGGCCAAATCCATAACCCCAATATCCAACATTATTATTGTAGATATCAATTCGTTCTCTTTCTTTTGTAAAAATACTGATCAGTAAATCGGGATCCCCATCGATTTTCATACCCTTAGCTTTAAGGTTGACTTCAATTTCTCGCATGATTCTTTTTTTGTCTAAATCAGATATTTTTGCTTTATCAATTCCAGGTTTGTAAAAAGCAAATGTTTGATATTCCTCAAAATTGGTCACAGAATCATAGTCAGCTCCAACACGGATGGTGGAACAAGAAAAAAATAGAAATAAAGATACTAATGGAATAAATTTTAAATTTTTCATCGTTTTTTATTTGAATAAAGATTTGTCAACAAAATTAGGGAGTGTAACTTTTAAATTTGGGTTATTTTCCATCGCTCTCTTAATTGCAAAAATAGCTTCCTCATTTCTGGCCCAACTTCTTCTAGAAACACCATTGTTTACATCCCAGTAAAGCATTGATTCTAAGCACCTTTGAGCATCAATACTTCCATCAATAACCATACCAAATCCTCCATTTATAACCTCGCCCCATCCAACTCCACCACCATTATGGATGCTCACCCAGGTAGCTCCCCTAAAACTATCACCTATTACATTTTGAATTGCCATATCTGCTGTAAATTGGCTTCCGTCATAAATGTTTGATGTTTCGCGATATGGAGAATCAGTACCAGAAACATCATGATGATCTCTGCCTAATACCACAAGTCCTATTTTTCCTGTTTTAATTGCTTTATTAAAAGCAGTAGCTATTTTCATTCTCCCCTCTGCATCTGCATATAATATTCTGGCTTGAGACCCTACTACCAATTTATTTTCCTGAGCTCCTTTTATCCACTGAATATTATCTTGCATTTGCTGCTGAATTTCAGGAGGTGAAGTTTTAAGCATTTCCTCTAAAACCTCACAAGCTATTTGATCGGTTATTTCTAAATCCTCTGACTTTCCAGAGGCGCATACCCATCGAAATGGTCCAAATCCATAATCGAAACACATCGGCCCCATAATATCTTGTACATAACTAGGGTATTTAAAATCTCTCATTGGATTTTGGTGATCCAATACATCTGCACCAGCTCTTGATGCCTCTAATAAAAAGGCATTTCCATAGTCGAAAAAATAAGTTCCTTTTGCAGTATGTTTATTAATTGCAGCTGCATGACGTCTTAAACTTTTTTGTACTTCTTCTTTAAATTTTGCAGGATGATTCGCCATCATTTCATTAGCTTCTTCATACGATAGCCCAACAGGATAATAGCCACCAGCCCATGGATTGTGTAATGAGGATTGATCACTTCCTAAATCGATAGTTAAATTTTCTTTATCGAATGTCTCCCATACATCCACCACATTACCGTCATATGCAATAGATACAACTTCCTTATTTAGTTTAGCCTCTTTTACTCGTTTTGTCAACGCATAAATGTCTTGATAGACTTCGTCAACCCAACCTTGTGAATGTCTGGTTTGAATTACCTTTTTATTCACTTCTGCACAAACAGTTATACATCCTGCAATATTTCCAGCTTTTGGCTGTGCACCACTCATACCTCCTAAACCAGAAGTGACAAATAAACCTCCGGATGGACTTTTATTTATTTTTCTAAAAGCGTTTAGAACGGTAATTGTAGTTCCGTGAACAATTCCTTGAGGACCAATATACATGTAGCTACCTGCAGTCATTTGTCCGTACTGAGTGACTCCCAAAGCATTAAACTTTTCCCAATCGTCTTGTTTTGAATAATTAGGAATCATCATACCATTAGTTACTACTACTCTTGGAGCATTTTTATGAGATGGAAATAAACCTTGAGGATGACCAGAACACATGACTAAGGTTTGTTCCTCGGTCATTTCAGACAAATACTTCATCGTTAACAAATATTGAGCCCAATTCTGGAACACGCCACCATTACCACCATAGGTTATTAGTTCGTGAGGATGCTGTGCTACTGCATAATCCAAATTGTTTTGAATCATCAGCATAATTGCTTTTGCTTGTTCAGACTTTCCAGGATATGCATCAATAGGGCGAGCATACATTTTATAATCTGGACGAAAACGATACATATAAATCCGACCATAGATTTCTAATTCTTCTTTAAATTCAGAAAACAAAATTTCATGATGTATTGCGTCAAAATAGCGAAGCGCATTTTTTAAAGCTAATTTTTTTTCATCAACTGAAAGAATATCTTTCCTTTTTGGTGCATGATTTATAGAAGGATCAAATGTTTTTGGTGAAGGAAGCGAATTAGGAATCCCTTGTTGTATTTCTTCTTTAAAAGTCATTTTTTTGAGTATTCGTTTTTTTATTAAATCCAAATGGACAGTGCTTGCAACCACTCTCGCAACAATAACCACGCTTTAAATGGTATTGCTCTGTAAAGCATTTATACCCTTGCGGAGTCATATAATAATCTCCCTCTTCTAAAGGGATGTGTTTTTTGAAATTAGTCACCTAACAAAAATAACATTTTAAGTTATTGTTTGAATTAAGTTTTTGTTAATTGATACTTCTTTACATCAAATAGTTGCTTTGACTAGCATCAGTATGAATAATTTATTTTTATTTTTGAGTATAAATTAAAAACAAATCAATTGTTAGAAGGTAAACCTAGTGTTATTAACCAAGTTATTTCCTTGGAGCCATTTTTAAATACCAATTGTAAATTGGTAATTAAAAGAGAAGATTTGATACATCCTTATATTTCTGGCAACAAGTACAGAAAACTAAAATATAATTTGATTAATGCAAAAAAAGAGGGTTTTAATACATTATTGACATTTGGAGGAGCGTATTCTAACCATATAGCAGCAGTTGCATCGGTTGGTAAAGAGCTTGGATTTAATACAATTGGCGTCATCCGCGGAGAAGAATTAATTGATAAAGTCGAATTGAACGCCACTTTACTTTTTTCAAAAAAATGTGGAATGAAATTTTTGTTTATTTCACGAAAAGATTATCAGTTAAAAACTGAAAAGGCTTTTATCAATATTTTGAAAACTAAATTTGGGAAATTTTATTTAATCCCTGAAGGGGGAACCAATCAGTTGGCCATAAAAGGTTGTTCCGAAATATTAAAAAAAGAAGATTTAAATTATGATTTTATTTGTGCCTCTGTAGGTACGGGAGGAACTCTAGCAGGACTCATAAAATCTTCAAAAAATTCTCAAAATGTGATCGGTTTTTCTGCACTTAAGGGAACCTTTCAATTATCGGAAATTAATAAATATACCCATAAATCAAATTTTAAATTATTAGATGATTATTGTTTTGGAGGTTATGCTAAGGTAAATACACAACTCATCAATTTTATGAACTCTTTTAAAGAGGTTACAGCGATACCCTTAGACCCAATTTATACTGGAAAAATGATGTTTGGAATTATAGATTTAATTAAAAAAGGACTGATAAAGGAAAAAAGTTCAATTCTTTGCATTCACACAGGTGGTCTACAGGGTATTGTTGGGATGAATAATATTTTAAAAAAGAAAAACCTTCCTTTAATTAAATAATCTTTACAAAATAATTCATCTCATAAATATTGATGATTCCTGATTTTTTTTTAATTTAACTGAAATTTTACGAATTTACACTATTCTATAGTAGATTTAGTTTTATCATATGATTGATTTTTTAATTAAACTTTTGAAATGACTTTTAATTCATTTAAAATGGTAGCCTTGTGTTGCCTACTTATATTAGGATGTAGAGCAAAAAAAAATACGATCGCTACTTCCAAAAAAAAAGATATTCCCGCAGAAAAGTTAATTGTAGAAAAAAAAGGCGAGTCGTTAAGTAAAGAAATCAAGCCTCCCTCAAAGAACATTACCTATAAGGAAACGGTTATTTTGTATATAGAAAACTATAGTCCTATCGCAAAAGAAGAAATGCTACAGTATGGAATTCCTGCAAGTATAACACTTGCTCAAGGAATATTAGAAAGTGGTGCGGGGAGAGGTGAATTGAGTGCAAAATCTAATAATCATTTTGGGATAAAATGTCATAAAGGATGGACTGGTGAGCGTGTTTATCATGATGATGATAAATTACAAGAATGTTTCAGAAAGTATAAAGATCCAAAATATTCTTTCAGAGATCATTCTTTATTTTTAACACAACGATCTCGATATAATGATTTATTTCAATATAAGAAAGATGATTACAAATCTTGGGCTAAAGGATTGAAAAAAGCCGGATATGCTACAGATCCTAAATATCCTGATAAATTGATTCGAATAATAGAGACATATGAGCTTTATATTTACGATGAGGAAGTACTAGGTAAAAAGAAATTAAAAAAGAAAGAAAAAAAATCTTCAAATATTAAAACCTATGTCGTCGAGAAAGGAGATACCCTATATAGTATTTCTAAAAAGTTTAATCTTACCGTAGATACTTTAAAAAAGTATAATGATTTAGATAGTAACTCTATAGATGTGGGTCAGGTATTAAACCTACAGTAAAATAAGATAAATGAAAGTTACGCTTAATTAATTATTGAGCTCATTCTTCCATTTTTCAAATTGGTCTGCATCTAACGTCTTTTTCATTTGAGAATGAAAATCGTCATTTGCCTTTTTTTTATCTATCTCCATCGTAGTTTTGTTTTCGTTAAGCTCAGATTTTCGGAAACTAACTTCTTTAGTTACTAGAGCTCTGAACAAAGTACGTCTTTGAATATCGTTTAAATCTAATTCATTAGTTAATATTTGTAACTCGTTATTCGCTACGACCTCTGGTCTATCTTGATTCTGTTTTAAACTTTGAGCAGATAAAGATTGCGAACTAAACAATATAAAAGAAGCAAGGATGGCTAATGAGAATATATTTTTCATTTTAAACATTTTTCATTTTAAACAACAAGAATTAAGCCAAAAAATTAATCCTCAATGGCTTCTAAATATTCTAATAACATTGTCACTCCTTCATCATGGACTAATGATCTTCCTAATTGAGGCATTAAATAGGTGGGTGTTGTGCTTTGAATACGACTTTCAATTTGACCTCTATGAGAATAGATGCCAGTTGTTACAAAATCAGTTTCCAATCTAAAATCTAATAAAAATCCAGTTGGTACGTAACCACCTGGTTGATGGCAATGCGCACAATTGATGTCAATATAAGACCTTCCCCTTTCAAAAATATCAAAATTAATTTCATCTTCCCAATCTGCAAGTACCTCTATACTTGAAATATCTGAGATGCCTTCTAACAATCCAATATCTATAAAATATTGTAATTGATTTATTGAAGTTTCTTCATTTTGAGGTTTGAAATTCATTGCTCTCAGTTTGGGTCCAATAGGGGTTGTGTCGTCATATATATGATGACAAGTGATACAGTCGTCTTTTGATGGTATTTGGTATTGAACTTCTTGGGTAACTCCTTCCGTATTAAGATAAGTGATAGGGGTCGTACTTCCTTGCTCTGTATAAACAGCTTCATTCATTTCATTATTCCAAAGATATTCCCCTACTTTCCAAGTTCCTTGGGTCTTTATTAAGACTCTTGTTTCAATAATAATTTTATTAGAATTGGTGTTACTTTCATCTTCGTAATAATAAAAGGTTTTAGAAATCAACGTATTATCAGGAAAGATAGGCAGTAAACTATTGTTGTCATACTGCATAGCTTCTCCCTCAGGCATTCTTATCAAACGTTGCTTGTGAGCGTAATCTGTAAACAACTGACTATTTAAATCATAAAGATGTACATTTTCTGCAGGAGTTAAGCTTTTTAAATCACCACTAAAAACACCCATTTCTGACAAGTAGTTTTTAAAAATTAATGGCGCAACTAAAGTTTCAACTATTAAACTATTACTCTGATTAGATTCATTTCCTTCTGCATCCAAAGCAGTGACATTAATGTCATACGAGGTTCCAGGTGTTAATCCTAACACAATTGCTGTAGTCTCATTATTGATGGTTTGGACATTGGTTCCATCAACGTATAGTTTGTAATTTGTAACTTCTACATTATCGGTTGCTGCACTCCAATTTAGATCGAAAGAATTTTCTGTAATATTTGATGCGATGAGCTCTTGAGGAGCTGTTGGATTTTGATTGTCAATGTTTGACATTCCGTCATCGTCGCTACCACACGACACCAAAAATAATATCGCAATAATAAAACTTATTAGTAAAGAATTTTTCATTTTCTAAATTTTCACTAAAATACAATTTTGATTGAATTTTAAAATGGTTTCTTCTTTTTTTGTTTTTAAAATTTAATTTTAACATAGTTAATTGTACTCATTGTTTATATTTAGCATTCAAAATCAGAAATAATATTTAGATGAAAAAAAATATAATTACGTTCGTACTTTTAATTGGATTTACTTTTTCGTTTGCACAAAATAGAATTATTCCGGTAGATACCTTGGTTAAAACTTCACACACCACCACAGTCAAAGGGCAAAATTTTTCTTATACGGCTGAAACCGGAATGCAACCTGTTTGGAATAAAAATGGTGATCCTATGGCATCCCTATTTTATACCTATTATACTAGAGATAATATAAAAAATAGAGAAAAAAGACCTTTAATTATATCATTCAATGGAGGGCCGGGTTCTGCTTCTGTTTGGATGCATATTGCTTATACGGGCCCTAGAATACTTAATATTGACGAAGAAGGAAATCCTATACAACCATATGGATTTAAAGCAAATCCAAATTCTATTATTGATGTAGCAGATATTGTTTTCGTTAACCCCGTAAATACAGGGTATTCTAGAATGATTCCTGATAGCGAGGGAAAAATGCCTGATAAAAAGTTGTTTTTCGGGATTAATGCTGACATTAAGTACCTTGCTGAGTGGGTAAATACATTTGTATCAAGACACAATCGCTGGGAGTCCCCAAAATATATTATTGGTGAAAGTTATGGAGGTACTCGTGTTATGGGATTATCCAACGAATTACAGAGCTCTCAATGGATGTATTTAAACGGTGTTATCCTTGTTTCTCCGGCTGACTATAAGTTATATAGTACCAATCAACCTATATACTCTGCAATTAACTTGCCTTATTTTACTGCTGCGGCTTGGTACCATAAAGTGTTACCACCAGAATTACAGAATAAAGATTTATTGGATATCCTTCCTGAATCTGAAAATTATGCTATTGATACTTTGATGCCGGCTCTTGCTAAAGGTAGTAACATAACAGACGAAGAAAGAAATAGGGTGGCTGAAAAAATGTCTTTCTATTCTGGCTTGAGTAAAAAATCAATTCTCAATCATAATTTAGAAGTGCCCACTAGTTTTTTTTGGAAAGAGTTAATGCGAGATAAAACAGGCTATACCATAGGGAGATTAGATTCGAGATATTTAGGAATTGACAGAAAAAATGCTGGCACGAGTCCAGATTATAGTCCCGAATTAACCTCTTGGTTGCATTCTTTTACACCGGCCATCAATCATTATATTAAATCTGAATTAAATTTTAATACAGATATTAAGTACAATATGTTTGGAGATGTACACCCTTGGGATCGAAGAAATAATGAAACAAGAGAAGAATTAAGAAAGGCTATGGCCACTAATCCTTATTTAAAAGTATTAAACCAATCTGGTTATTATGACGGCGCTACTACCTATTTCGCGGCTAAATATACCCTATCACAAATAGATCCCAGTGGTAAAATGAAAGATCGTATGACATTCAAAGGATATCGAAGTGGTCACATGATGTATTTACGTAACGAAGACTTAATCAAGGCTAATGAAGACTTAAGAGTTTTTATTAAAAAATCGTCAACCAATGGTAAACCAGCAAAGTATTAATTTTTTTCAAATACATTCGACGATGTAACTTTTCAGTTGAAAATTATTTTTTGGCATCACCGTCACTTAGTAAATGATTTCAGAGTTTATGCCTGAAACTGAACCTTTTCAATACGCTTAATTTTATCTAAGATGATTGCTGCTTCTGCAATTTTTTCATCACTTAGCCTTCGATTAATATTCGAGAATTTATGAGATTCTTCTAAAAGTTTACGATACTTAGAATTAAGTATATCCAATTCACTTTTCTTTTTAAATAGTTTAAACATAGCTTTTTCTTTTAAGTTTATTTTATAGTTGAGTATCCTCCATCTACATGAAGTATTTGTCCCGTAATCCATGAGGATTTGTTAGTGAGTAAATAGGTCGCTGCCTCGGCAATATCTCTTGCTGTTCCTACTTTTTTTAATGGATTTTTCTCTGCTTGCGCTTCCATTTTTTGTGGTGTATTTAAAAATTTGTCTGCCAAAGGAGTATTTGTTAATGAAGGTGCTATTGCATTGACTCTTATTTTTGGCGCAAATTCAGCAGATAAAGATCTGGTTAGGCCCTCGATAGCTCCTTTTGAGACTGCAACTTGAGAATGGAAATTAAATCCATTTTGAACAGCTATTGTAGAAAATAGCACAATAGAGGAGTTACCTGCTTTTGTTAATTTTGGAAGTAATGATTTAATAACTCTCGTAGCTCCAACTACTTGTAGTTTAAAATCGTTTACAAAATCGTCATCTGAAAACCGTTTAAATGGTTTTAAATTGATACTTCCTGGACAATAAACCAACCCGTCTATTTGTTCAGGGAGTGACTCTAAATCTAGGGTGTCACTTAAAACGTCTAGCTTTTGATATCGAATATTCCCTTGACTATTCATAACATTTTCATGATAGGTAGCAAATACATTATTTCCTTCTTTTTCTAAAAGTTGGACAAGTTCTCTGCCAATTCCGGAGGAACCTCCTATTACAACATAACTTTTATTCATTTTTTAATCTTTAAATTAATTTATTCCTTTTTTATATGCTTCTAATGCTCTGTTTCTAGCATATTTATGATCCACGATGGGTTTTGGATATTCAAGAGTGTCAAAATCTTTAACCCATTTTTTAGTATATGTTAGGGTTTTGTCAAACTTTTTTAACTGCTCAATGGGATTGAATATTCTAAAGTATGGAGCAGCGTCACATCCTGTTCCTGCTGCCCATTGCCAATTTCCATTGTTTGAAGAAAGCTCATAATCCAATAGTTTTTTTGCAAAATAGGCTTCTCCATAACGCCAATCAATTAACAAATGCTTACACAAAAAGCCAGCAGTTACCATTCGAACTCGATTGTGCATATATCCTGTTTCATTTAATTGTCTCATTCCAGCATCTACTAACGGATACCCGGTTTTTCCTTGACACCAGTTATCATAATCTTCTTTATTGTTAATCCATTTAATTCCATCGTATTTGGGCCGAAAGTTTTTAGTGACTACGTTTGGAAAATGAAAAATAATTTGCATAAAGAACTCTCTCCAAATTAACTCACTTAAAAAAGTTTCACTTTTATTTTTTAATTCAGTAATAATTTGTCGGACACTTATTGTTCCAAATCGTAAGTGAGGGCTCAAATAACTTGTTGAATCTAAATTTGGAAAATTTCTAGTTTCAGAATATGTTGAAACATTTTTAAGACTATAGTTTTTTACTTTTAGAGGCGAATTTTTTAATCCAAGTTGATTGAGTGTAGGGAAATCAATTATTTTTTTATAAAAATTATCAAAATCTGCTATTAAATTTAAATTCACCTTGGTGAATTTCTCTAACCATTTTCTTTTATATGGAGTAAAAACTGTATAAGGTTTACCATCTGCCTTGACAATTTCATCTTCTTCAAATATTACTTGATCTTTGAAGGTTTTCATTTCAATTCCTTTAGAATTTAAAAATTCCTTTATTTTTTGGTCTCTTTTAATTGCATAAGGTTCATAATCTTTATTTGAATAGACTTTTTGGATATCGTAAGTTGTCACTAATTTTTCCCAAACATCATCAATTTGACCTTTAAAAATTTGTATGGATGCTTGGTGATTGTTGAGTTGTTTATTGATTTTAGATAACGATTCGTATATAAAATTTACTCTGGCGTCATCTTCTGGCAATTCATCTAGTATTGAATCATCAAAGATAAATATGGGTAGTACATTTTCATTTTCATTTAAAGCTTCAAAAAGTCCTGTATTATCCTCTAGCCTTAAGTCTCTACGATACCAAAAAATTGAGATTTTCATTAGTTATTATTTGTTAGTTTTTTTAACATTCCATTGAATATGACTCCATGGAATGGAAGCACCAAATACCAGTAAATCCTTCCCATAAGTCCTAGGGGTCTAAATGTAGCTGTTTGGATTAGTGAATTATTTTGGATTTTAAATTCTAGCCAAGCTTCGCCTGGTAATTTCATTTCAGCAAATAATAGAAGGCGCCCTTCTTTTTTATTGGCATAAAGTACTCTCCAAAAATCTAACGCATCTCCAACATCAATTTTATCTGGATTAGTTCGTCCTCTACGCAAACCAACTCCACCTGCAATTTTATCAAAGAACCCCCTTAGTTTCCATAGCCAGTCTCCGTAATACCATCCAGTTTCACCTCCAATTTCCCATATTCTATCTTTACATTTTTCACTACTATCAAAAGTTGAATTTCTTTGGTCTCTGTAACATCCATAGGTTGGGATTTGTATAAAATCAGAAATATGACTATCAATACCGCTACTCGCGTATGCATCTTTCCAGCTAGAAACGATTTCATTGTTTTTAATTTTTGTGAAAGCTCTTGAAAGTGACTCCTTGTAGGATAGGGGCTTTATGTCTAGTAATTCATTTATTTTACTATCACGACATACTACTTCAATTTTCATGCTCTTAACCAAAGCGACTGCTAATCTGTAGGAGGTAGATGTTACATAATATAGCCAGTAGGAGGAAAGTTTCGGGCTCATTATAGGAACAGTAATTATTGTACGTTTTAAGTTTCTACTTCTGCCAAATTCTAGAAGCATTTCTTTGTAAGTTAAAATATCTGGTCCTCCAATATCAAAATCTGAATTAAATGTTTTTTTATTAAAAATTGTTTTTGATAGAAAAGCAATAACATCAATAATTCCAATAGGTTGACATTTGGTATTTAACCATTTTGGGGTTATCATTATGGGTAACTTTTCTACTAAATCTCGAATGATTTCAAAAGATGCGCTCCCAGAGCCAATAATAATTCCAGCTCGGAGGGTTGTAAAATTATAAGTTCCTTTTTTAAGTTCTAACTCAACTGTTTTTCTTGAAGATAAATGTTTTGATAATTCTTTCTCATTTATGATTCCACTTAAATACACTACATGCTTTATGGCTATTTTAGAAATTGCTTTTCTAAAGTTAATAGCAGATTTTTGTTCTAAAGTTTGATAATCTTTGCTTGCAGACATAGAATGAACTAAATAAAATGCGCCATCAATATCTTTTGGTATATTCTTTAATGTTTTTTCATCTAATAGGTCTAACTCTATAATTGATATTTTGGACTTTAGTGAATTTGGAGGGTGAAACCTATCTAAATCTCTTACAGAGCAAACCACTTCATGACCGTCTTCTATCAGCCGTGGTAAAAGTCTTTTGCCAATATATCCTGTTGCTCCTGTGAGTAAAATTTTCATTTTATTTCAAATAAATTTTATCAATTATCAATTGGAATTTTTCGTTTTTGTTATTAGCAATTAAGAAAGTAATTTCTTCAATGGCATCCTGATAAAAATTAGGTTTAGTAAGTTTTCTTCCTCTGAAGGATGGATACATATTGATTAGAGGTATTTCTATTTCTTGCCATTTACCTGAAGTAGAAAAAGTATTAATATAAGAATAGTAGTTTTTATGATTATCTTTAATTCTTAATTGATAATCTTTACCGTCACCCTTTAATAAGACACAAATTTTATTTGTTTTTTTTACTTTAACTGATTTTAAAATATGCCTTACTGAAGAAAAACCGCCATTATTTTCTGTAGATACTGTACCTGAAAATTGACCATGACCTTCTTTATTAATGGTAATTGTACTCGAAGATTTACCACCCATAACTACATCGTTTACAATTCGCCAACTGTAGACATTAGATTCGCTATTAAAATCAAAAATTTTAATAGTATTCAATGGAACATTGACTAACATCATTAATAACAGAAAATTCATTAAATATTATTTTGTTTAATAAAAATCAAATATAGTTAAACAAAATGACTTTTTAAAATATCTATTAATAAAAGGATTTATTTGAGCTCTATTTTAATTACAATTTGCTGACTCTAATGCCTGGTTATATAAACCTCGATATCGTGCCATAGCCTCTAAACTGATTCTTAGTTTATAATCGTACTCAATTTCTAAATAGACAGGACCAAGTGTGTCGATGACTAAAAAAGCAATAGGTTGAAATTACTTACTCAGAAACGGATAAATAATTTGCTTTTAAAATAGCTTTAAATCGATCCTCGTTTCGATATGGATCGAATTCTCTTCTGCTATTTACAAGCATAGTAGTGCCATCGAATCTTGCATTTTCTAAGTAATAATACATGGAGTCTCTATCTTTTAATATGGCGTGAGTAAATGCTTTGAAACTACGCCAATATTTATCTTGTCCAGTTCCCCAATATAATTTTTTTGAAATACTATCCACTTTTTTTCTATCACCCAATTGGGCGTGAGTCCAAACTTTTGTTGTATATCTGCTAGAAAGATACCTATCAGCAATTTCAAGAGCCTTATGATATTCTTCTTGATGGTAATAAAGGAACCATAATTGATTTAACTGTTTTGGCTTGCTGAGTATTGACTTATAATTAGCACTTTCTTTTATTTTAAAAAATTCATTAGACATTTTGCTTTCAGCTAGTAAATAGATATAATCTTGTAAAATTCTGTAATTAGTTGAATCTAATTCGTACGCTTTTTTATGGTAGATAACCGCAACACTGTCATTATTTTTGATACCGTCATGTGCATCTCCAAGCATATTATAAAGGGAGGCATTGTTTGGATCTTTTTCAATTTTTGAATTTAAAAAAGGAATTATTTTATTCCAATCTTTATTTTTATGGGCTATTAATTTAGATTCCAATTTAATAAAATCTATTTCCGAAAATAGAAATTTATGCTCTTCTAGATATTTTTCAGCTCTTTCAAATTGATTATTAATAATTAAAGCACTAGCAAAATTTTTAGCTAAAACACTTGACAACGGGTTCACACGTTGTGCAATTATCAATTGATCTAGGTATTTTTTAACATTAGGTTTTGGATTAT
>Ga0206683_10001547_pt1 | contig 15887 bp, 8 predicted proteins | sample M280m12015metaG_FD_155483 | JGI IMG/M metagenome (GOLD analysis project Ga0206683, IMG submission 155483) | Ammonia-oxidizing marine archaeal communities from Monterey Bay, California, United States - M2 80m 12015 | ecosystem: Environmental > Aquatic > Marine > Intertidal zone | place: USA...
ATTTAATAGATAATGAATCTTATTTTTTTGTATACAACGGCAGCAATGGGGATGTGGCAAAATGGCCCTTTGATGAGCCTCAATATATTATTTTGAATCTGGCTATAGGCGGTGACTGGGGCGGAATTCAGGGAATCGACCCCAGTGCATTCCCCATGAAAATGCTGGTGGATTATGTCCGGGTGTATAAGATGTCAGAAAATTACAATAATGTTCAGGTTACATTTCAAGTTGATATGAAGAATGAAACTGTGAATGGAACAGGTATATGGCTCTCTGGCGGGAGTATAAGTTCTGGACAGCCAGGTGGTTTACAAATGCAGCCCCTATCTGATACAAGTATCTGGCAAACCATATTAACACTTCCACCGAATTCAAGTTATACGTATAAATTCAGAAACGGTTTTTATCCAGATACTTGGTCAGGGGGATGGGAATCCTTATCTGGCGATTGTGGCACTGGGCAACATAATGACAGATTTATTTCAGTTGGTATCTCAGATACAACTTTGCAGGCAGTCTGTTTTGGAGAGTGTATAAAATGCGCAGAATAGTATTAGGTTTATTCTTATTTAATATTGGATTTTCTCAAGGTTTTCTCCATGTGGAGAATGGGCAGATCGTGGAAGGTAACGGCGAACCTATATTGCTAAGAGGATTTGGATTGGGGGGCTGGCTTGTCCCAGAAGGATATATGTTGCATAATCAGGCTTGGATAGATGGTTTTGAATCACCAACAGAGATCGAAGAACATGTAGAGTCACTTATTGGTCCTGATGCAGCGACAGAATTCTGGGCTCTTTATAGAGATAATTATGTAGCCCAGGTAGACATAGACCAGATTGCGGAATGGGGCTTTAATCATATAAGAATACCTTTTCATTATAAACAGTTTTACAACGAATCTGGTTCGGGAACACCAATTGGCTATGAGATCATTGATGAATTGATAACCTGGTGTGAACCATATAACATGTATATCATTTTGGATATGCACTGTGCCCCTGGTGGAGCAGCGACGCACCCACCAGCAGATAGCGACGGCACAGCTAGATTATGGCTTGAAGAAGAAAATAAAGAATTAACAATCCAGATATGGCGTGAAATAGCAGAATACTATTCTGACAATCCACTAATTGGTGGATATGACCTGATCAATGAGCCTGTGCTGCCAGCTGGTGTTAGCCTTGAAGAATTTAAACAGTTATATATAGATATTACTGATGCGATTAGGGAAGTCGACAATAATCATATTGTATATATCGAAGGCAACTGGTATGGTACAGATTTTTCAGGTCTCACACCGCCTTGGGATGATAATATGTCTTACTCTTTCCACAAATACTGGGGAGAGTATTCCCTTGGTACTATTCAGTCTTATATCAGCATGAGTAATCAATATGATATTCCTCTTTGGATGGGAGAGTCTGGGGAGAATTCTAATCACTGGTATTATGAGGTTTTCGCTCTATTGGAAGATAATAATATTGGTTGGAATTTTTGGACACATAAGAAAGTATCAAAGATCTCAAGTCCTTTTTCCGCTGTTGTCACGCCTCAATATCAGACACTTATTAATTATTGGAGTGGCAATGGGTCTCAACCATCTGCTATTTACGCAGAAGCTGCACTTATTGGATTTGCTAATAGCTTAAAGCTTGAGAATTGTGATATTTTGCCTGGGGTGATTGCTTCACTCACTGATCCGGAATATGGTGAAGTATCCAAACCTTATTCTGCTCATAGCATTCCTGGGATCATTCCTGCAGTGGAATATGATATTGGAGCATGGGGTCTATCATATACGGATAGTGATTATTATAATAATGGTGATGGTAACTATAATGATGGTTGGTCATTCAGAAATGACGGAGTGGATATAGAAGCAAATGGAGATTCTGATGGATTACCTTATAATGTAGGATGGACAGATGCTGGTGAATGGTTGAAATTTACTATTCAGGATGTGACTCCTGGCACTTATGATCTAAAGATAAGAGTCGCTGCTCCATCATCCGGAGGAATATTCTTTGTGCAATTAAATGGTGCAAATCTGGGTGTCATTGATGTTCCCGGTACAGGAGGATGGTATGAATGGCAGGATATGATTCTCCCGAATGTTGAAGTTTCAAGTGGAGAACAAATCCTAAAGATACAGATTGTGCAAGCAGGTTTTAATATAGAACGGATCACATTTGAATCCGTTAACAGTTCAATTGATGAACCTGTAATACTGGATCAGTTTATGCTTGGTGATCCTTACCCGAATCCATTCAATCCAAGCGTAATGATGGATTTGACCAATCATGAAGCAAGTGAATACACAATTTCAATTATCAATTTGAAAGGTGAAAAAGTTTATCACAATTCACTGGGAATACTTGAACCGGGGAATCATTCAATTAAATGGAATGGAAAAAATATCCTGGGGAACCACTCACCCAGTGGCATTTATTTTCTTGAATTATCAAATTCCAAATTCATTGAAAGTAAAAAATTGATTCTTTTGCGATAGTAATAAATTCATCCCCATCGAAAAAAATGTATAAATGAAAAAAATTAAGGAAGTGCATCGTGACGCTATTCATTAGAATTCTTTATTTGGGATTAGCATTAGTTATCCTATCTCCGGATATGCTGTATTCCCAACAGTATGAAGACAAAACAACTTCAATAAAAGCAAAAAATTTAGTGGCAGAAATGACACTCGATGAAAAAATTGGTCAAATGACTCAAGTAGACCATCGTTACCTGGAACAAAAATCAGATATTAAAACCTATTTCCTGGGATCTTTACTCAGCGGAGGAGGGTCGGCCCCAGATACAAATAATCCAAGATCCTGGGTTAGAATGTATAATAAATACCAAGATTTCGCATTAGATACTCGATTAGCGATACCTCTTATATATGGTATAGATGCTGTACATGGGCACAACAATGTTTACGGTGCAACTATTTTCCCTCATAATATCGGACTTGGATGTTCAAATGATGAAGAACTCGTTCAAAAAATATCAGAAGCAACAGCTCGAGAAATACTTGCAACTGGGCTAGATTGGACATTTGCTCCGTGCCTTGCAGTATCCCAGGATGAAAGATGGGGACGGACTTTCGAAAGTTATTCTGAGGATACAGAGACAGTAACCCGATTGGGCATTGCAAGCATTAAAGGATACCAAGGTAATAATTTAAATAACTCCAATTCAGTTCTTGCATGTGCAAAGCATTATGTTGGAGATGGAAGCACAATATTTGGCACAGGTATCAATGGAGGGATTGACCGTGGTGATGTACTTGTTGACGAAAAAGAATTACGTTCTAAATATATAGAACCATTTCGTAGTGCTGTAGAAAATGGAGTGGGCAGCATTATGATTTCCTATAATAGTTGGCAATCAAAAAGACTTCATGGACATAGTTACCTGATTAATGATATTCTGAAAAAGGAGCTTGGATTTTCTGGCTTTGTAGTCTCAGACTGGGCGGCAATAGATGACATCGATGAAGATTATAAAACTTCAATTATTACTGCAATCAATGCTGGCATAGATATGATAATGGTACCTGGGAAACATAGTAAGAAGAGTCATTCTTATATTGAATTTATCAACCTATTAAAAAAATCCATTCTTGAAGGTTCAGTGAGCATAAATAGAATTAATGATGCGGTCTATAGGATTCTAAAAATAAAGTATTCTATGGGTTTATTTGAGAAACCATTAAAAGATTATAAAAAGCTTAAAGAAGTAGGTTCTTCAAGAAATAGAGAGCTGGCCAGAGAAGGTGTTAATAAATCGGTAGTAATCCTTCAAAATAATAATGATGTTTTACCTATTTCAAAAAATATAAAGAGTATACTTGTTGCCGGTAAACACGGTGATGACCTGGGTTACCAGTGCGGTGGCTGGACCATTAGCTGGCAGGGCGGTTCTGGAAATATAACAATTGGTACTACAATTTTGGATGGTATTAGAGATAACATTGAGAGCCATAGCAGTGTAACATTTTCGGAAAATGGAGATGAAGCCAATGATCATGATATCATCATTGCTGTTGTAGGTGAAACACCTTATGCAGAGATGAAAGGTGATCGTGAATCACTTGAATTATCCAACAAAGATAAAATATTGATAGAAAAATTAATAAAAACAGGAAAGCCGATCGTACTGATTTTGATTTCTGGGAGGCCTATGATCATTACACCCTATCTTGAATATGTAGATGCCGTACTTGCTGCCTGGTTCCCAGGCACAGAAGGGATCGGTGTAGCAGATCTACTTTTTGGGGATGTATCACCATCAGCAAAACTCAGCTTTTCCTGGCCCAAAAATATGGGCCAAATTCCCATTAATTACGGTGATAAGACTTATGATCCTCTTTTTCCACTGGGCTATGGCTTGACATATTAGACCCCATCTGTGGAACTACCTAAGCACAATTCGTTTTAAAGCAACTGGCAATCTTTGTCTTTTACGATAGTAATAAATTCATAAAATAGAAAAAGGTTAAAAAAATGAAAAATAGTACGTTAATATTTTTTCTTTTATTAGGATATCTTAGAAGTGAGAGTCTTCTTCAACTTGAAAATGGAAAAATCCAAAACTATGAAGGTCAGATTGTAAATCTTAAGGGTTGTAATCTAGGTAATTGGCTCCAGTTGGAAATGTGGATGTTTAGCTATGCTGATAAAGGATATGCTGACCAATATGAATTTATTAAGACATTAGAAGATCGCTTTGGGAGACAAGATGCTGAAGATCTAATGGATATATATCGTTCAAACTGGATCAAAAATAGTGATTTTGATATCATCAAATCATTTGGGATGAATACGGTCCGACTGCCATTTGACTACAAATTATTAATGGGGTCTGACAGTGAGCCATTCTCCCTAAAGAAGGATGCCTGGGAGTGGTTAGACCATACAATTAAAATGGCTAAAGAAAGAGATCTATATGTGATTTTGGATATGCATGGTGCGCCGGGAAGGCAAAGCGGAATGGATCATAGCGGCAGAGTGGGATACAATAAACTATGGTCGAATAAAGGGTGCCAAAAACAAACAGCATGGCTGTGGAATCAGATATCTAAGCGTTACAAAGATGAACCTACAGTTGCAGCTTACGATCTGTTAAATGAGCCGTGGGGCAGCGATGAAAAGAACCTTAAACAAGTGGTTCTTGAATGCTACAAGGCAATAAGAGTAAATAATGATGACCATATTGTAATTTTCCCAGGTCATACAAGTGGAATTGATTTTTATAAAAATATTCGATCTGTTAATCTTGATAATGTTATTTATACAATGCACTTTTATCCCGGATTTTTTGGATGGGGATCGCCAGAGCCATATATACATGCCCAATTCATAAAGGAAGGACTTCCGATATGGAATGAAAAAATGGAATCATTTAATAGTCCACTATTAATTGGCGAGTTCAATGTTGTTCTTAAAAAAGCAGGTGGGGGTGAAATGATGCGCCGCTATTATGACTACTGTGAATCTTTGAATTGGCCTGCTACCATGTGGTCCTACAAGGTATTAAATGAAAAAGGAGGAATCGGAGATGGTTCCTGGGGCATGGTTACAAATGAAAATACCTTAATAAATATAAATATTTCTAATGCCAGTAAAAATGAGATCCAACACTGGTTTGAATCATTTGGTACAATGAAATATTCAATTGACGAAGATCTCAGGTATTGGTTAACAACTGGCAATCAAACAGCTCCATTAGCGTCTTTACCGGCTAAACCACCTGCATTGGTGAAACCACCTGGCGATGATCCTTTACCTTCTCCGTGGGCAGTAAAAGATATCGGTCGTTCATTGAAAGGTGGACAAATAATTGAATCAAATGATTGGACCTTTTATGGGGGTGGTAATGATATATGGAATACAGATGATCAGTTTAGATTTGCTTACCAAAAAATTGCAGGTGATTTCAGTTTTTCCGTCAAGGTAGACTCTCTGAAAAATACACATCCCTATGCGAAAGCTGGAATAATGGTACGAAAAAACTTAAATAAAAATTCAGCTCATGGAATTATAAATGTTTTTCCTAGTGGGACTACAGAATATGGATACAGAGAGAAAAATGGTCAAGTTATGAAAGCTAAATCAGGTCCTAAACTAGATTCGTCTAACCAAAATCTCAAAGTTGAAAAAATAAAAGAATATGTCTATTTTTATGTTAATGAAAAAAATGATTGGGTTAAAATCGGAGAATTAAATATTAACAATTGGGGTAAAACCATATATATTGGTCTGGCAACCTTAAGTCATGATAATTCTCAATTAACTGCTGTAACGTACAATAATATTCATTTAAGTAATTAGCACGGAAACTAAATTCCACTGCAATAAGTGTTTATCTTATGAAGATAACAGGCCTACATATACTTTTTTTATTTTTTATCATAACTTGTTTTACTTTCCATTCTTGTGATAAGAATAATAATATTTCAGAGAATCTACCTCTACAGTCTGAAGATACAACTGTGGTACAAATACATGGTCTATTACAACAAAACGGTAATAAAATTGTAGATAAAAATAATGAACCAGTTTCTTTTGCTGGGAATAGTTTTTTCTGGAGTAATGACAATTGGGGTGGTGAACGATATTATAATCCTGAAGTTGTCTCGTGGCTTAAAGATGATTGGAAGACAACCATCGTTAGGGCAGCAATGGGTGTTGAAGATCCTGGCGGTTATCTTGATAATAAAACTGCAAATAAGAACCGAGTAAAAACCATTGTAGATGCTGCAATAGATAAAGGAATTTATGTTATTATTGATTGGCACTCGCATCATGCTGAAGATAATACCAATGAAGCTGCATTATTTTTCGAGGAAATGGCAAATCTATATGGTGAATATGATAATGTGATCTATGAAATATACAATGAGCCTCTTGATATATCCTGGAGCACCACCCTTAAACCTTATGCTATCTCAATTATTGCTACCATACGTTCAATTGATCCCGATAATCTTATTGTTGTGGGAACACCTGAATGGTCTCAAAGAGTTGACCTTGCTGCAGCTGACCCTATCACCGGCTATTCAAACATTGCTTACACTTTGCATTTTTATACTGTATATCACCAACAATGGTTACGCGATAGAGCCAGTGCAGCACTGGAAAGTGGCATCGCCCTTTTTGTCACTGAATGGGGTTCAATCGGGTACAGTTTAGTGGATTCTGAAGCAAACGAGTGGATGACCTGGTGCTTTACAAATAAAATCAGCCATTGTAACTGGGCCGTAAATGATAAAGAAGAAGAGTGGTCTATTTTAATTCCTGGCGCAAGCACAACTGGTGGCTGGCCTGATGATGAACTTACAAAAGCGGGCAAACTAGCAAAAAATATTATTCGGAATTGGCCAGAATGAATGGATAAAATCCAGCTGACTTTTTATATGCATTACTGCAAAAAAATAAGCAAAATAATAATGACCTAATAAAGTATGAAAAAAATATTATATATAATATTTTTGTTTGAATTCATTCTCGGGCAAACCATACAGATCAATGAAATTGTATCCACTAATGGTACTGTTTTATATGATGAAGATGGTGATACACCAGATTGGTTTGAATTATATAATACCAGTGGACAGGAAATAAATTTAAATGGTTACGGGATCACTGATGATCCTAGTGATCTGTCTATGTGGGTCTTTCCATCCATAGTTCTTGAGCCAAATGGTTTTCTTGTTATCTTTGCTTCCGATAAAAATAGAAAAGACCTGGTTGCAGAATGGGATGCAGTAATTAACTGGGGAGATTCCTGGTCCTATTGGCCGGGTACAAGCGCACCTATTTCAAATTGGGACGATCCAGGAACAGATATAAGCAATTGGTCTACGGGACCAAGCGGTTTTGGGTATGGGGATAATGATGATAATACGAACTTGGGTCAAATCATTTCAGTATTTGCCCGTAAAACCTTTCAAATAGATGACCCCACAATGATTACAAAAGCTCTTTTTCATATTGACTATGATGACGGCTACATTGCCTATTTGAATGGAGAGGAGTTTAGTCGCAGGAATATGGGAGCACCAAACACCCAGGTATACTATAATGAGACTACAACAGGTCTTCACGAGGCTGAGATTTATTCAGGTGGTTTTCCGGAAGAAATATCAATTGATCTGAATGAGTTTCCTATTTTTTCTGGTGATAACACCTTGGCTGTTGAAGTCCATAATTATAATACTTCATCATCTGATCTGAGCTGTATTCCTTTTCTGACTTTGGGTTATAATTCAGAAATAGATAATGCAACAGAGCCTCATCAATTAATGGTATTACCTAGTTCCTACCTTCATACAAATTTTAAATTAAGTTCAAATGGCGATGATCTAATATTATCTGATCAAGATGAGAATGTCATCGATTCTATTTTTACAGGCACGTTGGAGACAGATATGTCTCTTGGCCGGTATTTCGAAAGTAGTTCCTGGGTTTTGTTTGCCGAACCTACACCCGGTTCTTCAAACTCAACATCATCCTATGCCGGTGCACTATCGCCTATCGAGTTTTCCATGGCATCAGGTTTTTATAACCAGGCTCAGATCTCAGTTGAATTAAGTACCCCTGATGAATCCGCCACAATATATTTTACCACGGATGGTACTACACCAACCATGAATGATTTTAATTATGGGTATTCTATTCCATTGACCAGCACGACAGTGATTAGGGCACGGGCATTTTTGAACGGCTGGCTACCATCAGAAACGGAATCTAAAACATATATTTTTGGTGAAGACGAAGCAGAAGGTTTGCCTGTAGTGTTTCTTTCAACAGATCCAAGCTCCTTTTTTGATGAAGATACCGGAATGTATGTTATGGGGCCTAATGCAAGCTGGGATTTTCCTTACTTTGGAGCAAATTTTTGGGAGGACTGGGAGCGTCCCATCCATTTTGAGATACTTGAAACTGATGGTTCAGGCTACGCAGCCAACGCAGGCGTTAAGATATTTGGTGGCTGGAGTCGGGCATTCCCTCAAAAATCTTTCTCCATTTTTTCCAGAAGTTATTATGGTCCTAGTACTTTTGATTACGGTCTATTTCCCGATTCTGGAATTGATAGTTACGAAGCATTTATACTACGTAATTCTGGGAACGATTGGGAATCCACCATGCTAAGAGACGGATTTATCACCAGTTTAACCAATGACCTAAATATAGACCACCAGCAGTACCGCCCTGCAGTACTATACTTAAATGGGGAATTTTGGGGAATACAAAATATCCGCGAGAAAGTGAATGAACATTTCCTTGCATCTCATCATTTGATTAATGCTGAGAATATTGATCTACTCGATATTCAAGGAGTCAACGAAGAGAATATTGTTCATGGTACAAATATAGATTATGTGAATCTTTTAGATTATTTAGAAAACCAAGATATGGGAGATCCCATTGTTCAAAACGCACTTGAACAGTGGATCGATATTGAGTCCTACATGAGTTACCAGGCATTTCAGATCTTTATTGATAACCGAGACTGGCCAGGAAATAATATTAAATTTTGGAGAGACCACCGGGTTGGAGGAAAATGGCGCTGGATATTATATGACACAGATTTTGGATTCAGCATTTGGGAATCCAACGCCTACACATATAATACCCTTAGTTTTGCCCTGAATCCAAACGGGCCAGGATGGCCTAACCCACCCTGGAGTACTTTTCTATTCAGAAGGATGATGGACAATGATCATTTTAAGAATTCATTTATAAATATTTATTGCGATTTTCTTAATACTGTTTTTCAACCAGATTATCTTATAAGCCACCTTGATTCAATAGCAAATAATATTGAAGATATTATTCCTGTCCATCGAGCTAGATGGTATAATAATGGCAATTGGCCTAATTCTACAGTGAACTGGCAGAATAGAATTAATACAATGGCAAATTTTAGCATCAACAGAAGGTCTTATGCTATTAACCATATTAAGAATCAATTTGACCTGCCAAATATTGCTCAGACATCCTTGAGTATTGTTCCTGAAGGGTCTGGCTCAATCCAACTCAACACCTTAAAGATTATAGAATCAGGCTGGAATGGCTACTATTTCCCAACAATTCCAATTGAAGCCAGGGCGATTCCAAATGAAGGGTTCCAATTCAGTAGTTGGCTGCAATTCCCAGATTCAAGCGCAACAATCCGTGTACAGGTTACCGACCCCTTTACACTGACCGCAGTGTTTATCCCTTCGAACCTCAGTTCAGGTACTACAGTAATTAATGAAATAAATTATAATTCCAGTGATGATTATAACTCGGATGATTGGGTAGAACTGATCAATCCAGGGGAGACAGAAATAGATATTTCAGACTGGATATTAAAAGATGATGACAATAGTCATGGCTATACTATTCCTGATGAGACGGTTATCCAGCCCAACAACTATTTGGTCCTTGCCAAAGATATGGATCTATTCAGTTCCAGCTACCCGAATATTAATAATGTCATAGGTCCCTTTGATTTCAGCTTAAGCGGAGGCGGTGATCAGGTGAGAATCTTTGATAATGCTGGCGTATTAATCGACTCTGTCCAATATGATGATATAGATCCATGGCCAGTGGAACCGGATGGAAATGGCCCCACTTTGGAATTAATCAATCCTACTTTGGATAATTTGCTATCTGAATCTTGGGCAGCATCAACAGATAATGGTACCCCAGGCGCTCAGAACAGCACTTATAATAATTTATCTTCAGATTTAAAATCTATCATTCCGGAAAAAATTCACCTTTACCCAGCTTATCCGAATCCGTTTAACCCAATAACGACCATTTCATTTGATATTCCAAATACCTTAGCAGGGACGATGAATGCATCATCTTTACATGTATTCAATATCAAAGGACAACGTGTAGAAACGTTGATCAATGAAACAATGAAACCGGGCAAACACAATATCCAATGGCATCCCAAAAATATTTCTTCGGGTGTTTATTTTCTTCAATTTAAATATGGAGAAGAAATAATAACTCAGAAAATTACATTTATGAAATAAGGAAATATTATCTTATAAAAAATAATTCAGTTAAAAACTGATCTTTAAAAATATTGTTGGAGTGATTCCGAACATAGCAACATCCGTCATGGTGAGCTCGGATTTGTATGGATTGTACCTTTTGTGGCTGATATTATTCCGGTCATATAAATTATAGATTGAAAGTCCAGTATGAATTTTAGCAATGGAGACCCACCATGTTTTTGAAAGGCTCACATCCAGATGATGAGTAGAGGGAAGCCTTGATTCATTTCTGCCTGAGGAAATTATAATTTGGAGATTTTCAACATTGATATTTTCAAAGTCTGTATAAACATGTCCTGATGCGAAAACCCAATTAGCAGTCAATTCCCAAGAACCAATATTGGTCATGAATACAGATTTAAATTCCTGAGTTTTATCATGATCACTCAAGAATGTTTTACCATTATTCAATTCTGGAAAATTATATTGTGTTTTGTTTTGTTGATAGGATAACCATCCAGTGATGGGCCCTTTTCGTTTTCTTAATATAATTTCAATACCATTCGTTTTTCCGCTTCCTATGTTCATGAGAGATTCTTCGTCACTTCGGTCGTTTCTAAGAGCCGTAACTGGGATAGAAGATTCTTTGAATTGGACCAAGTCGTCCATGGAGCGGTAGTAAAACTCACCGGTTATGGTGTAATCAGAAAAATCCCAATTCAGACCGAAATGAGTGTTTAAAGAAGAAATATTTGGAATATTTTCAGAGGAAAGGATCCACATTCCCTGGGTACCGCGGGTGGTATTATATCCGGAAAGACGGTGAACAAATTGGTAATGTTTTCCAATGAATGATTCTACTGTGATGTTGGGAGATATTTTATTGATCACTGATAGGCGCGGAGACGTATAAAATCCCACTCGTTCTGAAAAATAAGATACTCTTAGTCCAGGCTGAATAACCCACCGGGGGGACGGGACCCATAGATCCTGAATATAAAAAGAATGTAAAAAACCATTTTGTTCTATGGATGATTCATTTGAAGTCGTTCCATCTATTTTGTGATCAGAAAAACTAATATCATAGAACGTTTCATCAATTCCTGATTCAAATTTATGATTTTCAAATCCCATGTACCTATGATGGAATTTTAGAGACCTGTCCTGTAAAGTATTTTCTTCGTTTACAGATCCAATCAACATACGGCCATTGTTTACATCGGCAGAGTCTTTTGAATCATATGAACTGGAATAGTCATAATTCGAGAGGGTGATTTGAGTGTCAGATTCGTGGTTCCATTTGGAAGATACATTTAAGGTTGTTCCATTATTCTTCCATTCGGTACTTCCTTGTGTATAGGACGAGTCATAACCAAGAATCGTAGAGAATCCAAAAAAATCCCTACTCTCTCGAATGGAATCCAGCCCCGTTGTATTTGTCAAAGTGAGTCGATGATTGGGCGTCAACATGAACGAGAAGCGATTCGTGAAATCCAAGTAAGAAAACTGGGGGGAATAGGTGGCTCCCTGGTTTTTAGTTGTGTCTGCACTTTCATCGATGAGATTAAAATTGTCATCTCCCGTAACATACTCCTGGATTGATTCATAAAGTTCTGTCTTAGAAGTTGATGTGGTGGAACTCCTAAAGTTAAAGATCCAACTTCCCCTTGAAAGGATCGGTATCTCTCCGGATACACCCTGGCTCATCAAGTTTCCATAAATTGAGCCATGGGGTTTTAGGCTGTTCCCATTGCGGCTTGTCAGTTCAATCACACTTGAAATTCTGCCACCATATTTCGCAGGAAATCCGCCCTTATAAACCTGCACATCCTTGATAGCATTGGCATTCATACCACTCACAAATCCAAACAAATGATCGGTTTGATACAGTGGCATTCCATCTAGTAAAACCAGGTTTTGGTCTGGTGTACCACCGCGAATATTTAATCCGGATGTGCCTCCCAAACCCAATTGAATTCCGGGAAGCAGTTGAAGTGACCGAAAAATGTCAACTTCCCCGAGGTTAGGCAAAGTCGATATATGCCGGGGTGAAAAAGAAATTTGGCCCGGTGAATTAGATCGATCCATAAACTCTCGGGTTGTCCCCATAATAGAAACAGTTTTAGTAGTAAGTACTTTTGGTGATATGAAAATTTCATGGAAAACATTTTCACCTTTAGGAAAAAGAATGGGCACTTTTTCAGTTTCATACCCAATGTACGAAATGTTTAAGGTACAGGAGCGAGTAGAAATATTAAGAACAGAAAACGAACCATCGTTTTGGGAAATATCACCGATCATTAATTCAGGAATAAATACATTGGCAAATGGAATAGGTTCACCTGTCTCTTTGTCCATGGCCCGGCCGGAAACGGCGAAACGAAACGGGGTGATTGGATTAAATACAGTAAATTGATTACCCGTTTGTTTCCACACTAGATTCGAAGTGTAAAGGATTGCACCAACTGCTTCTTCCTGAGTGCAGGATTTACATTGTGCAGAGATGGGTGTGTTTACAATATCATCCGGGAATACAATGGAGACCCCATGATCATCGATCAGCTCCTTTAGCGCAGTTTTTAGCGGTCTGTTAAGAAACTGGAAAGATATTGAATCTGGTTTTGAAACTGAAAAAGCCGAACTCAAGAATAGGAGCGCGGTTAAAAAATATTTAAATAGGTTGGTTAGCTTAGAAGATCGTGCACGTATCACCGTCAAATTTAAACTCATGTTGAGTCAATAATGAAATAGTGCTCAACACTGTATTTAAATCCTTTGCGTCGATGACGCCGGTGACTGTGATATCAGAGAAGGAAGGATTGGCAAATTCAAATGAGATGCCAAAAGTGCGTTCAATTTCGTCACAAACTTCTGCTAAGGGTGTTTGTTCGCAAACGAGTTTTTCATGCATCCAGTCTGGATAATTAGTGTAGGAAATGTTTTGATGATTCCTTTCATCAAAGTTAGAATCAATTTCAATCATTTGCCCTTTATGGAGAATGACAGATTTTGAATCATTGGAGACTTTTACAATTCCTTCGTTTACTCCCACTTCAAAACCATCTTCTCTTGAACGAACATTAAAAGATGTTCCTAGAACAGTCACCTGTCCTTGATTTGTCTGAATAACAAAAGGAGTATTCCCACTTTGAACATCAAAATATGCTTCACCAGTCATGGTGAGTGAACGATGTTCAGTATTAAAGTCTTTTTTATATTTTATCTGACTACCTGCATTTAGTGTAATGGTTGATCCATCAGGCAATTGAAGGGTTCGGAAGTCAGTTGTTTGAGTCACAAAGGTTTCTGTCGTAAGTGAATCATATGCAATCGGCAATACAAAGATCAATGCAAGCCCCAAAGCAACAGCATAGGTAATGCGTGGTTTGAAATTTGATAAAAATTTCTGTGTTGGAGGAGCGAGGCGTTGTTGATCTTGATTCATGTCTATATCCATATCAGAAATATCCATATGCTGAGAAAGTCGCATCCAAACAGCTTCTTTATCAGGCGGTGATGGCAATTCAACTTGAGCACTCTGCTCCCAAATCAATTTTTGTATATTATCTAGTTTTTTCATTTTTCTCCGGATTCTAAGAATCGTATCTTATCTCCGTTGCATCAAAATAACGTCGAATTCCTTAAAAACACTCATAAATAATTCTTTAAATTTTTCTTTAATACTTTAAGTGCTCGGTAGATTTGATTTTCTACAGTTCTCACACTTAAGTCCAACAATTCGGCAATTTCAGGATTCGATTTACCTTCTATACGGCTCAGAATGAAAATATTCCTACATTTATCCGGCAATTTATCATTCACCACTCTTTGAATTTCTTCTTGCAACATGGCTGCCTGATTTACTGCTTCAGGATCATCAAAATGGGATTTCCCAAATTCAGGGAGCAAATCCTCATGACGATGCCTAACTTCCATGTGGCGAAAATGATCATAACAAAGATTGGTACTAATGCGGGCAATCAGTGAAAAAAAAGATTTTTCAGGTTGAATGGATTCACGCTTACGCCAAACCCGTAGAAAAGTTTCCTGGGTAATGTCTTCGGCGAGATCTCCATCCTGAACTCTGTAGGCGACGAATCGAAATAGAGTATCATGAAAATCAGAAAAAAGCTGATGAAAAGCAGTCTTGTCTGAACTTTTGAGACCTTGTAGTAGAATTTGTTCCTGTTCTGCCATAGTAAAAAGGGTCAAAATTTAACGGGACTTGATGATGATAAACAGGACTGGATGAAAAATACAAGTCCCCGGAATGACAAGGAGGATAAAAAGGGGTAAGGTTGTCTTGGGATAAAATTCCGAGGATCTGTAAGATTTGTAATGCTTCAATACATTGAATGGTTCCATCTTTTTATTTACTCTTGTATTTTTACAAATGAACTTTGGTGCTAAAAGAGTCAGTCTGATGAATAGAGAGTATCGTTCATTTATTTAAAAAATGATTTTATCAAAATATTTTTATGATAATTTGTTCATTTTTGAACATACCTTTGATGTCCCTTTGGATTACAACCATCCAGAATCAAGTCAAATATCCATTTTTGTGAGAGAGATTAGAGCGGATCCTTCAAAAAGAAGGCCTTATCTTCTTTATCTTCAGGGTGGTCCGGGTTTTGAATCACCCCGGCCCATTACAAAATCCGGGTGGATCAAAAAAGCTTTAAATCGGTATGATATCCTATTGTTGGATCAACGAGGTACAGGCCGTAGTACTCCTGCTAATTTTCATACGATTGGCGATTGGGGTCCAAAAAAACAAGCAGGATATATACAGCATTTTCGGGCTGACAATATCGTAAAGGATGCTGAATTTATTCGCAATAAAATGATAGGTGATAAACCATGGTCAATTTTGGGGCAA
>Ga0206683_10001557_pt1 | contig 15839 bp, 11 predicted proteins | sample M280m12015metaG_FD_155483 | JGI IMG/M metagenome (GOLD analysis project Ga0206683, IMG submission 155483) | Ammonia-oxidizing marine archaeal communities from Monterey Bay, California, United States - M2 80m 12015 | ecosystem: Environmental > Aquatic > Marine > Intertidal zone | place: USA...
CAGTAATACTCTGACCGTAAGTCAGAGTCTCGCCAGGGACAATATCCTGGCGACCCGATTGCAGATGACTCTCGATCATGACCCCCATCAGACGGCGTTCGCCAGCGGCCAGTTGATCGCAGACGGCCCCGACTACCTGGGGCTGGCGCTGTGGATCCTTGTCGCTGTTAGCATGACTGCAGTCGACCATAAGGCGAACTGGAATACCGGCCTTGGACATCAGCGTTGCCGCTCGATCGAGACTTGGGGAGTCATAATTAGGCTCAATACCACCGCGAAGAATCACGTGACCATCATCATTGCCAGCAGTCGCATAAATAGCCGAGCGCCCTTCCTTGGTAAGGGTCAGAAAATGATGCGGATGTTGTGCCGCTCCAACAGCATCGACTGCAATCTTTAGATTACCGTCCGTGCCGTTTTTGAATCCTACTGGACAAGAGAGTCCAGATGCCATCTCGCGATGTAGCTGACTCTCGGTGGTCCGTGCACCAATAGCCCCCCAACTTACAAGGTCGGCCAAATATTGGGGGGTTAACAGATCCAAGTACTCGGTTCCCGCCGCGACACCCAGTTCATTGATATCAGCCAACAGTTTGCGTGCTTTGCGCAAGCCCCGGTTAATATCAAACGACCCGTCGAGGCCCGGATCATTGATCAGCCCTTTCCAACCAACAGTAGTGCGCGGCTTCTCAAAGTAGACTCGCATGATCAACACCAGCTCGTCTGCATACTGACTTACCAACGGCGACAGTCGACCAGCATATTCCAGTGCCGCCGAAGAATCATGAATCGAGCATGGCCCAACTACGACGATAAGACGGTCATCGTGGCCGTGCAGTATCTGGTGAATATCCTGGCGGGCCGCAAAAACTACTTCGGCCATCCGTTGATTCACGGGAAATTCGGCGACAACCGTTGCCGGATTGGCAACATCTCGGATGTCAACAATACGAAGATCGTCGGTTTTCGTTGCGTGCACTGTGATAACCCAGGAACTTTGCTTGCGTCACCCCCCTGGCGGCGCAAAACGGCGCGAATTATATCACCGCATGAACGCAAGCCGTAGTTCGTCAATCCTCCTCGGGGTGTTCGAAAGTCGACATCAGTTGTTTCTGTATCGCGGCTGGCGCGGGTTCATAGTTGGCAAACCCCATGCTGTAGCTACCCTCCCCACCCGTCACCGACTTTAGCCGAGACTGGTAATCAGTCATTTCCGCCAGAGGCACCTGGCCGCAGATCATCATGCGTCCTGCACTGACCACATCGGTACTAACTACCCGACCACGCCTTGATGAAAGATCGCCTGCAATGTCTCCCATATTGTCAGCTGGAACCATCGCCTCAATATTGACTACCGGTTCCAGAATCAGCGGTTTGGCGTTGGCAATAGCGTCCAGAAATGCCTTGCGCCCAGCGTTCACAAAGGCCACTTCCTTAGAATCGACCGGGTGATGCTTTCCGTCATAGACCTTGACCCGAACGTCCTGCATGGGAAATCCGGCTATCGCACCTCCATTAAGAACGCTGCGTACCCCCTTTTCCACCGCAGGAATAAATTGAGCTGGAATCACCCCGCCGACGATTTTATTGGCGAACTCGAAACCCGAACCACGAGGTAACGGCTCAATTTCCAAGAACACTTCGCCAAATTGGCCTGCGCCGCCGGTCTGTTTCTTGTGCCGGCAATGACCTTTGGCCGTTTTGCCAATGGTTTCCCGGTAGGGAATAGACGGCACCCCGGTCGTGACCTTGAGGTCATACTGGTCGGACATACGTTCAATAGCCAGGCGTAGATGCAGTTCGCCAGTTCCGCGAAGAACCGTCTCGTTGGCGACCGGATCCTGCTCTACCCGCAGGCAGGGATCAGACGCGGTGAGGCGCAACAACACGTCCGCTATCTTTTGTTCATCGCCTCGACTACTCGCTGTAATCGATACACCAGCCATCGGCGCGGGAAGATTCAACGGCTCGAGGTGAATGAGATCTTCATCATGCGAGTCATGCAGTACATCATCGTAGGACAGACCATCAACTTTGGACACCAGCGCAAGGTCACCGGGAACTGCGACGCGCAACTCGCTGCTTTCCTTGCCCAATGGAATTGACAAGTTGCTGATTTTTAGAGGCTTACGGGCATCGCCCACGAATAACTGCATATCCTTGCGGACCCGGCCCTGGTGTACACGAAGCAGGGTCTGGCGCCCGACAAATGAATCAAAAGAAACTTTGAACACATGGGCCAGTACATGTTTTTCGGGGTCGGGGCTGACTTCAACCTTTTGGGCATCATCACCGAAGCCATTTTTAAAATGAGGAGGGTTTCCTTCGGCAGGACTGGGCAACAGGCGAACAATAAAATCCAGTAGTTCAGGAATCCCAATTCCGGTATGGGCAGATACGAAACACACCGGGACAAGGTGCCCCTCGCGCATCGCCTGTTCAAACGCATCATGCAACTGTTCCGCCGAGACCTCGCCCTGATCAAGGTAAATCTCCATGAGTTCCTCATCCACTTCAACCGCCTGATCTACAATCGCTGTGTGGGAACTTTCCGCTGAGGAAAACGCTGGCTCTCCGTCAGCTTTGAAGAAACAGTCTATGACCTCCTTACTGTCACTGGACGGCAGGTTAACCGCAAGACATTCGTCGCCAAAAGCTTCGCGTACCTCCTGGTAGATTGCCTCGAGATCAGCCTGATCATTGTCGATATGGTTAATCACCACCATACGGCACTGATCCTGACTCTGGGCCCAACTCATCATTCGGCGACTGGCACTCTCAACACCTCGCTGGGCATTGATCACCACAGCCACTGTTTCAACGGCGGGCAAGACGCTGAGCGCTGCACCAATAAAGTCCGGGTAACCGGGGGTATCCAGCAGGTTGATATGGATGTTACGGTAATCGAACCCAGCGAGTGAAGACGAAAGCGAGTGACCGTGCTTTTTCTCAAGTTCATCCCAGTCACTAACCGTGGTACCTTTCTCGATTGCGCCCGGAGCCTTAATCGCACCAGCTTGAGCCAGAATCTGCTCTACTAACATCGTCTTGCCCGCGCCAGCGTGGCCAGCAAAAGCCACATTTCGAATATCCTCTGTCTGGTAATCCATTATCTTCACCCTCCTCGGTTATCCTTGCGTTTTATGCTTGCGTGCCAATTCCTATAATGACTGGTTTTTGAATTTGGCCTTCAATGTGCCGTTTTCTGTCTAATAACATAGTTATGACTATCACGTTCACCGAGCCAAATCAACAAGATGTTTGGGAAAATCGCTACCAGGATAGGAAAACCGCATGGGATCGGGGGCAATCCAGTCCAGCACTCAGTCACTGGTTTCCCTCGATGTGCCCGCCCCCGGCCCGGATACTGGTGCCCGCCTGTGGTTGCGGCCACGAGGTCGTGACACTTTGTGAACAGGGCTATGCCGTCACCGCTATTGATTTCGCACCAAGTGCGATCGAGACACTCAATACAAAACTCCATCAAAAGGGGTTGCGGGCTGATGTCATCCAAGCTGATCTGCTTGCCTGGGAGTCAACACAGGCATTTGATATCATTTATGAGCAAACGGCTCTTTGTGCGCTGGAGCCAGCCTTGTGGCACAACTATGCCGACCGTCTGTACCGGTGGTTAACTGCCAAAGGGCTGCTATTGGGCCTGTTCATGCAGACTGACCACGAAGGCGGACCGCCCTGGCACTGTGCCATTGAATCGCTGGAAGAGATTTTCCCAGCGACCCGATGGCACTGGCCACCCCAACAAGACCAGAGAGTTACGCACCCGAGTGGTTTTAACGAGTTAGCATTAGTTCTAAAACGTCGAAACTCGGTCAGATAAAACTATTTGCTGCCTTAAAATTGTTGCAACCTCAACAGCGGTTGCCTAAAGTTGCGCCATCTAAACCCACGGCGTAGCACGCTCAACGTAATGGTTCATATTGAGATCAACTGAATATTCCGGCCCGAACCCGGACGCGCAACCACACATACGCTGGATCCGCGTGGCATACTGACAAACTGATGCGCGAAAACAATAACACCGTAACCCCTACCCACTTTATCCGTCAGAAGATCACCGCGGATCTAGCGGCTGGCAAGTATCCTGAGGGTATAACGACTCGTTTTCCGCCCGAGCCCAACGGCTATCTGCATATCGGTCATGCAAAATCAATATGTCTGAATTTTGGATTAGCAAATGAATTCAGCGGGCGTTGTTTTTTACGCTTCGACGACACCAACCCCGACCGCGAGAGTCCGGAGTTTGTCAAAGCCATTAAGGAAGACGTGCAATGGCTAGGCTTTGACTGGGGTGACCGACTACGGCATGCGTCGGACTACTTTGAGCAGTTATACCAATGGGCAGTCGAGTTGGTTGAGAATGGTCATGCTTATGTCTGCGACCTGAGCGCTGAGGAAGTTCGTGCTACCCGAGGCACGCTCACCCTTCCCGGCAGCAACAGCCCGTACCGGGGTCGCAGTGCTGAAGAAAGCCTTGAACTTCTAGGGCGGATGCGCGCTGGAGAATTTGCCGACGGTAGCCGCGTTCTACGGGCACGGATAGACATGACGTCACCCAATCTACACCTGCGGGATCCCGCTCTATACCGGATTCGCCACCAGACGCACCATAATACTGGGGATACCTGGTGTATTTACCCGATGTACGACTTTACCCATCCCCTGTCAGACGCTATCGAAGGGGTGACCCATTCGCTGTGTACTCTCGAATTTGAGGACAACCGGGCTTTGTATGATTGGGTACTTGAACACGTATCGATCCCGTCACGTCCTTACCAGACCGAGTTCTCCCGTCTGTCACTGGAATACACAGTAGTCAGCAAGCGGCTTTTGACCACCTTGGTCAGCGAGCGTGTGGTCGATGGCTGGGATGATCCACGTATGCCGACCCTCTCCGGACTGCGGCGGCGAGGTTATTCGCCCGCTTCAATTCGGGACTTTTGCAACCGAATCGGTGTCACACGCAATCAGCAGCACGTTGAACTCAGCGTGCTGGAAAACTGTGTCCGTGAGGATCTTGATCGGACTGCGGCGCGGGCTTTTGCAGTCACTCGTCCTCTCAAACTGGTGATCGATAACTATCCACAAGACCAGGAAGAATTCTTTGAGGCCGCCAACCATCCGGCGGACCCCTCTCGTGGCTCAAGGGCTGTGGGTTTCTGCCGCGAACTCTATATCGAACATGACGACTTCATCGAAGATCCACCGCGGAAATTCTTTCGCCTGTCTCCTGGCCGCGAAGTGCGACTACGCTATGCCTACCTGGTTACATGTACCAAGGTAATCCACGATGAGCAGGGCAACGTCACACAAGTGCACTGCACCTATGACCCTCAAAGCCGTGGTGGTAATCCATCTGACGGCCGCAAGGTCAAGGGTACCATTCATTGGACCTCAGCCCGACATAGCAAAAAAGCGCAGATTCGGCTGTATCAGCCGCTGTTCAAAGATTCACAGCCGCGCTTCTCTTCTAAGGAAGATCTTCACGATAGTCTTAATGAAAATTCACTAGTCACGATAGATGATGCACAAATTGAGCCAAGCCTGGTAGAAGCCACTGTCGGCACTGCCTTCCAGTTCGAACGCCTTGGTTACTTTTGTGTTGATCGTGATAGCGCACCAGAACAAATGATATTTAACCGAACTGTTCCTTTGCGCGATACCTGGGCACGGGTAAAGGCACGCTGAACGAAAACTATTCGAATCCGGTTCAATCTGGAGTTCGGATCAGACCCCACCCGGCGATACCCGGCTAAGCCGACGGGCTGTCCACCAGGAACCTACATTCGCTTGTAGTACCAGAGCGCTTGGCGTCACCACCAGAGTGAGCACCGTAGCAAAACTCAGACCAAAAACGATCGAGGTGGCTAACTGTGTCCACCACTGTGTAGAAGGCGCACCCTGGGTCACCTCTCGCGAAAGGAAATCTATATTAATACCAAGCATCATCGGCAACAGTCCCAGTATGGTCGTCACTGTAGTTAACATCACCGGACGCAGGCGCTGAGCCCCGGTACGCAGCACCGCCTCTACTGGATCTGCGATGGTCTGACGAAGTCGCGCATAGGTATCAATGAGGACAATATTATTGTTGACCACAATACCGGCGAGAGCAATCACACCAATGCCGTTCATAACGATGCCAAAAGGTGATCCGGTAGCCATTAAACCAATCAGCACTCCGACCGTAGACATCACTACAGCGAAAAGTATCAATAAGGCTTGATAGAAACTGTTGAACTGCGTTACCAGTATCAGCCCCATCACGAACAATGCCACCAAGAAAGCCTTGCCCAGGAATGCCTTGGCCTTGGCCTGCTCTTCATCCTCGCCCTTAAATGTCACCTGGATCCGAGGATCAAGAGGAGACTTTGCCAGCCACGACTCTAGTTCTTGCAATTTGGCGTCGGCCAGCACCCCGTCATCAACATCGGCTTTGACCGTGATTACCCTGAACCCGTCGACCCGTTTCAGCATCCCAGTTTTTTGGCGGGCCTCACGTGCCACAAAGTTCGATACCGGTATCGAACCTGCTGACGTGCTAACCCGGACCTCACTCAAGCCCGTGACAGTCCTGTCGGACTCAGGAAAGCGTACCCGGATTTCGATCTCGTCTGCACTGTCGTCAGGACGATATTCGCCAATTTTGTAACCGCCAGTGGTCATCTGGATCATATTGCCGACCTTCCCAATATCGACCCCGTACTTGGCGGCCTGGGCGCGGTCGACCTGCAGGGTCCAATCGATACCAGGCAATGGCCGGGAGTCTTCGATACTATTAAGCCCAGTCATACCGTCGAACTGGGCCCGAACTATTGCAGCGGCTGGTACCAGCAGTTCCGGATAATAGGAAGAAAGTTGTAGTTGGAGCGGCTTGCCGACCGGTGGTCCACCTTCTTCCTTGCGCAGGTCAATAATCACCCCGGAAAAATCAGCCAAGCGCTCACGCAATGTCTGAAAAATCTGGTTGACGCGGGGGCGGTGGCGCCAGTCAGCAAACTCCAGCGATATCGAGCCGACGATATCCTCGGCTTCTTCGCTGTTGGCATCACCACCCACTCGCGTATAAAAAGTACGTACGCCACGAATATCCAAAACCCTTTGCTCCACCGCCCGCATGATCTCATCCTGTTCATCTACTGACAGGTTGCCACGCGCACGGACCTGAATCTGAGCATTATCAGGCTCAACATCGGGGAAAAATTCGACCCCGGGGCCGACGCGTCCGTAAAGGAGGAGTACGCCGATAAGCAATCCTATTGCCAAAGCCATCACTTGGCCAGGTCGTTTCACAGCCTGGGCCAAGAGCCTGAGATATCGACCGGTAAATCCGCTGATACTGAAAAGATCACCACTTTCCCCTGCATTCAGGGTGCGCAAGGCTCGGCTACTGATGTCAGCCGGTTTACCAATTAAGGCCCCTACAGTGGGTACGAAAATAAGCGCCATCAATAATGAGGCGCTCAGGGTCATCAGCACTGTCATTGGCAGAAACTTCATGAACTCACCAACGATCCCAGGCCAGAACACCAACGGCAAAAAGGCCGCAAGTGTGGTCGCAGTCGAGGCAATGATTGGGGCGGCCATGCGCTGAGAAGCCTGCAGATAAGCCTGCCGGCGGAAAACCCCTTCACTCAACTTGCGGTCGGCAAACTCGGTTACGACGATAGCACCATCAACGAGCATTCCGACTGCAAGAATAAGGCTGAACAACACTACGATGTTAAGTGACACCTCCAGCAGATAAAGCAACAGCAAGGCAGTTAGAAAAGAACCAGGAATCGCCATTCCGACTAAGGCGCCACTACGTACGCCAAGCGCGGCAATAACAACCACCATCACCAGAATGACGGCACTGAGGACACTGTTCTGCAAGTCACTCAGCATCGTGCGAATCTGGTTGGAGCGATCCTGCGAGTAGCTGACCTTTACCGACTCGCGCAGTGTCGTTGGCCACTTGAGCTGTTCACCTTTGACCACCGCTCGGATTTTCTCAATCGTGGCGATGACATTTTCTCCCGAACGTTTCGATACTTCCAAGGCCACAGCAGGTCTACCGTTGACTCGGGCGTAAGTTGAAGGATCCCGGAAGGTGCGCCGGACCTGTGCAATGTCACCGACAGTGACCACTGAATCCCCGTCAGTTAAAACCGGCAAGCCAACGATATCCAGCACACTTTCGAACAGGCCCGGCACCTTGATCGAAAAGCGTCCCTGCCCGGTATCCTGTACCCCGGCGGCCACCAAAAGATTCGAGCCACTTACAGTAGCGGCGGCGAGGGCGGGATCAAGCCCGTAACTCTCCAAGCGCAAAGGATCAACGATAACCTCCACGACCTCATCTCGATTACCGGCGAGTTTTGCCTCAAGCACCTCTCCAATTCCCTCGACCGCATCCTTTAGATCCCGCGCGAGATCATAAAGAGCACGATCCGGCACATCTCCCGAAAGGATGACGACGAGAACCGGAAACAGACTGAAGTTAACCTCGTGTACTTCGGGGTCATCGGACGCTGCCGGGAGTTGGGTTTTCGCCAGATCGACTGCTTCTCGGACATCTTGCAGCGCGGTATCCGCATCGAACCCCGCCTCAAACTCCAGCAACACGTTGGCACCGCCCTCGTAACCGGACGAACGCATCTCCTTAACCCCTTCTATCGTCTTCAACTCCTGCTCCAGGGGTCGAATCAGCAGTCGCTCGGCATCTTCCGGAGATATGCCGTCATGGTTCATCGTGACATAAATGATCGGAATATCAATATCCGGCTCAGATTCTTTAGGAATATCCCGGTAGGCAAATGAGCCCGCTATTAGAATGAACACCAGAACGGAAAGCACTGTCCGCGAATAATTGAACGCTGTGCCAACAAAAGACATAAAACTAAGTCGTGATCTATTGCAGGTTACGGCTGACCGTCACCTGCTGACCCGCCGAGACAAATTCGTGCCCCACCGTGATCAGTTCGATCGTATCCGGCAATCCACCCAGCCACATACCATCAGGAGTGTCCGAGATCAGATCTACCGGTAGGAAACGTACCCGGCTACTGCTATCAATAATCTTGACTCCAACCCGACCTTCGTCATTCAGTGTAAGTACCGCAGGGGTGAGGCGATGCCCTGGAGTAGTGCCCAGATTCAAACTGATCTTGGCCGTCATCCCACTGGCCACAACAAGATCCTGATTGGACGCGGTGACTTCAACTCGGAAAGTCCGGGTTGCGGTATCACTCGCGTGAGCAATAAAGGTCACCGTACCGGTCAGTTGTTGACCGCCAGACAAAGTCAACCGAGCCGGCATACCGGTGTGCAGTTGTCCGATATCCCGCTCTGAGGCCTGACCACTGATAACGACCTCCGACAAATCCAACAGGTCCGCGACTGGGTCCCCCACATCGAGGTAGCCGCCAATCTCGACGAAACGCCGCTCAATGATCCCTGCGAAAGGTGCTGTTACCCTGGTATGACGCATATCAAGCTCAATACCTTGCAACGAGGCCTTGGCCGCTTCCAGCAGCGCCTGAGCCTCGGCCACCGTGGTCTTAGAGCTGAGTTTCTTTTTGGAAAGCTCAGACGCTGCGCGGTACTCGGCCTGGCGCTGGGCTACCAACGCCTTGGCCTGGCCCTGGCGGGCTTTGCGGTCACGGATATCAATCCGTATCACCAGATCGCCGGCCTTTAGCATCTCGCCTTTATCAGCCTGGACTACGACAACAGCACCGGCTGTCTGCGCCCGCAACTGTACGGAGCGCTTCGGCTGCGTTACTCCCATCAAGTGAAGTTCTCGTGAAACGGGAGCCGCAGCCAGGATACGTACCTGGACAGCGGGTGGCAGTACAGATTGAGAACCCGTGTTATCCGCAGAACCCCCCGATACATCCGGCGCCGACGTGGGCTTTGGGTCAACCAGCAAGCCCGAGCCAATCCAGACGCTGACAGCCAACAGCAGTGTGGCCGCAAGAAGAACAGATTTTCTCATCCTGGTATATTCCTTAGCGTCTATCGACCTGAGCGCAAACTTGTCGAAACTTAAATTGCGTAATAGTTACTCAATCGGAGCCGGCTCAAGAACCTGCGATTAGCCGACTGGCGCGGGGTCAGTCCCAGACCTTGCGCCACAAATTGTGGTTAAAACCGTCAGGTACCACAACCATCGTTACTCTCAGTCGCGGATCCTTTTAGCGACGAGATTCGAAAACATTATAACCTTGCGCCTTGTGAAGGCACTGGCATTACTCTCACTTGTGACATAAGTCAGTCCTGGGCTGACTCTGGAGATACATTTGGAAACATCAATTCAAATACTGGTCGGCTTCGTCTTATGTATATACGTGTTATCCAAGAATCCATGTCACCTAACCTCGTATTTAATCCAGACTTGATCCGGCACTGCGATGATGCCAGTCCACGCTACACCTCCTACCCTACCGCTATGCCGTTTGCTGATCAGCGAGGGAGGTGATCTGAATGATTGAAAAGGGCGTCACCACAGCCGCTGATCTTGGCAGCGCCATCGTCCGCAGCTACCGCCATTCAGTCGATCCATTGCGCCTGAGTGACAGAGTCGGACTGAGAAGGCAACTGGTGATCGAATAATACCTTCACCAGACTGACAGGTGTGCCTCAATTTGAACGGCTCGAAATGCCTTCAATCTATGGTCCGGAACGATCTTTTCGATAAGAAAAGTAGGCGCGGCTTTCTCTGCTGGGATGACTCAGCAAGCCTGGTGGTACGCTGGGCGGACCAACCTCCATTGCCGGCGGACCTTAATACTTGGTAATAGTGAAGTTGCGTTGACCCGAGCAACCCACTAAAGTTGACGCAAGGTCGTATAAACACGCTTGCTCTTATAAAGTATGGTGTATTTGGTTTTCCCAAGAAGCGTGATAATCGCAACCGGGTCGGCCTTTACGTCATGACCGAAAACCCTGCTCTATGACGGAGCAGACAAAAAGTGAGGATGAGATATGAAACTTCGAATTGCTCTACTTTCAGTAGTCGCTACTCTAACTGCCCTGCCAGCCGCTGCAGCGGATACGGTCAAGATTGGTTTTGTTACCACCTTGACGACTCCGGCCGGCGCCATGGGGCGAGACATGGTTGAAGCCGCCAATATAGCGCTCGACCACATCGGCCATAAAATGGGCGGCAAGGACGTTGAATTTATCGTTGAAGACGATGGTTTCAAGCCGGAGATCGGAAAACAGAAAACTGACAAACTGGTGAAACAGGACGATGTAGATTTCATCACCGGCTTTATCTGGTCACACGTCCTTTTGGCCTCGAAGAAATCAGCGCTGGACGGAGGGAAATTCCTTATCAGCGCCAATGCTGGCCCTTCACCGTTGGCGGGTAAAGCGTGCCACAAGAACTTCTTCTCTTCTTCCTGGCAAAACGACCAGAACCCCATGGCAACCGGCGAAGTACTTAACAGCAAAGGGGTCAAAAAACTTTATATCATGTCACCGAACTATGCTGCAGGGAAAAACATGGTTGCAGGCGTTGAACGCACTTTCAAGGGGGAAATCGTCGGCAAAGATATGACCAAGTGGGGCAAAGACATGCAGCTCGACTTCTCTGCCGAGCTGGCTAAGGCAAAAGCATCAGGCGCTGATGCGATCTTTGTATTTTATCCAGGCCCGGCAGGACCGGCATTCATTAAGCAATATGAGCAGGCAGGCCTACGCGGTTCGATCCCCCTTTACACCGTGTTCACGGTCGACGCCTTGTCACTGGCGCGCCTGCAAAAAGCCGGGCTCGGGGGTGTTCTGGGCTCATGGAATACGATGTTCTGGGCGCCAGATCTGGATAACGCCACCAATAAGCGTTTTGTTGCGGATTTCAAGGCCAAAACCGGACGTTACCCGACCCACTACGCCGCTCAGTCCTATGACGCGATCATGCTGATCAAGAGTGGTGTGGATGCTGTTAATGGCAACACGGACGATCAGGACGGAATTCGCGCAGCCATGAGCAAAGCTGATTTCCCAAGTGTCCGCGGGAAATATCGCTACGGGCCAAACCACTTCCCGATCCAGAATTTCTACCTTCGCACGGTTAAAGCCGATGCCAATGGGGACTGGTTTGTGTCATATGTATCTACCGTTCTTACAGATCACCAGGATAGTTACCACGATCAGTGCCATTTGTAGCGTTGTTTTCTCGTTTCTGATAGACGCCCGGCAGGTTGATTTAAAACCTGCCGGGCGTATTCCGACGCCTTCATTTGATCTTCTTCGCATCTCGGCGATTCAGAGATAACCATGGACTGGACACTGCTGACCGTACAACTGCTGAACGGTCTGCAACTGGGAATCCTGTTGTTTTTACTGGCGTCGGGACTGACGCTGATCTTCGGCATTATGGACGTGGTGAACCTGGCGCACGGCTCACTGTACATGACTGGTGCTTTCCTGTGTGCCACCTTCACGCAATGGTTTGACTCGTTTCTTCTAGGCCTTCTTGCAGCATTGCCGGCTATCGCGATTATTGGCCTGCTGGTGGAACTGATTGTGATCCGCCGTCTTTATCAACGTGACCACCTCGATCATGTCCTGGCAACGTTTGGCTTGATTTTGGCATTTGATACTTTGACACAAATGATCTGGGGACCGGATGGGCAGGTGATTCCACTGCCGGCCTGGCTCGATGGCCAAGTCATGCTAACCGCCGATATCGTGTTACCGACCTATCGACTTGCAATCATTACAACGGGTTTGCTCGTCGCCGTTGGCCTTTTTGTGTTGGTTACCCGAACGCGACTGGGGATGCGCATCCGTGCCGGCGCGACTAATCGAACTATGATCGGCGCGTTGGGAATCAATATCGGCATGTTATTTTCCATTGTCTTTGGAATGGGTGCGGTGCTGGCTGGGCTTGCCGGGATGATGATTGCCCCGATTACTGAAGCATCGATTGGCATGGGCAATCAAATTATCATTGTTGCGTTTGTGGTGATCGTCATTGGTGGGATCGGCTCAATCAAGGGTGCTTTCATCGCTGCAATTCTGGTCGGATTAATCGACACTATGGGACGCTCATATCTCGACGTACTATTCAAACTATTTATGTCCGTTCAGAACGCCGAAACCTCGGCGCCCGCGATATCGGCAATGCTGATCTACATTCTGATGGCTGTGATACTGGCGGTTCGACCAACGGGTCTGTTTGGGCCGCGCGGCCGTTGAGCCCAAGTAGCCTATGAGTTTGACTACCCTAACCCTGCGGGGCTTTGTCACAGCACTGACGCTTGTGATCCTGGCTTTAGTCCCCCCATTGGTGAATCTTACCGGTAACCCCTTTCTTATTGATCTGGCAACGCGTTGTGTCATTCTTGCGATCGCTGCTGTTAGCCTCAATTTGATTCTCGGTTACGGCCGGATGATCAGTTTTGGTCACGCCGCCTACATAGGTATTGGTGCCTATGCGGTCGGAATACCAGCCTACTATGAAATTTACAATGGGTATCTTCATATTCTAGTGGCGATGGCTGTATCGGCCGTATTCGCGCTCGCCACTGGTCTGGTCTGCCTGCGGACCCGGGGCGTGAACTTCATTATGATCACGATGGCTTTCGCCCAGATGGTATTTTTTACTTTCGTTTCGATAGAGGAATACGGCGGTGATGATGGACTGGTGATTGAAGTGAGGAGCGAGTTCAGCAGATTCATAAACCTTGAGGATGCGACAGTTCTCTACTATGTCTGTTTTGCTTCACTACTGGTGGTGCTTTATCTGGTTAAACGTATCGTTAACTCACGCTTTGGCATGGTGATCAGGGGTACTCGGGGCAATGAGCTACGGATGCAATCCTTGGGTTTTGATACTTTCAGATACAAATTGATCTGCTATGTGATCGCCGGCACGATTTGCGGGTTTGCTGGGGCATTGCTTGGCAATTTCACCAATTTCATCAGCCCTGAAATGATGGACTGGACCCGTTCGGGCGAATTAATCTTTATGGTTGTGCTCGGCGGCGCAGGCAGTCTATTCGGGCCGGTGCTTGGCGTAAGCGTATTTATACTGTTAGAAGAGTTTTTATCAGGGCTTTGGCTTTACTGGCAGTTAGTTTTTGGAATATTTCTTATCCTCGTGGTGTTATTTGCCAACGGCGGTATCGACAGTTGGCTTTCCGGGCGCAGCAAACGATCCCATGACAGCTAACGCTCTGCTCAGCATAGTCAACCTGCACAAATCCTTTGGTGGAGTTGCTGCAACCAAGCAGGTTTCATTAGATGTAGCAAAAGGAGAGATTCACGCGATCATCGGTCCCAACGGTGCAGGGAAAACTACGTTGGTCTCCCAGTTGGCCGGGGTACTACTGCCGGATTCAGGCCAGATCCTATTTCAGGGAAATGATATCACCCGGATGCCAGCCCACCGGCGCCCTCATCTGGGAATCGCACGGTCTTTCCAGATCACCAGCATTATCCACGACATGACCGTTCTCGAAAATGTTTTGCTGGCAGTTCAGGCCAAAGCAGGTCATTCCTACCGTTTCTGGTCCAGCAGTAGCAGTGACGCATCTCTGGTAGAGCCGGCTAGGGCATCGTTAGAGCAGGTTGGACTCCAGCACCAGGCCTCACAGATGGCGGGCCCGCTGTCGCACGGTGAGCATCGACAGCTGGAAATGGCCATGGTGCTGGCAACTAATCCCGCACTAATACTGCTGGACGAACCGACAGCTGGTATGGGGCAGGAGGATTCCAGTCGGATGGTCAGAACACTCCAGGCACTGAAGGGGTCACGCACAATTATTCTGGTGGAACATGACATGAACACGGTGTTCACACTGGCCGACCGGATTACCGTATTAGTAGAAGGACAGGTCATCGCTACCGCAGACCCGGATGCAATTCGCTCTAACCCAAGGGTGCGTCAGGCCTATCTGGGTGAAGAGCTGAATTCGATTCCCGGTAAGCCGCACTCTGAGAACTCAATTACCGAATCACCGTCAGCATGTTAAGTGTCGAAAGCCTTCAGGCTCATTACGGTGCAAGCCAGACCCTGTTCGGAGTCGACCTACAGGTCAATGCTGGAGAGGTTGTCACCCTGATGGGCCGTAATGGCATGGGGAAAACGACGTCCATCAACTGCATCATGGGGATTATTCCAACCAGTGCCGGCCAGATCACTTGGGAAGATCAAGTGATTACAAACCGACCCAGTTATTATATTGCACAGGCGGGGATCGGACTGGTTCCCGAAGGTCGGCAAATTTTCCCGAATCTCTCGGTCATCGAAAACCTGATTGTCGCTGCCCGGGCAGGATCCAGCGACAGCGATCCCTGGGACAGTACGCGGGTGTTTCACATGTTTCCCGCTCTGGCCGCACGCCGGCATGGGCTTGGCAATCTTCTTTCGGGCGGTGAGCAACAGATGCTCGCCATCGGCAGAGCGCTGATGACTAACCCACGTCTTCTCATTCTGGACGAGGCAACTGAAGGACTGGCGCCTCTGGTACGCCAGGAGATCTGGTCCTGCCTTTCTCGCCTCAAAGGAGATGGTCTTTCGATTCTGGTGATCGATAAGAACGTTGCCGACCTGGCTCGAATCGCCGACCGGCATTTTATTATCGAAAAAGGGGAAACGGTCTGGTCCGGCCGGTCGGAAGCGTTGCTTGCCAGTGAGGATATCAAACGCCGCTATCTGGGTATTTGATCGAGTGTTGATGTGGCGGCATTGCCATCGACGTCGAGTTGTCGCAACCAAAAGCGCCTCTTTTGCCCCGCTGCATGACATTAACTAACAGATCAAGCGCCATCTATGACCTGGCTGTTTGGCACCGCTTAAGCGCTGTAAAGATCCTTGGCGTGCCAGC
>Ga0206683_10001560_pt1 | contig 15821 bp, 28 predicted proteins | sample M280m12015metaG_FD_155483 | JGI IMG/M metagenome (GOLD analysis project Ga0206683, IMG submission 155483) | Ammonia-oxidizing marine archaeal communities from Monterey Bay, California, United States - M2 80m 12015 | ecosystem: Environmental > Aquatic > Marine > Intertidal zone | place: USA...
AACCGAAGCTGTTGAGACTGAAGTGGTAGAAACCGAAGCTGTTGAGACTGAAGTGGTAGAAACCGAAGCTGTTGAGACTGAAGTGGTAGAAACCGAAGCTGTTGAGACTGAAGTGGTAGAAACCGAAAATGAAGAAACTGAAGAGAAATAAATGATTCAAACAAAGGTTTTGAAATGAAAGTAAAAGTATTAAACTTAAAAACAAACAAATCCACTTCCCAAGAAGTGTCTGATGGTATTTTTGCGCGTAACTACAACGAGTCACTGGTTCATCAAATTACGACTGCTTATATGGCAACAGGTCGCAGTGGCACAAAAGCACAAAAAAATCGTGCAGCTGTTAGAGGTGGTGGTAAAAAACCTTGGAAACAAAAGGGAACTGGCCGCGCCCGTGCGGGCACATCACGTGGACCTATTTGGAGAAGTGGAGGTGTTACATTTGCTTCTAAACCTCGAAGTTATGCCCAAAAAGTAAATAAAAAAATGTACAAAGGTTCGATTAGCGTAATTTTGTCTGAATTGTTGCGCACTGACCGTTTAAAAGTTGTCTCAGAATTTGATATTACTGAGCCAAAAACAAAAAATATTACTACAATCATGAATTCTTTGAATATCAAAGACGCTTTATTAATGACTGATGAGCTGGATGAAAACTTATACTTGTCTTCTCGTAATCTATATCACGTAGGTGTTTGTGACACTCAGAGTATTGATCCAGTAAGTTTAATTGGTTATGACAACGTAGTGATGACCAAAGCTGCACTTAAAAAAGTGGAGGCAATGCTGTGAATCAAGAAAAAGTATTAAAAGTATTGCTTGGGCCAATTATTTCTGAAAAAACCACTATGGCTTCAGCAAGCAATCAGTATGTTTTTAAAGTCAGAACTGACAGCAACAAGAGAGAAATTAAAGCTGCTGTAGAATCGTTGTTTGGTGTCCAAGTTGAAGCTGTAACTACTTCAAACATTAAGGGCAAAAAGAAAGTGTTTAAAGGAAAAGTTGGTCAACGTATTAATTGGAAAAAAGCGGTAGTCAAAGTATCTGAAGGTCAGATGATTGATGCAACTGCTTCATAGAGAATTTATTATGGCAGCAGTTATAAAAAGAAAACCAACATCACCAGGAAGACGCTTTGTAGTCAATGTGGTTGATAAAGATTTGCATAAAGGTAAGCCTTTTGCAGCTTTGACTGAAAGTAAAAACAGAATTAGCGGTCGCAATAACCGTGGAAAAATTACTGTAAGGCATAGAGGTGGTGGCCATAAACAAAGATACCGTATTATTGATTTTAAGCGTAACAAGGATGATATTACTGCCAAAGTTGAGCGAATTGAATATGATCCCAATCGCAGTGCAAATATTGCATTGGTATTATATGCTGATGGTGAAAGACGCTATATTATTGCACCAAAAGGGTTAAAAGCAGGCGACCAAATTGTATCTGGTAACTCTGTAGCCATTCAAAAAGGCAACGCTTTGCCATTAAGCAATATTCCACTTGGTAGTGTAGTACATTGTGTTGAATTGAAACCTAAAAAAGGTGCTCAAATTGCAAGAAGTGCTGGTACATCAGTTCAATTAGTTGCTAAAGAAGGCAATTACGTAACGCTTAGGCTGCGTTCGGGTGAAGTTCGCAAAGTATTATCTGAATGCCGAGCAACTTTAGGTGAAGTTTCTAAATCCGAACACAGTTTAAGAAAACTCGGTAAAGCTGGTGCTAGTAGATGGCGAGGAGTAAGACCAACAGTTCGAGGTGTTGTAATGAATCCAGTTGACCATCCACATGGTGGTGGTGAAGGAAAGACTAGTGGTGGTAGGCATCCAGTTTCACCTTGGGGCACACCAACAAAGGGTTACAAAACTCGTACTAATAAGCGTACAGATACACTTATTGTCCGTCGCAGAAAATAAAGGATAATTATGGCTAGATCACTAAGAAAGGGACCGTTTGTCGATGAGCATTTAATTAAAAAGGTTATAAAGGCACAAGAAATTAACGATAGAAAACCAATTAAAACTTGGTCTCGTCGTTCTGTTATCGTGCCAGAAATGATTGGTTTAACGATAGCAATACATAATGGTCGTGCGCATGTTTCAGTTTTAATTAATGAGAACATGATTGGTCACAAATTGGGCGAATTTGCCTCAACAAGAACATTTAAAGCTCACTCTGGTGACCGAAAAACTCGTACTGAATAAGGTCTAATGATGAAAGAAGTTAAAGCAATTCATAAATATGCAAAAATCTCTCCTTTTAAAGTTAGATTGATTGCTGATCAGATTCGCAATAAGCCAGTTGAAGAGGCGTTGAATATTCTGTCTTTTAGCAATAAAAAAGCAGCGGTATTGGTAAAAAAAGTATTGAGTTCGGCAATTTCAAATGCTGAGCACAATGATGGTTTAGATATTGATGAATTAAAAGTAAGTAGTGTTTTCGTTAATGAAGGCTCTACGATGAAGAGAATTCGCCCTCGTGCCAAAGGAAGAGCGAATCGCATTTTTAAACGAACTAGCCACATAAGTGTTGGCGTAAGTGAGTAAATAATTATGGGTCAAAAAGTAAATCCAGTAGGAATTAGATTAGGAATCGTTAAAGATTGGGATTCAAAGTGGTATGCCAATAGTAAAGACTATCCTCAATACTTATTATCTGATATTGAAGTAAGAGATTTTTTGTTCAAAGAGTTAACTTCAGCGTCAGTTAGCCGTATTAGTATTGAAAGACTATCTAACACTGCTAAGGTAATTATTCACACAGCTCGTCCTGGAATTGTAATTGGGAAAAAAGGTGCTGATATAGAGAGGTTGAAGACTATAGTGTCAGCCAAAATGGGTGTTCCAGTTCATATCAGTATTGAGGAAGTTAAACAACCGGAATTAGATGCTCGATTAGTTGCCGAAAATATTGCTCAACAACTTGAGAAACGTGTGATGTATAGGCGCGCTGTTAAGCGTGTTTTAGGTAATGCATCTCGTTTAGGAGCACTAGGTATTAAAGTTATGGTGAGTGGTCGATTGAATGGTGCTGAAATAGCACGATCAGAGTGGTACCGTGAAGGTCGTGTTCCTCTTCATACTTTTAGAGCAGATGTTGACTATAGTAGTTTTCGTGCAAATACACAGCATGGTGTCATTGGTATTAAAGTCTGGATTTTCAAAGGCGAAATCCTTGACCATAATAAAGGCACTCTAGAAGAAGTTGCTAAACGTGGTGCTGGTAAACAATTAAGTAAGAAGTAAAGGAATTTAGAGATGTTACAACCCAAACGTACAAAATTTAGAAAAGCAATGAAGGGCCGTAACCGAGGTTTAGCGAATGGTCATAATGTTAGTTTTGGTGAAATTGGGTTGCAAGCGACTGGCAGATGTCGTATGACGGCGAGACAGATTGAATCTGCACGTCGCGCCATGACCCGGCACATTAAACGCCAAGGAAAAATTTGGATTCGTGTTTTTCCTGATAAACCTATCACTAAAAAGCCCTTAGAGGTACGTATGGGTAAGGGCAAAGGCAGTGTTGAATATTGGGTTGCACAAATTAAACCAGGGCAGATGTTATTTGAAATGCAAGGTGTTGATGAAACAGTTGCAATAGAGGCTTTTGAGCTTGCTGCTTCAAAACTTCCTGTCAAGACAACGATAATTAAACGGACAATAATGTAATGGATATGAAAGAATTAAGAGGGCAAGATTTATCACAGTTAAATGAAGAATTAATGACGCTTCTGAAAGAGAATTTTGAGTTGCGTATGCAGCACCGTAGTTCACAATTAGCTGATCTGTCAAAGCTTGGAAAAACGAAAAGATCAATTGCCCAAATTAAAACAATTATTAAAGAGAAGCAATCATGAGTGAGTCGAATTCTGTAGAAAGAGTCCTAACTGGTAAGGTGGTTAGTAATAGTCGTGATAAAACAATTGCTGTTTTGATAGAGCGCAAAGTGCGTCATCCGATTTATAAAAAATATATTAAGCGAAGTACTAAAGTTCATGCTCATGATGAGAAAAATGAGTGTGGCTTAGGTGATGTTGTGAGAGTTTCTGAATCAAAGCCGTTTTCAAAAACAAAGAATTGGGCTTTGATAGAAGTTATTGAAAAATCAGTGAGTATTGATTAACTAATCGCATTGAAGAGAGAAGAACATGATTCAGATGCAAACAAAATTACATATAGCTGATAACAGTGGTGGAGTTAGGGCAATGTGTATTAAAGTTTTAGGAGGTTCAAAGCGGCGCTATGCCAATATAGGTGATGTTATTAAGGTGAGCATTAAAGAAGCCTCACCTCGTGGCAAAGTAAAAAAAGGCGATGTGTACGATGCAGTTGTAGTTCGTACAGCTCAAGGCGTTCGTCGTAAAGATGGCTCACGGATACGTTTTGATAACAATGCAGTGGTATTACTGAACACTAAGTTAGAGCCTATTGGCACGCGTATATTTGGCCCCGTCACTCGTGAGTTAAGAAGTGCTCAATTTATGAAGATTGTTTCACTTGCACCAGAGGTTTTGTAATGAAAAAAATTAAACAAAGTGATGAGGTCATTGTAATAGCTGGCAAAGACAAAGGCTCAGTTGGAACGGTAACAAAAGTGATGGGTTCAAAGCTTATTGTGGAGGGGTTTAATTTAGTTAAAAAACATGTTCGACCGAACCCTCAGGAAGGTGTACAGGGTGGCATCGAAGAAAAGGAGATGCCTTTAAATGTATCAAATGTAGCGATTTATAATTCCACTACTCAAAAGGCAGACCGTGTTGGTGTTAGAGTGAATGATAAAGGTGAGAAAGAAAGATTTTTTAAGTCAAATGGTGAAACCGTACTTTGACGTAATAAGATAGGTGAAAAGTGTCTAGACTAAAAGAGCAATATAAAAATGAGATTATCCCTAAGCTTAAGGAAGAATTAGGTATGAGTAACGCTATGTCAGTCCCTAAAATTGAAAAAATTACGATCAATATGGGACTAGGTAGTGCGTTAGGTGATAAAAAAGTATTAGAAAGTGCGTTGGAAGAGTTGGGCTTAATTTCTTCTCAAAAGCCAGTAACTTGCTTGGCAAGACAATCAGTTGCAAGCTTTAAACTCAGAGAGGGTAATGCAATTGGGTGTAAGGTAACTCTAAGAAAAGAAAGAATGTATGAATTTCTTGATCGTTTAGTGAATGTTGCTATTCCTCGTGTTAGAGATTTCCGTGGTCTTAGTGCTAAATCATTTGATGGTCGTGGAAACTATAATATGGGTATTACTGAACAGATCGTATTCCCAGAAATTGATTTTGAAAAAGTCACAAAAGTGCGTGGCATGGATATTGCAATCACGACAAATGCAAAAAACGACAATGATGCTAAGAAACTATTAGCAATGTTTAATTTCCCATTTAAAGGATGACATAATGGCTAAAAAGTCCATGATACATAGAGACGTCAAGCGAGCAAAATTAGTCGCAAAATACAAAGAAAGACGCCTTGAGTTAAAGAAAATTATTAAGAGTGTTCACACTTCTGACGAAGACCGTTTCCAGGCAGTGATTAAATTACAATCACTACCAAGAGATGCTTCACCAGTTCGTCAGCGTAATCGTTGTGGTCTCTCTGGTCGTCCACATGGCTTCTATCGAAAATTTGGCTTAGCTAAGTCTCAGCTCAGAGAACGTGCCATGAATGGTGAAGTGCCTGGTTTATCTAAAGCAAGTTGGTAGGAGAATAGTATGAGTATGTCTGACCCAATAGCTGATATGTTGACCCGAATTAGGAATGCACAGGCAGTAAATAAAGCACAAGTGAGAATCCCTTCTTCAAATTTAAAGTCTGCAATTGCAAGTGTTATGCAGGACGAAGGTTACATTACGTCTTTTACAATTGATGGCAATGATGCTGCAAATAAAACATTAACAATTAAATTAAAGTATTACGACAGTAAACCTGTTATCGAGTCGTTAGAAAGAATTTCTAAACCTAGTTTGAGACTTTATTCCAGTAAAGATGATATGCCAAGTGTACTTAACGGTCTAGGTATTGTCATCGTTTCAACGCCAAAAGGTGTTATGACAGGTCAAGCTGCCAAAGAGCAAAATATTGGTGGCGAAGTTTTGTGCAGTGTTTCTTAATAGTGGAGATTGAAGATGTCTAGAATTGCAAAATCACCAATTACAATACCAGATGGTGTAGAAGTTTCACAGTCTGGGGAAGTCTTGACTGTTAAGGGAAAGTTGGGTGAAATGAATATGAATGTTCATTCATCAGTCACTATTAATAATACCGATAATGTTCTGACTTTTTTACCGACAGTGACTAGTAAAGAAGAAGAAAAAAGCGGCTGGGCTCAAGCGGGAACAACAAGAGCTAATACATTTAATTTAATTAAAGGTGTAACAGAAGGCTGGGAAAAGAAATTAACTTTGATTGGTGTTGGTTATCGTGCTAAAGCAAGAGGTAAGGTCTTAAATTTAACTTTAGGCTTTTCTCATCCAGTTAATTACGATTTGCCTGAAGGTGTTAGTGTTGAAACTCCTTCGCAGACTGAAGTTGTAGTGAAAGGAATTGATAAACAAAAAGTGGGTCAAGCAGCTGCTGAAATTAGAGCATTCCGTCCACCAGAGCCATATAAAGGCAAGGGAGTGCGTTACAAAGATGAACAAGTTGTTCGTAAAGACGCTAAAAAGAAATAATAGATTGAAAGGTAGATAGATGAAATTTGCAAAAAAACAAGCCCGTATAAGAAGGGCAACAAAATTTAGGGCCAAGCACACTGAAAGAAGTGTAGAGCGTTTGTGTGTATACAAATCTTCGCAGCATATCTATGCTCAGATAATTAGTAGCTGTGGCTCAAAAACATTGGCTTCAGCCTCAAGCGTTTCTGCCAAAATTAAAAATGGTGGTAATATTGAAGCGGCCACAAAAGTGGGTGATTTGATAGCAAAGGCTGCCAAAAAGGCTAAAGTATCTAAAGTTGCATTTGATCGCTCTGGCTTCAAATACCATGGTCGAGTCAAGGCGCTTGCAGAAGCGGCAAGAGAAGGTGGGCTAGATTTTTAATTAAGAATTAATAAAGGTTTAAAGAATGGCTGAAAATAAGAGAAAAAATTTTAAAGAAGAAAGTGAATTCATCGAAAAACTGGTAAACATTAGACGAGTTGTTAAAGTAGTTAAAGGTGGTCGCATCTTCGGTTTTTCTGCTTTAGTGGTTGTCGGAGACGGTAACGGAAAAGTCGGTTATGGTACTGGTAAAGCACGTGAAGTTCCTATAGCTATTCAAAAAGCAATGGATAAAGCAAAAAAATCAATGAAATTAGTACCATTAGTTAATGGGACATTGCATTATCCAATTACTTCATGTGTCGGTGCAGCAAAGGTATATCTACAACCAGCCTCTGAAGGTACTGGTGTAATTGCTGGCGGACCAATGAGAAGTGTTTTAGAAGCCGTAGGTGTCCACAATATTTTGGCAAAATGTAACGGTACACGTAACCCAATAAGTGTTGTTAGGGCAACTATTGAAGGTTTAACAAATATGTCATCACCGCAGATTGTTGCGGCTAAGAGAGGCAAAACTGTTGAAGAAATTACTGGAGAAGTATAATGGCTGAGGAGAAAATAGAAAAAAAAGTAGCACCAAAAAAAGCTGTTTCTAAAAAATCATCAACCAAAAAAGTTGCAGTAAAAAAAGCGCCTGCTAAGAAAGTTGCCACTAAAGAAGTATCAACCAAAAAAGTTGCAGTAAAAAAAGCGCCTGCTAAGAAAGTTGCCACTAAAGAAGTATCAACCAAAAAAGTTGCAGTAAAAAAAGCGCCTGCTAAGAAAGTTGCTACTAAAAAAGCAACCCTAAGTGTGACTTTAATTAAAAGTTTTTATGGTCGTCTCCCTGTTCATCGCGCTACGGTAAATGGACTTGGTTTAAAACGAATCAACCATACAGTAGAGTTGCAAGATACACCAGAAGTAAGGGGCATGATTAACAAAGTTTCTTACTTGTTAAAAGTAGAGGGTAAGCAATGAATCTTAATACATTGAAGCCTTCATTAGGCGCAAAATCTGGCAGAAAGCGAGTTGGTCGTGGTATGGGTTCTGGCCTTGGAAAAACATGTGGCCGAGGCCATAAAGGACAAAGCTCTCGTTCTGGTGGTTTTACCAAGATTGGATTTGAGGGTGGTCAGATGCCATTACAAAGAAGATTGCCAAAAGTGGGCTTTACTTCACGCATTTCAAGAGTGACCTCACAGGTAACCCTCTCTCAAATTGATAAGTTAAGTGAAACAGATATTAATATTGATGTTTTAAAGAACAACAATCTTATTACTAAAAACATTCTAAGAGTCAAAGTTATACTTTCAGGTGAAATTACACGTGCCGTTAATTTGAAAGGTATTAAAGCAACTAAAGGCGCGAAAGCAGCTATTGAAGCGGCTAAAGGAACTATTAGCGAGTAATGAAATGAGCCAATCACCTCTAGGACTTAGTGAAGATTTAATAAAGCGCATCCTTTATCTATTGGGCGCGTTAATCATTTTTAGACTGGGAACACATATTGTGATTCCATTCATATCGCAGACAGCACTCGCTTCTTTAGTAGAAGACAATAGAGATGGTATTTTGGGTATGTTTAATATGTTCTCAGGCGGAGCTTTAGAGCGCTTATCTATATTCACTCTTGGAATAATGCCTTATATTTCCTCATCAATCATTATGACACTGATGACCTCTGTGGTTCCTCATTTTGAGCAATTGAAAAAAGAGGGTGAGCGTGGTAGAAGAAAAATTACTCAATACACTCGTATGGGTACTGTGTTTTTGGCAGTCTTTCAATCCTATGGAATTTCAATAGCATTACAATCACAATCAGGAGCTGGAGTAGCTCTGGTAACAAACCCTGGCCTGACATTTAGCTTTGTTACTGTTGTCACGATGACGACCGGAACACTATTCTTGATGTGGTTGGGTGAACAGATCAGTGAAAAAGGTGTTGGTAACGGTATTTCCATGATTATTTTTGCAGGTATCGTAGCAGGTTTGCCTGTCTCATTGGGAAATACTCTAACTATGGTAAGTACCGGGGAATTGAGTGTTTTTGCAGTTGTGCTTATATTAATTATGGCTTTCATGGTGATGGGCTTTATTGTCTTTATGGAAAGAGGTCAAAGACGTATTACTGTGAATTATGCTAAACGCCAACAGGGTCGGAAAATGGTTGGAGGTCAAAACTCATATCTGCCTCTTAAAATCAACATGGCGGGTGTTATTCCACCAATTTTTGCCTCTAGTATTATTCTTTTTCCTGCAACATTAGGTGGATGGTTTTCACAAACTGAAGGTTTGGGCTGGTTGGCAAATATCACTTCAAGTATATCTCCAGGGCAGCCACTTTATATCATGTTCTATGCGTCGGCAATTATATTTTTCTGTTTTTTCTACACAGCACTTACATTTAATGCTAAGGATACAGCCGACAATCTAAGAAAGTCTGGTGGCTTTATTCCAGGAATAAGGCCTGGTCAGCACTCAGCAGATTATATTGACAGCGTAACCACAAGACTAACAGCAGTTGGTGCAATCTATATTACAGCAGTGTGTTTATTGCCCGAGTTTTTAATTTTGTATTGGAATGTGCCCTTCTATTTTGGTGGTACCAGTCTTCTCATCATCGTTGTTGTGGTGATGGATTTTATCGCTCAAGCGCAGTCTCATATGATGTCAAATCAGTATGAAGGCTTGATGCGCAAAGCGAACTTAAAGTAAGGTTTAGTCATGAAAGTAAGAGCATCAGTGAAAAAAATATGTAAAGATTGCAAAATTATTAAGCGTCACGGTGTGATTCGTGTCATTTGTAAAGACCCTCGTCATAAGCAAAGGCAAGGGTGATGATATTGACAGGTCTTACTTTACAAAGTAAAATTGCACGATTTTTCAACTTTAGAATTTTGGGTGAAAATACTCATCAATATTTATTTATATATTAAGGTATAGGTAGAATTTATGGCACGAATTGCAGGAATAAATATTCCGACAAATAAACACATTTTAATTGGTTTGCAATCAATTTTTGGTATTGGACAAACCCGATCAAAATTAATTTGTGAAACACTAAAACTAGATCCTAGCGCTAAGGTCTCTGAGTTAACCGAAGATCAGTTGGAATCTATTCGTGTAGCTGTCTCTCAGTATGAAGTAGAAGGCGATTTAAGACGTGAAGTTTCAATGAATATTAAACGCCTAAGAGACTTAGGTTGCTATAGAGGTATTCGTCATAGGAAGTCACTTCCTTTGCGTGGTCAAAGAACAAAAACTAACGCTAGAACTCGCAAGGGTCCTCGACGTTTAATTAAATAATTAAGGCATACGAATATGGCAACAGAAAAATCAACTAAGAAGAAGTCCAAGAAAATCGTTTCAGATGGAATTGCACACATTCATGCAACTTTTAATAATACCATTGTGATGATTACTGATCGTCATGGAAATACCTTATGTTGGGCTACTTCAGGTGGCGCAGGTTTTAGAGGTTCGAGAAAATCAACCCCTTTTGCTGCACAAGTTGCTGCAGGAAGTTGTGGTGAGAAAGCGCAAGCTATTGGTATGAAGAATCTTGACGTTCGAGTTAAGGGTCCTGGCCCAGGTAGAGATTCTGCTATCCGTGGCCTAAATGCACAAGGCTTAAAAATCCAATCAATAACTGATGTGACACCAATTCCACACAATGGCTGTCGTCCATCTAAAAAACGTAGAGTATAAGGGTAAATTATGGCTAGATATACAGGTCCTACATGTAAATTAGCACGTCGTGAAGGTACTGACTTGGAACTTAAGAGCGGTATTAGATCGATTGACTCAAAGTGTAAATTATCACAGTTACCTGGTGTGCATGGTGTAAACGCTCGACGTCAAAAAGGTAGTGAGTACGGCTTACAATTGCGTGAAAAGCAGAAAGTCAGACGTATGTATGGGTTGTTAGAGAAGCAATTTCGACTATATTACAAAAAAGCCAGCTCTAAAAAGGGATCGACAGGAGAGAACTTATTATCACTTCTTGAATGTCGCCTTGATAACGTGGTTTACCGTATGGGGTTCGCATCAACTCGTTCAGAGGCAAGACAATTGGTTTCTCATAAATCAATTGTAGTGAATGGCAAGGTTGTCAACATACCTTCTTATCAGGTAAGTGCAAATGATGAAATCTCTATTAGAGAGAAAGCAAAAAAACAAAGCCGAATTCAACTAGCCGTTGAGATTTCAGGACAGAATGGATTAGCAGAATGGGTTGATGTTGATAACAAGTCATTGAAAGGTATATTCAAAAATGTACCTTCTCGTGATGAATTATCAGCTGATATTTCAGAACATTTAATCGTTGAATTGTATTCTAAATAGGAATTAAATATGCAAGGAAGTGCAAGAGATTTTCTAAAACCAAAACTAGTCGATTCAGTTGAATTGTCTACAAACGAGTATCGTGTTGTTCTTGAGCCATTTGAGCGTGGGTTTGGACATACATTGGGCAATTCACTAAGAAGAACTTTATTATCTTCTATGGTTGGTTCAGCAATTACTGAAGTTTTAATTGATGGTGTAATGCATGAATTTTCAACCATTGAGGGTGTCCAAGAAGATGTGCTAGATATCCTTCTTAATCTTAAGGAGGCTTCTATAGGGCTTAATGCGAGTGAAACTGCAACCGTTATCATTGAGAAAGAAGGACCATGTCAACTAACTGTCGCAGATATTGAATCCAATGGTACTGATGTATCAGTATTCAATCCTAAGAAAGTTATTGCGACTATAAACGAAGGTGGCAAAATTAGAATGACAATTAGAATTAATACTGGAGTTGGATACGATGTTGCTGTTTCTCGAACTGTTGACTCCGAAACTATTGGTAGTATTCAGTTGGATGCAAGCTTTTCACCGATTAAACGTGTCAGTTTTACAGTTGAATCAGCGCGTGTTGAGCAAAAAGTAAATCTAGATAGGTTAAATATTGTTATCGAAACAAATGGTTCGGTTGACGCCGAAGAAGCAGTTAAGCGTGCAGCAACAATACTACAAGATCAACTCTCATCATTTGTTGAACTTGAGCCGGTAGTTGAGGAAGAACCGCAGCCAACTTCTGATGATTTCCCGCCGATGTATTTGTCAGCTGTTGATGAGCTAGAATTAACGGTTCGTTCTGCTAACTGTTTAAAAGCAGAGCAAATATATTACATTGGTGATCTGATTCAGAAAACAGAGCAGGACTTATTAAGGACACCAAACTTGGGCCGCAAGTCGCTTAATGAAATTAAAGAAGTCCTCACTGAAAAAAATCTTGAACTCGGTACAGAGATTGAAAATTGGCCACCAGTTGACCTAATGAGTGAATAAGGATAAATAATGAGACACAGAAAGTCAGGTAGACAGCTTAACCGTAATTCTTCGCATAGAAAAGCGATGTTTCAAAATATGGCAAATTCACTGTTCTTACATGAAGTTATTAAAACAACTTTGCCAAAAGCGAAGGAGCTTCGTCGTGTAGTTGAGCCATTAATTACTAAGGCAAAGTCAGACAGTGTCGCAAACCGTCGTCACGTATTCTCAAAGTTACGTGATGATGCAATGGTTGCAAAGTTATTTACCGAACTGGGCCCATTTTATAAAGACCGTCCTGGTGGTTATGTTCGTATATTAAAAGCGGGCTTTCGTACAGGTGATAAGGCGCCAATGGCTGTAGTGCAATTGGTTGACTTTGAAAGTGGTGAACAAACTATTACAGAAGCTCCACAAGTAGAAACACAAGAAGAATCTTAAGGGAATTATTATATGCCAGCAATTAAAGTAAGAGAGAATGAGCCATTTGATATTGCGCTACGTCGTTTCCGACGTTTATGTGATAGAGCTGGCGTTATTACAGATGTTAGAAAAAAAGAGTTTTTTGAAAAGCCAACTTGGGTTAATAAACGCAAAAAGGCTGCAGCTGTTAAAAGAACACACAAAGAAATGGCAAAAAACCGTATTCATCGCAAACGTATGTACTAAGAGATTTCTCTTGGTTCAATATAAAAACACAATATGTCTCAGCTAAAAAAGCGCATTATCGACGATATGAAGTTGGCAATGAAAGCGAAAGACAAACAAGCCCTCAAAGCAGTTCGTATGATTCTTGGGGCAATCAAACAAAAAGAAGTTGATGATCGTATCGAGCTAGATGATGCGCAAGTGTTGGCAGTTATTCAAAAAATGGTCAAACAACGCAAAGATTCCATTTCTCAGTTTTCTGACGCTGGTCGAACTGACTTAGTTGAGGTAGAAGAGACTGAGCTGGTTGTTATTAATAGTTACATGCCAGAACAACTAAGTGATGCAGAGGTTGCAGAAGCTGTGGACAAGGCAATCACCGATTCTGGCTCAGATTCTATAAAAGATATGGGTAAACTTATGGGTATGCTCAAAGGTCAACTAGACGGTAAAGCTGACATGGGTCTGGTTTCTCGTCTTATCAAAAACAAATTATCATAAATCAATCTAAGACTGTAGATCCTTTTTGAAGGTAGTCGGAGTTAGGTTTGTTTGACTAATGAACCAGCGAATAAATGAAGATGGTTCTGCGTAGCCTAGTAAGTAAGAAATAACTTTAACAGACTGCCCCTCCTTTAACTTCAGTTTCGCTCTTTTTAATTTATGTTGATTAAATATTTGACGAAAATTAGTATTATTTTTTGACAACTGATTGCGAAGCGAGTTAACACTCATACCCATCTGACTAGATATTGCCTCAATATTAACACTGTTGTATTTGTTTTCATAATTACATAATAGAGTTTCCACCTTATCAATCATGTTGCTTTGGGCTTGCTTCTGCTGTAACTTTTCCTGAGCAATTGAAGATAAAAAAGCAACTAAATTTGGATTAGAAATATTGTTTTTTTTCATAAAAGTATTGTGGCTAATCACAATAGAGGTTTCTGTACCATTAAAATAAATTGGGCAATTAAAAACTGATTTTTCGTTGATGGATTGCTTGCTTGGCCGTATTTTAGTAGTGATATGTTTAATTGCATATCTTTTTGACCTGATAAAGGCAGCAAGCATTGATAAACATAAGTTTTCATATAGACTTGAGTGTTCAATTACCGGGTCTGCAATGAATTGAATTTTTACAATGTCCTGATGTTTGGTGACTAAAACGTTGATGCCCTCAAGCTCTATATTAATATATGTTTGAAGTAATTTAAAACTTTCTTTCATGTGTCTTGAATAAACAAATATTAAGCCTAATAATTCAGAATAGTTTGGTCTTATTTGTGCCATTCTTGAATAATTAATCGAGATCAGTTCGTCATCAAAAACAGACTCAGCTTGAATAAAAAAATTTAAAAACATCTCAACAGGCAGTGTTAAGTTTTGGTTCAATAATATTTTTTTAGGTAAACCTATTCTGCTACAAATTTCATCAACCTCTTTGGGATAAATTTGTTGAAGTCTTAGAATTGATTTCCAAGCAATGCTATGTATGTTCATGCAATTAAAATTTTGTTAATTGTAATAAAGTATCAATATTTTATTATATTATGACAATTAAATTTCTATTTTTGTCACTATACTTATTAAGCATTTGAAACACACATACAAAAAATATACAAAGGAGAATTATGGAAAAAGATATTAAAAATATTAAAGATCAAGTAGGGCTTATATGGCTAACTATGGTAGGTTACATAATATATTTAGAATTTTTTAAAGGTTAGTATGTTAGAAAATATATTTCAATATTCGCTTCTTTCTTTTTTATTAATCAATATATTGCTTTTACTTGTATTAGTAAAAACACAATTAAAACTCTGGCAGGTATGGTTATTGGCAACTGCGTTGGCATACCCTAGTGCCGTTATAGCTGGCCATTTAGGTGCACAGATTGTATTAGTTATACTGCTTTTATTAGGAATATGTATCGTTCCTAGAATCAGATTATTAGTATTTACTAAGCCTCTTTTTAATGCTATGCGAAAGGCATTACCTCCAATCGGTTTGACAGAGAGAATTGCACTCGAAGCAGGAAGTGTGTGGTGGGATGCGGAATTATTTCAAGGTAATCCAAATTGGAAAGAGTTATCAGAACTTGAGGCTACAGAACTAACAGAAGAGGAACAAAGCTTTGTTGACAATGAAGTTAATACGCTCTGTTCTATGATTAACTCTTATGAAATAGTGGCTAAACAAGATCTGCCAGAAGAAGTCTGGCAGTATATTTTTGATAATGGTTTTCTTGGCATTATTATCCCCAAAGAATTCAATGGTTTAGGATTCTCACACTTTGCACATGCAACAATTGTAGGCAAACTTTCCTCAGCTTCTCAATTTTTAGGTATTGCCGTTATGGTTCCAAATTCATTAGGTCCCGGTGAGCTGCTTCTTAAATATGGTACTGAAAAACAAAAACAACATTACTTACCTCGCTTGGCAAAAGGTAAAGAGATTCCTTGCTTTGGCCTAACCTCGACTGTTGCTGGTTCTGATGCTGGGTCACTTGAAGACAATGGCATTGTTTGTTATGGAGACTTTGAGGGCGAGAAGGTACTAGGGCTCAGGCTCAATTGGGAAAAGCGCTATATTACACTAGCCCCTATTGCCACTGTAATCGGTTTGGCTTTTAAGGCTTACGACCCAGACAATTTATTGCCCAAAGACCACCCTCTTTATGAAAAAAAGGATTTAGGTATTACTTGTGCACTGATACCTCGAGAGACTCAAGGTGTCAGCATAGGCACTCGTCATCTTCCAGTTGGTGAGCCTTTTCAAAATGGCCCTATTTATGGTAAAGATGTTTTCATACCAATGGACTGGATTATTGGTGGTGAAAAGATG
>Ga0206683_10001562_pt1 | contig 15803 bp, 15 predicted proteins | sample M280m12015metaG_FD_155483 | JGI IMG/M metagenome (GOLD analysis project Ga0206683, IMG submission 155483) | Ammonia-oxidizing marine archaeal communities from Monterey Bay, California, United States - M2 80m 12015 | ecosystem: Environmental > Aquatic > Marine > Intertidal zone | place: USA...
ATCCCGGTTTATAATCTCCAATGACTGTGCCAGACATAGAAATCGCCCCTCCAAAAACAGTGGTTCCAACTAAAGCTAAAACGGCAGTATCACTTTCACTTAAACCGATTGCTTTGAAAATTAAAACGAGCATTAGAAGAACAATAAAACTAGTTCCAGAAACAGGCTCAATACTGGTTTCACCCATGACTTTTACTGCGATTGCACCTAATGCAAAAGTTGTCAAACATAAAACTAACGAGAAAATAAAAGAGGCAAAGAAACCAAATTGAGTAGCAAAGGTAAGTGTAATTCCAATTAAGGAAACAAGCAATAGAACTGGGATATGACTAATTGGCCATTCATACCACCCCTTTCCTTCAATGTAATCTTTTCTTGCAGCATCATCACTCTCACCTTTGAAAATATCTATAACGTCTGAAGCTGTAGTTTTGAAAACAGGTGCCATTTTCAATAAACCAGTAATTCCTCCGCCTAAAATAGCTCCAATGGCCATCGGTCTAGCTACATAACTGTAAGAGTAGATGGATCCAATTGGATCAAATTGACTAACTGAATGATAATTTCCATCTAGAGGATAATAGAAAGGATAGTCATATTGATATGCTAAGGGAGTAACAATGAACCAAGTAAAAAAGGTCCCTAAACTAACTAGCAACGCAACACGGAATCTCATAAACCAGCCAATTGCCCCCATCATTGGAGTCAATTCAAATCCTAACCAAGTATAGTTAGTAATTGGATTGCTCATAGGCACCATCAAATCGGCACCATCGTACCATTCAGTATTTTTAGAAGCTGAAGTTAAAACCGAATCTTTAACTTCAGCTCCTGCAGCATCATAAGTACCTGTTCCTAAGATAGGCCAGTCTCTTAAGAAAGTAAAGAACATGACTACGGCAGTTGAAATTCCTACAAGCCTGATTGAGTGCATAGCACCTTCCATGCCGCCTTCTTTGGAAGTTTCACCTGCAATATCCATTAACTTAATATTTGCTTCAAAGCCAGGAAGAGGTAATGGATCTTCTACTAACCAAACTCTTCTAAAAATAATGAAGTAGAGACATCCTAAAAACCCGCCAAGAATAGACGCAATCATTGCAACACCAGCTAAAGCCCAAGAGTCAGGTAAAAGTAATGAAGAATCAACAAGATAGCTACCATTCATTTCATATTTAGGAGAATATGCCAATAGATAAATTGCAGGATAAGTGAAAACAAATCCCGTACAAACCATAGAAGCTCCCGTTGAAGCAGATGCAGATAGATTAACTTCACCAGGTGACCACCTTAGAGCCATTGCAGAAAGATAAGCTACATACCAAGAACCAGAGACAATCATTCCAACTTTTAATCCTACATATTGGTTAATTATTGCAAATAGAATACCAATTACTAATCCTAGAAGCATTTGATTCCATTTCCAAGTTGTGCTTCCAAAACCATCTCGTTTATTTTTTTCTTCTAAATATTCTTCTAAAACTTCTGTATTAAAATTTGCATACATCTCAGTATCAAAGTAGTCTAAAGTTCCTTTTTCAATAGCTTTCAAACCTTCAGGAGTGGGCGTTTGGCGATACGCTGAAGTACGAACTTTACTCATCTAATACAAGTAAACTAAGACCGCCGGGTATAATACATATTGTGTATAATTTTACAGTAGGAACCTTTAAAGAATGGTCACAAGTCCAAAAGTAGATGCAGAGACTTACGAGGAGCATACTTGCCGTCGCTTTTTTTGCAGCAATTATGCTATCTCAATCAACTCAAGCCGAGGAATCTGATGATTTTAATGCATTAGATTTATATTTTTACGGGGATTTAGATAATGGTGATGGCAATATCTCTACAACAAGGCCAACCTCAGATACAGACACTCAGAGCGATTGCCCTCAAGATAGCAACAGACTATCTTGGCCTGGACAAGACAGACAGTGGGAAGATGTCGGATCTTGGGAAACTGTAATGCAAACACCAGGTGAAGTAGCATCTGGAGATTATACTTTTACAATATGGGCAAATTCAACACAAGGAACAGTTGAAGATGTTCAGTTTAGAATAACAATTTACATTGGCATAGCTGCGGGCGTCACGGAAACATCGCAGTCCAAGACAGTTACAGATTCGAGTGAAGTAGCAACCCGTTTTGACATCAATTTCGATATATCCAACGCTAGTTTTGAATATGGTGATGATTTTATTATTGATTTAGAATATTCTGGAGGCGACCCCGGTGAAAATCCTTTAACAGGAGGTAGTTCAACAGAACAAATAGTAGTTTTAACTTCTAGTATTGAACATCCTGCAGGAATAGGCAACCTTACAATAAATCATTATATGGCTTCTTTTCCAGAGATAGTTGTAGAAGATTTCTCAGAGCGTGTATTTGTTAAAACACAAGTACAAAGTGCGTTTGGCGTTTCAGACATTGATTCAAATGATTGGACTTTAGGCGTTTATGGACTTTCATCAGGCAACCAGGGCTTAACCGCAGATTTTAGTATGAAATCCCTAAATAATGACACCCATGAAGTTTCATTCTATTGGTATTATAATCAAGATTTAGCCATAAGTGATACTTATCATTTCTTTATTCAAATAACAGATATTCAGCAAAATAAATGGGAAGTTGAATCCGATGAAGATTTGTATTTAGTTATCCATGGATATGAAATTGACAATTACATAGGTACAGGGGATATTCAAATTAACAACCAGACAGGAATATCCAAAGTTCAGGCAGGAAGTTCTTTTACAATAGATATCACCGTATCTGCCCAGGGCGATCCGCTGATTTCCTATAATCCAATTCCGATATCGGTGATTTGGGTTTCTGGCACAAATGAAATTGTTTTGTATGAAACGGCAGTATTTGCAGAACCTGGAGAGTCGGCCTCTGTATCCTATAGACACACATTTGAAGAAAAAGGTGAATACTTAATCAAAGTTATAATAGATCGAGGAGATCTGGTTGCTGAATCAAATGAAGATAATAATGTAGCAGAATATTTATTGATTGTAGATGAACCAGTGAAAGAAGACATGCTTCAATCAATAATAGACAATATTACAGGCGGCGGAACAACTTCGATGTTATTACTGGTATCTATAGCATCTATTATATTGGCGGTTTTATTTATTAATCGTAACAAAACAGTTACTGACTTTGAATGGGAGGAAGATGATGAATTCTGAAATGGATATCCGAGGATATAAACCGGCCGATGAAACTTTTTATGAATATAAGGATGAAGAAGAAACACCTCGCGGAGTTCATTACCAAAAAGTAGATGATGAAGATATTGCAGCTTCAACCGTTGGACGTTATGCTGAAACTAAAGATTTCAAACATTGGCCTTTCAAAGTAGGTAATGCAATGACTAATAATGTTCCTGATGAAGTCCAACATAAGGTAGATGACGGAGGAAGTAGTGGCTATGCTACAATGGATCAGTTCATGAAAGAAGATAGCGCCAAAGAACAATTTTGGGTTGAAAGAGAAAACGCGAGCGTCATTTCTATAGCAATTGATAATTGGTTTGGTTTGAAAGGCTACATTGTAGCCTTCTTACCCTTATTGCCTATACTATTGCTCACAGTAGCAATTATAACCGTAATTGCACTTTCTATTTGATTTTAATATTTACAATCAACTTTTTGAAAGAATATAATCAGTTCTTTCTCTCAACCAATCAAACTCATGTGTATCTTCCCACACAGGTTCTAGAGTAGCTAGAAAATCTTTCAACTCTCTAGCCATTTCTAATTCCATCTTCAGTAATAGATACTAAAGCTTCATTTTCAGGCAAATGTGGAGAATCCACAAGCCTACACACACGTTTACCAGCTTTTCCTCTTCTTAGATATATCCTAAATTTTGAGGTGTGCCCTACAATATTTCCACCAATTGGTTTGGTAGGGTCTCCAAAAAAGGCTGCAGGATTTGAAGAAACTTGATTAGTTACCACAACTGCTGAGTTGTGCAAATCACCAAATCTAGCCAATTCTTTCATGTGTGCACTGATTTTGCCCTGTCTATCTGAAAGGGTCCCTCTTCCAATATATTCTGCACGAAATGCTCCAGTCAAAGAATCTACAGCTAACATTCTAATTGGTCTTGTTTTAGCCATTTCATTTACTTTTTCAACCATTAGCATTTGTTGATGAGAATTATACGCCCGTCCAACATGTATTTTGCTTAAAATTTCATCAGGATCCAAGTCGAGAGCTTTTGACATAGAAATTATCCTTTCTGGCCTGAATGTATTCTCAGTATCAATGATTGCAACTTCACCATCCAATCCGCCCTGCTCTATAGGCAAAGTAGCATTAACGGCAAGTTGTAAGATAAATTGAGTCTTTCCAGACCCATATTGCCCATAGAATTCAGTAATTGATTGTGTTTCAACACCTCCTCCTAACAATTCATCAAAGGTACTAGATGATGTTGTAAGTTTACCTACAGTCGCTCGTTTTTCCATTAATTCAGTTCCCGTAAGGAAAGAACCAATATCGGCCGCCTTTCTGGCTTCTAGTACAAATTTAGCACAGGATTCCTTTCCAATGCCAGTAGCGTCAGAAAGTGTTCCTGGCGCTTGCGTTCCTATTGCTTCTAGGGTGTCATATCCTGCTTCTCTAAGTTTATCTGCGATAGCTGGACCGACACCTGGAAGATCTTCTACAATTTTTATTTTTGCTTCACTCATTTTATGCCTCCTTATAGTGGTTAAATCTAGGTTGATAGATCAAGCCTTGATCAGTTAACGAATCAAGAATTTCATCTAACATAGGTCCATCTACGCCCTCCATTGAGATTGCAATGCCTAGATCATCATAGTAAATTCCATCGCCTTCATCCATTTTTTGGATTAAAGCCATAACCTTCGATTCATTAACATCTGATTTTTTAGTTTCAGTCGTTTCTTTAGTTGGAACTTCAGTTTCTTTTTTAGATTCTTTTATTTTAGAAGTAGTATCTATGTTATTTCCCGCAGATTCAAATTCACCAGTAAATTCACTTTCAGGAGTTTCAACTTCACCACCAGCTAAGCGTGTCAAACAATTATACAACAAAGCTTGATAATTTTCAAGCGCTACACTTTGGTAAAAATCTTTTGAAAGTTTTATTCCGTCTATTTCACGATCATTAAGTTTTAGTTTTCCAAATTCATCTTCATTCTCAAATGCCTTTGTTGCCTTTATTCGAAGCATAAGCGCATCACATGCCCTTACGGCCCAGTGATTCACTTCATTCATCGTTACTGCACGGATGCTTTCAGGTTGAACACTTACGTATGTTCTTTCACTGTCTTCAGGGGTGCGTGCTCGAACTTTTCCAACGCAAAGAACGGGAACTCCAATTTCAAGTTTTGATAGGGCTGCTGCACCTTCTGGATTGTATTGTCCAGCTTGCAGATAGTAATAGTCTCCATTTGGGTCAATTACTCTTGCAGTATAGAATGGGTCTTCTTCACTTCCTCGATTTTCGATTTGATCTAATACTCCTGCAATCAAAACACGCGAAAGTTTTCCACCAATTTCAGATATTAAATAAGTTGGAGAATATTCGCGATCTTCTACGTGCTTTTCAATTGATGAGGATAACTCTTGAGCTAGTACTAAAATTCCAGGTTCTCTTCTTTGCGCCATTTAGCCCTCCAATGCAGCTAAGAATTGACGAGCTGCGCTAGGAACATCGATTTCAGTTGCAGGTTCACAACTCCTTGCAAAAAAGGATAAACCATATTCATCCGATCTTGCAAATCCTCGCAATTTCAAAGGTTTCAATAATAAAGCATCCTCAATTTCTTCAAGTAGAGCTTCAGGCCCAAAATTTTCTTTAACAAATTCTAGACACGAATCAATATCTCTGCCCAATACTTGTTCAGTTATTTCACGGTTTAGATAGGCCGTACAAGACCCAGATCCATCATCAAAAATCATCTTTATACGGAGATCAGGGGCTGCATTCTTACGGTCATCTCCATTTCTAATTAATCGATTAGTTTCTTTATCTCTGAATATTAGTCCACTTCCTTCACGTATATTGAAAACATGACCTTCTACAACTGCATCCGAAGCGCCATTACGTTCGTCTAGTTGAGACAGAGAGTACATAACTCCGTTTTCATATTCTTGCAGAGACGGCAATGAATCATCGTCAATGTCTGTAAATTTAGTATATTCTCCAAATTGTAAATCAGGTCCATTAAACTCTTTTACATACGCGTTTTCAACTTTATATGTTTTTCCAGCAATAATATTGTGATCTTCCCAAGAAGTAAATCGGCAAGTTCCAGTACTATCTCCTACAGTGCCTCCAAAGATAGTTTTAGGTTCATTTTTTACAGTTATTTTTCGTGTTTCAATATCTATTACACGTAACTTAACAGATACATTACTCATTCCTGGTTTTAGATCCACTAATTCAAATTCTTGACCAGGTTGTGATACTTTACTCTTAACAACACCCAAATCTAAACTTTCTAACTCTTTATCGTTTATTTTTTTGATACTGCCTTCGTTTATGTTTAAAGTAATAATGTCATTCCAACTCTTTGAATATGCGTTTAAAACTTCTATAGTGTCTCCGCTTTCAAAATCAAAATTATCACTCCAGTAAGAGTATCTCATACGCATCGTTGAATCTCCCACTTCACCTTCAAAAAGGACTTTTTGAACTCCTTCTTTAGTAGTAATTTCTTTTCTAAATACAGACACAAGTTTGGCTTTAAATTGGATGTTATTTTCTCCAGCTTTGATTTGCGCAAGTAATTTTTGCGCATCCACTTGTAAAACATTTGGATTTCCATAATGTTTTCTTACAATAGATTCTTTGGCAGTAGCCAAATCAATTCCATATTCTTCTACGTATCTCTTTAATTCAGTTATGATTACGTTTCTTTCTAGCTTATCGCCGATTGCCTTAACAATATCGTCGACATGTGTTTCAAAATCAGCTTCGTTCTTTTGCATTTTTGTTGTCTCCCTTGTTTCGATTCGTTGACAAATTCGAATCTATCCATTACTACTACTAAGGGTATATATACTTTTGGGTTTTATCCTTTTCCCCCTAAAAGGGTAAACTCCTAGAAGGGGTTTTTAGGTGGCGGCGAAGCATTATAATGGCCCCTCTCGTCGTAAAAATAGGTGATAATTTGAAAATAGATGAGCTAACGCCAAGAACTGGTCGCGTTAATATGCCGGTTAAAGTTTTGAGTTTAGAAGAGCCTCGTTCAATGGATAACGGGACTGTAATTTGTGAAGGTTTAGTTGGAGATGAAACAGGCACTGTGATAATGAGTTTTTGGAATGATGAATGTGAAACTGTAGAAAATGGAATGACAATTGATCTTAAAGATGCTAGAGCAAATTTAGTAAGAGGATACATGCGTATTAGTTTAGGGAAAAAAGGAAGCATGACTGTATCCAAAACTTCACTAGAATCAATAAAAGAGAATGTCAATCTTTCTGATTTAGAATACGAAATGCCTAGATTTGGAAGAGATGGCGGTGGAAGAGGCGGACCTCGAGGAGGATCCAGAGGCCCACCAAGCCGTTGGGGCATTTTAATGAAATTAAAAAGAGATACAGGGAACAAGAAATATTTCAATCGAGATGAAATGTCCGAAGAACAAATTGAAGCAGCCATTAAGGAAATGGGAGGCGAGTAACCCTGGCAAGAAGAGGGAGACATAGGCGCCGAGGACCAACCAAAGCCCAGCCCCCTCAACGAAAAGATAAGAAAATCCAAAAACGAAATAAACCGAAAGCGATGTTGAACGAAGGTCGTCGAACCGAGTTATTGTATTTTATGCGCGAAATAGTCTTAGAAGCTGGCGTTTCTGAGAAATTAGCTGAGCCTTTTATGGCGTCTTTAGCAGCAAAAGGAGCTAGAGAATCCGTTAGTAATGCTATGGAATTCTTAGATTCTAAGATTGAAGAAGGTTTTATCTCAGAAGAAGCTAGAGATCCTATTAGAAAAGTAATGAAAAGATTTACAAAAATACGCTGATATGGAACTTCCCAATCGAAGTAAATTATCAAAATACTGGAATTTAAATCCCAAAACAGTTTTTCTTAATCATGGTTCTTTTGGTGCATGTCCACAAGAAATTTTAGATTACCAATTTAAGTTAAGAACAGAATTAGAAAGCGATCCAGTTCATTTTTTTGATGTAATTTCTAAACAATTGTGGGCAGATTCAATAGAAACTTTTGCAGATTTTATTAATGCCGATAAAGAAGGAATAGTCTTTGTGCCAAATGCCACTTCAGGTGTTAACACAATTTTACGTTCTTTATCATTAAAACCAGACGATGAAATAATAATTCTAGATCATACTTACCAAGCGTGTTGGAATACAGTTGATTTTGTGACTAAAAGGTCAGGCGCCAAGACAGTAATTGTGCCCTTACCATACCCTATAGAAAATTCAGAAGAAGTAACTCAAGTAATTCTAAATTATACAACTGAAAAAACTAAATTAGCTTTGATTGACACAGTAACAAGTCCAACTGGAATTAGGTTACCATTTGAGAATATAGTATCCGAACTTCAATCCAGAAGCATTGACGTTCTATTAGATGCCGCCCATGGACCAGGGATAGTTCCACTAGATTTGAAAAAATTAAAACCAGCCTATGTGACAGGTAATGCTCATAAATGGTTGTGTACGCCAAAAGGTTCGGCATTTCTTCATATTAGGGAAGATAAGAGACCAGACATTCGCCCACTTTCAATTAGTCATGGGGCTTCGGTAGATGGATCTAAAAATGAAAGAATCCGTCTAGAATTTGATTGGACAGGAACCCAAGACATAACACCGTGGTTATGTATTCCTAAAAGTATCGAATATATTGATAGTTTAGTAGAAGGAGGATGGGCTGAGGTTATGGAACGCAATACAAGTTTAGCAATAGAAGCACGGAATATAATCCTTGAAGTATTAGGAACTTCAAAGATGTGTCCTGATTCAATGATTGTAGGCTTGTCCGCAGTAGCTTTACCAGGAGAAGGTGTGGCTACAAAGTCAGTACTAGAACCAGATCCACTCCATACTTTATTGTATGCGAAATACAGCATACAAGTACCTGTTTTTGGCTGGCCCCACCATAATAGAAGGTACCTTCGCACAGCGTCTTATCTTTACAATTCAATTGAAGAATATCGTTATTTAGCCGAAATATTAAAAAAAGAACTTTGACCGGACACTTTTAAAACTAGCTAATTTGCACACAATTCCGATGTCTGATGATGACAAAGAAATTGAGGATTTGCCAGAAGATGAGTCTGATGATGAAGAATCTGAAGAAATAGAAGAATCCGAAGAAGAAGATGAGATTGATCCAGATGCACCATTACGTCAACCAATTGTGGCTGTTTTAGGACATGTAGATCATGGAAAAACATCACTTCTTGACTATGTAAGAGGTACAACTGTAGTAAAGCGGGAGGCCGGAGCGATAACACAGCACATAGGAGCTACAGAAGTCCCTTACGATACAGTTTCTAAAATATGCGGACCATTATTGAAAGATGGAACTACATCATTACCTGGTTTACTTTTCATAGATACTCCAGGACATCATTCTTTTACAACATTAAGATCAAGAGGTGGCGCTTTAGCAGATTTAGCAATATTGGTAGTTGACATAACTGAAGGTTTCAAACCCCAGACGATAGAATCAATAAATATTCTAAAACAACAACAAACTCCTTTTATTTTAGTATTGAATAAAGTAGATAAATTACCTGGTTGGCGCAGCCATACAGGATCATTTTTGGCTAACAATGTAAATCAGAGTTCTACCGCTAAACAAAATTTTCAGATGAGAATGTACGAAATAATAGGCGAATTAGGCCAGCATGGTTTTGATTCAGCTTTATTCTCAGAAATACAGGATTTTCAAAAAACAATTGCATTAATTCCGACATCTGTAAAAGAAACTGGCGAAGGAGTACCTGAACTTTTTATGATTTTAATGGGTCTAGCACAACGATATCTTAGAGGGAATTTGTTACTAAATGATGGTTCATCAGAAGGCACAGTTATAGAAATCAAAGAAGAAAAAGGATTAGGCAAAACCTTGGGCGTAATAATTTACAATGGAATTTTGAAAGCTTCAGATACTTTGATCATTGGCGCTCAACCAGAGCCGATTGTAACTCGCGTAAGATCTATATTAAGACCTAAACCATTAGATGAAATTCGAGATCCAAGACAGCAATTTGATAATGTAAAAATTGTCGGAGCAGCTGCCGGATTGAAAGTAGTAGCACCAGATATAGAAGGCGTTGTTGCTGGAGCTCCATTTTACAGCGCATCCAATGAAGATGAAATTGACGAAGCTTTAGACAAACTTACAGATTCAATGAAATCGAATGTAAAATGCACAGATGAAGGAGTAGTAATTAGAGCAGATGCAATTGGATCGTTAGAAGCATTAGCTTATGAATTATCTGCAGCAGGAATCCCTATTGTGAAAGCCACAGTAGGAGACGTGTCACGAAGAGACGTCGTAACTGCAGACCCTTCTGAAGAAGAGTATAGAGCAATTTTAGCTTTTAATGTAAAGATCCATCCAGATGCGAAAAATGAGTTACATGAAACAGGAGTAACATCATTTGAATCAGATATCGTATATAGACTTTTAGAGGATTATCAGGAATGGAAAGAAAAAATCAAAGAAAAACAAGCTCAACACTTAAGAGATGATTTTGCACATCCAGGGAAATTTGAAATATTGGAAGGCCACACTTTTAGAACAAGAGATCCTGCTGTTGTTGGAGTAAGAGTTTTAGGTGGGCGGATTGCACTAAATCAAGGTGTTTTGAGAAATGATAATGCCGTAGTTGGCCACATTAAATCACTAAGGTCAGGCGATCAAGTTCTCAAAGAAGCCATTCAGGGTGATGAAGTTGCCGTTGCAATCAATAATGTAACAGTAGGCAGGCAAATATCAGAAGGAGATGTATTGTATATTGAAATGGATGAACGGGCTATTTTGAAAATCCGTGAAGCTGGAGTAAAATTAAGTCCTATTGAAGAAGATATAATTACAGACATGCAAAAAATTAAGCGAAAAGATCAACCTTTTTGGGCAAGATAAGTTTAATAATCAATTTGGCCATAATAACGGAATAATCTTTTCCCAATAGGAATGTTATTTTGATATTTTTTAATTTCGTTTTCATCCATCTCGCCCATAGCTAACTTTAAGGAAAGATAGGGTGGACAATAATCATCGGAATAAATATAGGTAGAAACTCGAGGATTTATTTCCATTAATACGCCACCTCGCGTACTGATATCAACACAGTAATCCATAGGAAGAAATTTCATTACATTTTTTGCATATTCAATAGCTGAATCATCTTTTATAAATTCATAGTTCATTCCAAGTCCCGACGCAAAATTCATTCTAAGTTTGACTGAGCAAACTAAAACATCTCCATTATTTGATACTGGATCTATTTTGAGTTCATCACCATCTAAGTATTCCATGATCATTAGTTCAGGAATCTTTTTTCCAGCAACAGTATTTTTCAATTCATCCATCGATATAAATTTAGCAAAAGGCCGTCCATTGAATAATAAGTCATAGCGATCAGATTTTTCAGTCATTACTCGGACTCCTCTTGCTCCCTTTCCTTCAGGTGGTTTGAATACAATATCTTTATCAGGATAACCAAGCTTCAAAGCTGCTTTCTCCAATTCTTCAAATGATCGAACCAGATAGTATTCTGGGACTTCTATTTTCCCTTTAAAATGTTCATACATCAAGAATTTATTTTCACAAATACCTACTAATTCATGTTTTGACGCTAGAAGTTTACAATGTTTTTCTATCGTTGAAGCTGCTTTTGATAAATGAAACATTTCCCATGAAGTTTGAGGAAAGACAATATCAATATTGTGCTTTTGAACAAGTTCTACTATTGAATTAACATAATTTTCTTCGTAAGCCCAAGGAACGATTGCAAAATCATCACAAATCCACTTTCCAATAGCTTGTTCAGTAGCATTTGTTCCCAAAATAAAAATATTAGGCTCCTGTTTTTTAAGATTTGTAATTAGAGCATGTGCACCAGGACATCCAACTCCAGTTAGTAGAACTCTCACATTTCCTCACTAGACTTGTCTTCTAACAAGTTTTTGTATACTTTCAGTAGTTTTTTTTCTTGTAGTTCCCAAGCATAATTCATTTTGAAAGCTTTAAATCCATTTTCACCCATTTCTTTTCTAAGCTTTTTATCATTCGAAAGTTTTGTGAGAGCATTAGTCCATTCTTCAGATACAAGTCCACAATTATATCTCTCAACAATTTTTTTTCTCGTGTCATATGGACCTACAATTACGGGCACTTTGTACCCCATCGCATCTAATAATTTTTTAGGGAGTGCATAATCTCTTAGCCTCCTATCGACATAATGACCCACGATAAGAATATCACAAGCAGCATAACATTCATTCATCATACTATAGGGGAGAGGGCCAGTAAATTTTGCGTTTGCACCCTTCTCTTCTGCTATTTTTTCTAGTTCCTCGACCATTTCATTGTATCCTCCTCTTCCTTTAGGAGGTCCTCCAACAATTAGTAAGCTAAGCGCATTAACTTTAGAAGCCGAATCAATTATTTCTTCTAGAATGGGTTTTCTTAATCCTCCAATATATCCTGCTACAATACCATCTAAACCAAATCTATGGTTGTCTACAGATTGTTGAACAACTTCTAGAGGCTCCGAATTGTACAGAACAGTACCACAACCTAATCGCACGGCCAATTCATCTGAGACTGTTAAAACAGCATCAGCTTTTCCAATAAGTTTCCTTTGCTTTCTTTCATAATATTTTCCAATAAACCAATTTTGTACAATTTCCATTTTTGGCCAATCTTCATGAGAATCAAAAATAATTTTTATGTTTGAAATGTTCTTTAAATTAACAGCCACATCCAATACTTCTAAATCATGAGCATGCACAATATCGGGTTTATATTCTTCAATTTTAGCTTCAAGTTGCTTCATAGCTCTTTTAAAACTCCTTACTTTTGAAAAGAAGTTACCCTTCAAATCCTCAAATATTCTAACAACTCGAATGCCATTTCTTTCTTCTTCCCATTTTGTAGTATACTTATCCATGCGCCTTGCCCAGCAGAATACAGTAACCTCAAATCCAGAATTCACGAGACTAGTAGCTTCACGATAAACGCGAGTATCTTCATTTGGTATTAGGAGATCATGTCCTAGAACCATTGCTATACGCGTCATATAATCTGATCTAACCTCACTTTAATTGTTTCAAACCCTTCTGCAAAATCACTTGCAAGTTGTATTCCTCTCATCTTGACAACAGACCTAAAGAACTTCTCATTAAAATAGGGATTGTGCTTTTGACTATCATAGCAATCTAATGCCAAGAGCTTCTTTTTGATATGCCTTTCTTTTAGAGGAATAAAGCAATTCAATGACACAGATAGATTATTCCATGGCAGTTCATAGCCTAGAAGGGTACAATTTCTGAAAGCCCGTTTAGCTTCTTCAGTTACAACGCCATGGTCTTGATGGATGTCTGTAGTGGTTGGTGTAAAGACAACATCGTATTGAATAGATTTTGAATGATCATAAAGGGCTTGCAAAATATCTTGCCGATCTCTAGGAAAGAAGCGAGTGTAAAAGTCTAGTATTTCATGTGTTACTCCCATTATCCTACTTGATTCGGCAGCTTCTTCAACAAGATTGGGATATCTTTCAGCGACAGCGCTAAAGTAAATTATGTGAACATTCCATCCTTCTTCTACCATTTTAGCAATAGTACCTCCACACCCTAATTCGGCATCGTCAGTGTGAGGGCTCAAAACAAGAGCTTTTTTTTTACGCGCAGTTTCATTTTTGAAATTAACTGCCCCTCTCAAAGATTCACTAATATTCTGCCCATTCTTTTTAGCACCATCTTTCAACGTCTTCCAATCATCGGCAAATTCATCAGTAATTGTGAACAAATATTGTTCAGGTTTTTGCCCCTTCTTCCAAACCATAGATTATATATCTTTAGATATAGGGTTATATAACCTTTCCTTTGACCATTCGTGGAAGAAATAGTTATTACTAATTTTGAAGGTGTCTACGAACCAGCTGAAGATTCGTGGCTAATTTCAAAACATATTCCTAAATTCGAAGGTAATGTATTAGAAATTGGAAGTGGCACAGGTATCCTATCGATTCATTTAGCCAAAAGAGGCCATCAAGTTACAGCAATAGATTTGAATCCCAAAGCAGTTGAAGCTACCAAATTCAATGCTAAAAATAATAAGGTAAATATTGAAATTTTAGAAGGAAATATGTTCAATCCCGTCAAAAATAGAAAATTTGATGTAATTGTTTGCAATCCACCATATCTCCCACCAGCTGACGATTATGATGATCCAGAATTAGCTTTAGCCGTAGAAGGTGGACCTGGCGGCTCTGAATTCACAATAAAATTCCTCACGCAAGCAAAAAATTATGTTAATCCATCCGGTTCAATATATATGATATTATCAAGCCGAATGAAAGACTTTAAAGTAGATTGGGAAAGGAATATTATTAAGCAAGAAAAATATTTCTTTGAAAGATTAAATCTGGTTCACTTTTTCTGAGTTCTTAAGCGAAACTAATTTTAGTAATCTCATTAAAATCTGTCCGAAAGGTAATGAAAGAGCAGAATATACTAAAATAGAATGTGGCAGAATCCATAATCTATCCGTTAAACTATAATTTGGTTCCCATGGTAAAGACATAACTTTCAAATCCATTCTATCAACAAAGTTATTTTCACCAAAACACAACCAGAAAATTATAGGCATAGCAATCAACATAGTAAATATCATAGGCCGCATTTGGTTAGACATCATTTCACTTTGAAGAACCATTACTTGAGGTTGCATAGCCATTAATTTGTTCAAACGAGCATTATTTCCACTACGTCGAGCCTCTCCCATTTCTTTGTTGTAAGCAGCCATTTTAGTTTGAATTTCAGCAACCTTTTCCCAATCTATCAATAAATGACGAATAAAAGTTGTTAGGGAAATCATCAAAACTCCAGCAAATAGAAATGTTAGTACCGGATATTGATGCTCAAAACCAATTTGAGGTTCTAGAAGATTTGCAGCAAAATTCCCCATTCCAACTCTCATTTCTGGATTGATTAAGATATAAATCATGAAAAGCATTGTGAGCAACATACCTCCCATAGCAGGAGGTTGTACTTCTTCTTCAGAAGTATTTTCTTCACTCATTTATTCAAAACCTTCCTGAATTGTTCAACTGCCATTTCAACTTCATCATCATGATTTTCAACTATAGAAACAGTGGCTCCCACTATAGAAGCTGCGGTTGCAGCATAATCACGATTTACTTTTTGATGCATGTCAATATCATCAGCATCTCTTGCTCTAGAAGGATCTTTAGATCTTCTTCCTGCAATTTCTTGTGCCGTAGCTTCTACTAAAACAATAATATTTGGATTTAAGGCACGTATAGTCCATTCAGGCAATCCGGGCATATATCCCGAAGGAGTTAGAATAGAAGCATGAGTATCTACTACCACATTACCCATTTGAGCAATCCTTTCCCCAGCTTGTTTCTGTAGTGTTTGTTGTTTTTCGATAGGTAGTTTTCTCATATCGTCCCGATCATTCACGCCTTCTTTTTGGGCTTCCTCAAACATAGTACTACCAAAATTTACAATTTCATACCCATATTCTTGTGCAGCATTCATAACTGTACTTTTACCTACGCCAGGTACTCCTGTAACTATTAC
>Ga0206683_10001564_pt1 | contig 15793 bp, 14 predicted proteins | sample M280m12015metaG_FD_155483 | JGI IMG/M metagenome (GOLD analysis project Ga0206683, IMG submission 155483) | Ammonia-oxidizing marine archaeal communities from Monterey Bay, California, United States - M2 80m 12015 | ecosystem: Environmental > Aquatic > Marine > Intertidal zone | place: USA...
GCTTAAAACCCATTAGCAGGCTACACAAGAAGAATGTGGAGCAGGCTGCCTTCTTGGTTCTCAAATCGCCTGATATCCCGTCTTTGTTAATAGAAACAGGTTTTATTTCGAATCCAGGAGAAGCTAGAAAATTGGCGTCTCGTAAACATCAGAAGGCGCTGGCATCGGGTATTTTTAAGGGTATTGATCAGTACTTTAGGCAAAAGCCACCTAATGGAACGCTGCTTGCAGCGAGACTTCAGTCCAACGAGCCAGTATTTGTTACCCATGTCATCAGGCGAGGTGATACGCTTTCAGAGATTGCTTCTAGATATAATATTGGGTTTGAAGATCTAAAGCGCGAGAATAGCTTGAATTCCAATACCATTAGAATCGGACAGACGTTGAGGATACCGCAACTGTAAATGAACACTCGTATTCATGCTCTTACCAACAGGCTGGCCAATCAGATTGCCGCAGGAGAAGTCGTCGAGAGACCCGCATCTGTTGTTAAGGAGCTGGTGGAAAATGCCGTGGATGCTAAGGCGAAAACCATTGATATCAGTTTGGAAGCAGGCGGAAGTCAGCTGGTCCGGGTTCGCGATGATGGTTTGGGTATTATCAAGGAAGACCTTGAGCTGGCGCTGGCCCGCCATGCAACGTCTAAGATAGCGGTTCAGGAAGACCTTCAGGGTATCACTTCTCTGGGCTTCAGAGGTGAAGCGCTTGCCTCGATTGCTTCAGTATCCAGGTTACTGCTGACTTCCAATGCGCTGGATAGTAAATCAGGCTGGTCAGTCAGGTCTGCGGGTGAACAAATGCTCAGCATATTGGAACCGGCCGCGCACGGGCGGGGTACCAGTGTCGAGGTGCGTGATTTGTTTTTTAACACGCCGGTAAGGAAAAAATTCCTGCGCACTGAGCGTACCGAGTTACAGAGAATAGAAGATGTTATTCGCAAGGTAAGTTTAAGTCATGCAGGTGTTAGTTTAAGCCTGACCCATAATGGCAGACTTGTTCGCCAGTTTCGTGCCGCTGAAACTGAACTCGACCAAAAACACAGGATTTCAACGGTGTTCGGCCAGTCTTTTGTTGACCAGGCACTGTATTTTGAAGAAACCAGGCTTGATATGACTTTAAAGGGCTGGATTTCCTTACCGAGTTATTCCAGAAGCCAGGCGGATCAACAGTACTTTTTTGTCAATAGCAGAACTATCAGAGACAAGGTGGCGAGCCATGCAGTTCGGCAAGGATATTCGGATGTGCTTTATCATGGACGTCAGCCGGCTTACGCCATATTCCTTGAGTTAAATCCTCGTATGGTGGACGTTAACGTTCACCCCACCAAGCATGAGGTGCGTTTTAGGGATAGTCGGCAGGTCCATGATTTTATTTACAGGACGATCAATAGAGTTCTGGCTTCAGTTACTCCCGACCTGGTTGAGGGTCATGTAGCCGATGGTCGGCTTGGTGAAAGCACAGCGATGAATATGGCTGAGCAGATGCCGAGTTATGCTCAAAAGCCGATTCAGTTCGGAGCTCGTCCGGGATCGTATGGCCAGGCGCAGGCAGCAGGTGGGCCCAAGTCCTGGATGGCCATGTCGGCCAATGATGCTGGACGGGATTTGAGCGAACAGGAAAATCAGGTTTTCCCGCCCTTAGGTTTTGCCTTAGCCCAGCTTCACGGCGTTTATATTATCGCCCAGAATCAGTCCGGTTTAATCGTTGTGGACATGCATGCGGCCCATGAAAGAATAACCTACGAACAATTAAAACATTCCATGGATAAGGAAGGATTGAAAATTCAGCCATTACTGGTACCGATCAGTGTGGTTATGAGTGACAAAGAAGTCGAAGCTGTCGAGCAAATGCAACCAGAACTGGCCGGGCTGGGTATGCAGGTAGACCCGGCATCAGCAGAATCCGTGGTTATAAGGGGCGTGCCTGCTCTGCTTGGGCGTTCCAGTGCAGAGCAACTACTAAGGGATGTTATAGCCGACATGCTTGAATATGGGAGCAGTGCTCGTATGGAGGAGAATCGGGACGAGATTCTTTCAACGATGGCCTGCCATGGTTCTGTCAGAGCCAATCGTAAGTTAACCCTGGATGAAATGAATGCCTTACTAAGAGATATGGAGGAAACCGAACGCAGTGGCCAGTGTAATCATGGCAGGCCAACCTGGTTTCAGCTTTCCCTGGGTGAACTGGATGCTTTGTTCATGCGGGGTCGCTAGTGCCCCAGGTCTTGGTTATAACGGGCCCAACCGCCAGCGGGAAATCACAGCTCGCTTATGAATTAGCCGAACAAGTACCTCTGGAGGTGATCAGTGTTGATTCGGCCCAGGTATACAGGGGTTTCGATATTGGTAGTGCCAAACCGGATGCAGAACAGCAACGTAAAGTTCGCCATCATCTGATCGATATTCGCGATGCCAGCAATCCCTATTCTGCTGCTGACTTCAGGGCGGACGCAGTTATGCTGATAGAGGAAATTCTCTCTCGGCAGCGGTTGCCTGTTCTGGTGGGAGGCAGCATGCTCTATATCAAAGCGCTAAGAGATGGAATTGCCAATCTACCCGCTGCTGATCCAGCGATAAGGTCTGAGTTAATCGAAGAGGCAGAGCAGTATGGCTGGACCAGCCTGCATGACAGACTGAAAAAGATAGATCCCCAGGCAGCGAGTAGAATTAAGGCGGCGGACAAGCAGAGATTACAGCGCGCGTTAGAGGTGCATCGATTGACCGGGCAGTCTATGAGCCAGTTACTTCAACAGGGTAATCAGCCCTGTCCATTTGAGCTGACCGAAATTGCCATTATTCCTTCGGATCGGAAGATACTTCACTTAAGGATTGCAGAGAGATTTGATCAGATGCTGGAGCGAGGGCTGATTGATGAAGTTATTAATATTCGCGCCATGCCGGGTATTGATCCAGAGTTACCCGCCTTGAAATCGGTTGGTTATCGACAGGTGTGGAATTACCTGGAGGGGCAGTGTAGTTTTGATGAAATGAGACAAAGAGCGATTGCCGCAACCAGGCAACTGGCCAAGCGACAGTATACCTGGTTGCGTAGCTGGCCAGATTTGGCAGTTTTAGATAAAGCAAATCTTGCCGAGGTATTGAAAATCGTCGAGGCGGCCAGCATATAAGATTCAGGCGAAGGCAAACCTGACAGCACCAGTTTAACCCAGGCCATTTGATTACCAGATATCAAAGGCATCTTAAACGGTTGCAACAGAAGATAGAATGTGTGGATTTTATGGGCACACAGTTATTAAATATGAGGAGTCATTATGTCAAAGGGACAGTCATTACAGGACCCTTTTCTGAATATTCTACGAAAGGAAAGAATACCTGTTTCAATTTTTTTAGTCAGTGGCATCAAGCTGCAGGGGCAGATCGAATCCTTTGATCAATTTGTAATACTATTGCGGAATAGCGTGAATCAAATGATTTATAAATCAGCAATTTCTACCATTGTTCCATCTAAACCGGTGGTTATTGAGTATCAGGAGGACGAATCGGGTGAAAACTAGTTTTCCGTGGTAGACAAATTGTTCATTGAAAGACCCAAAGCAGGGCTGCGCGCCCTGCTGGTTTTTTCAAGCAAGGTCAATTCCTGTCTGGCCACCCTTGTTGAGCTGGAGGAACTGGTGGGCTCCGCGGGACTGGAAACCGTCGCTATCGTTATTAATCCGAGAAAAATTCCGCATCCCAAGAGTTTGGTCGGGTCTGGAAAGTTACAGGAAATCTGCGATCAGGCGAGCCAATTTGATGCTGGTATTATTGTCTTCAGTGAAGATTTATCGCCTTCTCAGGAAAAGAATATTGAGCAGGCAGCGCAACGAAGAGTGTTGGGTCGAACCGGGTTGATTCTGGAAATTTTTGCCCAGCGTGCTCGAACCCATGAAGGCAAATTACAGGTAGAGCTAGCGCAGTTGCAACATGCCGCTTCTCGATTGGTGCGGGGTTGGACCCATCTTGATCGACAGCGAGGTGGTTCAGGGAAAGGTCAGGGCGCCAGTGCCGGTCTATCGGGTGATGGTGAAACGCAGTTGGAAGCAGATCAGCGCCAGTTGCGAGCCAGAACAAAGAAGGTCAACCAGAAGCTTGCTAAAGTGCAGCGGCAGCGCAAACAGAACAGAAAGGCCAGGCAGCGTTCTGAGACAGCCACGGTTGCATTGGCCGGATACACGAACTCAGGCAAATCAACTTTGTTTAATGCCCTCTCCCATGCGGACGTGCATGCAGCGGATCAACTGTTTGCCACCCTTGATCCCACCTTGCGTCAGATAAGTCTGCCATTGACCGGTAAAATGATTCTTTCTGATACGGTGGGTTTTATAAGAGCCTTACCTCATACTCTGATTGAAGCGTTTAAAGCGACCCTGGAAGAAGTTAGCCATTCAGCTTTGATTTTACATGTCGTGGATGCTGCTGCAGCTGAGAAGCAGGAGAGAATAACTGAGGTAAATAAGGTATTAAAGGAAATTGGTGCTGACCAGATACCGCAGTTACTGGTATTGAATAAGTCTGATCTGCTTGAAATGGAGATGCCAGTCATTCGTCGTGATAGTGCTGGCACACCGATTAGTGTCAGTGTTTCAGCGCTGGTTGGACAGGGATTGGATGCTATGCTGGATTGTATCGATGAATTGCTTGCTGGCGAGCTTGTACAAACCGTTGTTACTTTGAATCCAGAACAAGGTATGATTCGCGCCAAGTGTTTCAAGATGGGGTCGGTTATTAGAGAAGTTACACACGATACGGGTGTAATCGACCTTCATATGCGTATCGAAAAACGTAATCTGAGCATATTGAGTTCTGCTCTAATGCAGCGTTAAGCTATGTATAATCATAAGATTAATGGGAAGATAGATATTCGCTAAAGTGCGAAATGGAGAAAATTATGGCGTGGAATGAACCTGGCAACGGTAATTCTGGGGACCGCGATCCGTGGGGTAATCGAAATAATCAAGGCCCACCGGATTTAGATGAGGCTTTTAAGAAATTGCAGGATAATCTCAGCAAGATGTTTGGCGGAGGGTCTGGTAGCTCAGGGGGTAGTACCAGCAGTGGTAAAGGTATGGGGTCCTCACTGTTGATTACAGCGGCATTTGTTTTGTTGATCGTGTATTTCCTATTGGGCGTTTATACCGTTGATGAGCAGGAGCGAGGCGTGGTCCTCAGATTCGGTAAAGTCCAGGAAGCTGTGATACAACCCGGGATTCATTGGAACCCGAGATTGATAGATGATGTGCTGATCTATAACGTTACCCAGGTACGGTCGCATGCTCATGACTCCGAAATGCTTACAGAGGATGAGAATATCGTCAAGGTTAAGTTGACGGTTCAGTATGTCATTAACAATGTTATGCATTATGCATTACAGGTAAGAGAGCCAGAAAAAAGCCTGTACCAAGCTACTGAGAGTGCTGTTAGGCATGTGGTGGGAAGTACAGAAATGGACGAAGTATTAACTGAGGGCCGGGCAATATTAGGTGATCAGATAAAAGTCAGAATCCAGGATTACATGAATGCTTACCAGACAGGGATCAGCCTGACACAGGTTAATGTTGATGAGACAGCCCCACCAGATGCAGTCAGGGAGGCGTTTGATGAAGTTATTCGTGCTCGAGAGGATGAGGTCAGGGTTCGAAATGAGGCCGATGCTTACGCCAATCAGGTTATTCCAGAGGCAAGAGGTGAAGCGCAGCGATATATTGAAGAGGCCGAGGGCTACCAACAGCGAGTCGTGGCACAAGCCAGAGGTGAGGCCGAGCGATTCAGGATGCTCTATGTCCAGTATAAATTAGCACCGGAAGTAACTCGAGAACGGATGTATATTGATACCATGGAATCAGTTATGACCAATTCTTCCAAGGTGATGATCGATGTAAAGGGTGGCAATAATATGATGTATATTCCGCTTGACCGAATTATGCAGCAAGCCACCCCGGGTCTGACCGAAAGGGCCACTGCAGGCTCTAACTCGATCTCGCAGCGGCCTCAGGAAAACGCCGTAGGCAATAGAAGACGTGACCGATAGTAAAAGCCACATTTGAATTTGAGGGGTAGATTATGGCAAGTAGATTAATTGTAATTTTGATAGGGGTAGTTGTGACCCTGCTGATAGTACTGAACTCGGTTTATACCATTACAGAAATGGAACGTGCAGTGCTGTTACGGTTTTCGAAGGTACACAATGCTGATGTAGTTCCAGGGTTGCACTTTAAGTTACCGTTTGTTGATGATGTGAGGATTTTTGATGGTCGGGTGCTTACTGTTGATGCACCAGCAGAAAGATTTCTGACCTTGGAAAAGAAAGCCCTGATAGTTGACTCATTTGCTAAATTTCGGGTCCAGAATGTTTCAATATATTATACGGCGACATCGGGTGATCAAAGGCGTGCAGAAGAACTGCTTAAGCAACGTATCAATAATGGATTGCGTAATGAAATAAGTAAAAGAACGCTGCACGAAGTGGTGTCGGGGCAAAGAGATGAGTTGATGGTGGAACTGGTTGGCAAATTGAATCAGGTAGCGAATGATGAACTAGGCGTTTTGGTCGTTGATGTTAGAGTCAAGCGCATTGATTTACCCGAAGAGGTCAGCCAGTCGGTCTATAGCCGAATGAATACTGAACGTGATATTGAAGCTAAAGAACATCGTGCAAAGGGCCAGGAACTGGCCGTTGGTATCATTGCTGATGCAGATAAACAGGTAGAGGTCATCTTAGCCAATGCTTATGGTGATGCTGAAGAAGTCAGAGGTGGCGGCGATGCAGAGGCGGCCCATCTATACGCGACTGCTTTCAATGAGGATCCTGAGTTTTATAAATTCTACCGAAGCATGTCAGCTTATAAGCGTACCTTTTCTGAGAAAAGCGATATTTTATTACTTGATCCAGATAGTGATTTCTTCAAGTACCTGAATGATAGCAAAAGCCCCTGAACAATCGCCCGGGGTTTTAACATGGTTAGGTAACAGGGACCTGAATTTGAATTTGCATGATCTATGGGTAGCACTTTGTCTTCTTCTGGTTCTGGAAGGGATAGGGCCTTTCATAAGCCCCGGTGGCTGGCGTGGAATGATGCAACAACTGAGCCAGACCGATGACCGTTATATCAGGATAGTGGGTCTCGTACTGATGTTGCTGGGTACCGGTCTTCTTTACCTGATTGGATAATGGGTTAATCATTCTATTCGGGCTTTAGCGGAGTCATTCTGTCGCGATGATCGGATAATCATTTTATTCAGGTCGGAAAATAATTGAAATGAAATGGGTAATACCCTTCAAGGCGGTCCTGGTTGAGTGAATCAAGTGATATGAATAAAATAGACCGATGGTTACTGCCAGATGGCGTGGAAGACACGCTTCCGGAAAATGCCCTCAAACTTGAAAAAGGCAGGCGGGTGCTCCTCGATCTTTTCCAGAGCTGGGGTTATGAGTTTGTTATTCCGCCAATGATCGAGTTTTTAGAGTCCTTGCTGACAGGGACAGGTAAAGATCTTGATCTTCAGACCTTTAAGGTCATTGATCAGTTAACCGGCCGGCACATGGGTTTGCGAGCGGATATGACACCGCAGATTGCCCGGATCGATGCGCACAGTCTTCACCAGGTGGGTGCGACCCGATTGTGTTACGCAGGGACGGTATTGCATAGCCGACCTGATAATATGCTGGCCTCGCGTACACCCATGAAAGTGGGTGCTGAACTATTTGGTGATTCCAGTTGGGCTGCCGATCTGGAAATTGTCAGTTTGATGACAGCAGCTTTGCTTGCCCTTCAGACCCATGATCTTCAGATTGAACTCGGTGACGTATCGGTGTTCAGGGAAATACTTGAGCAAACAGAAATACCGGTTGATGACCACGACCGATATTTTTCTCTGGTCCAGCGTAAAGCCCACGATGAACTCGTTAAATCTGCCCAACAGGATAATCTCGATGAGCGAGTTACAGAAATGATCTGCGAATTGCCCCTACTTTGTGGCGGCCTTGAGGTATTGCCTGAGGCAAGACGCCTGTTCAAGGATATGGACAATGTGTTGGCTGCATTAGATCGTCTGGAATTTATTGCTGCCGGTCTGACCAGCCGCTATGCTGAATTAAAGGTCAGCTTTGATTTAAGTGAGTTGCGAGGATACAGCTACCACACCGGCGCTGTTTTCGCAGCTTATGCTGGTTCGTCGGGGGAAACTATCGCTAAAGGTGGGCGATACGACCATATTGGTGAGGTTTTTGGTAGACGTCGCGCGGCGACGGGATTTGATTTACATCTGCTACCACTGGTTGATCAGATCACGGCTTCAAAAACGTCCCCGAAAATAGCTGTACGGTCGGATCCCGATGGAGATCAGCAGGCATTATGGAATAAAATAGAAGCGTTGCGATCACAGGGTTTTCGAGTTGTGGAAGGCGCCATTGAATACCTGGATCGTGACCAGGAACTGGTTTGGAATGGTGAACAATGGCAAATACTCGGCCGAGTTAAGAACAAAAAAGCATGAATAAGAATGTAGTCGTGATAGGGACCCATTGGGGTGACGAAGGTAAAGGCAAGATTGTTGATCTTCTGACTGAAAAAGTGGCAGCTGTGGTGCGCTTTCAGGGAGGTCATAATGCTGGCCATACGTTGGTGGTAGAAGGCGTAACAACCGTTCTTCACTTGATTCCATCTGGTATATTACGGCAGGGAGTACGCTGTTTAATCGGCAATGGTGTGGTTATATCTATTCCTGACCTGTTTGCAGAAATTGATAAATTGGAAGCAACAGGTTTGTCGGTGACTGAACGCTTGGTGGTCAGTTTCGGGTGCCCCGTGATCATGCCTTATCACATTGCCCTGGATGCCTGTCGAGAGCGGCGCCGCGGCAACCAGAAGATTGGCACCACCGGGCGAGGAATTGGTCCGGCTTATGAAGACAAGGTTGCCCGGCGCGGGCTTCGCGTGCAGGATTTATTCAATGAACAGGCCCTGACTTTCAAGCTCGAGGAACTGCTCGATTACCATAATTTTGTCTTAGAGAATTACTTCGGTTCTGCGGCGATCAGTGTGACCGAATGCCTGGCGGCTTCAGCTGCTTATGCCGATCGCTTAAAACCGTTAGTCGGAGACGTTGTTGCTGAGCTGGGCAGCCTTAAAGCTGAAGGTGCTAAGATGCTGTTTGAAGGGGCCCAGGGCGCATTGCTCGATATTGACCACGGTACCTATCCATTTGTAACCTCATCCAATACGACTGCTGGTGCGATCAGCTCGGGTTGCGGGATTGGGCCGTTAGATCTGGATTATATCCTAGGCATAACCAAGGCCTACACCACTCGAGTGGGTGAAGGGCCTTTTCCGACCGAGTTGCTCAATGAGACAGGCCAATACCTAGCTGACAAGGGTCATGAATTTGGTTCGACTACGGGTCGACCCAGGCGGTGTGGCTGGTTTGATGGTTATGCATTGAAAAGAGTCAGCCAACTTAACAGTTTGTCTGCTATCTGTCTGACGAAAATGGACGTGCTTGATGGTTTAGATGAAATATCGATCTGCGTCGATTATGACCATAGCGTGACACAGGATCCCAGGCCCGTATACGAGGTCGTGCCAGGATGGCAGGAAACCACAGCAGGTGTTCGGACATTGTCTGGTTTGCCGGCGAATGCCAGAGACTACCTGGCGAAGATTGAAGCTGTTTGCGGGATACCTATAGATTTTGTTTCGACAGGCCCGGATCGTGAAGACACGATTGTTCTCAAAGAGATTTTCTGAATGCCCTACCCCTGTTTTTGAGGCATCCCTGGTATTATCGTTGTGGGATGCTCTGGCTCTGGTTAGCGCTCTGCTGCCATGTGTAACCCTGGTTAACGTGTCAGGGTGTTGGTAGTGCATTTCCAGGGAAAGGTAAATAACGGGATTTGTAATTTATGAGGGAAATTAATGCGCATTGATGAAAAGCGTTTGAAAGCGTTCGCAACTGAAATTTTTGTGCGATTAAAAGCGCCTGAAGATAAAGCCCGGGAAACAGCTGTGCATCTGGTTGAGGCGAATCTGAAAGGACACGATTCCCATGGTGTGGGCATGATTCCCAGTTATGTGAGTAGTGCCCAGCGGGGTCGGTTGGTTGTTGATGCGGATGCCAAGGTTAAAGTCGATAAAGGCGCGGTCCTGCTGGTGGATGGACAACTAGGGTTTGGTCAGGTAGTGGGTCGACAGGCGAGCGACTTGGGAATAAAAAGAGCGACCGAGATGGGTATCGCCTGTGTCGGATCCCGAAACAACCATCACCTGGGTCGAATTGGTACCTATGCAGAACATTGTGCCCAGGCAGGTATGGTGTCTGTTCATTTCGTAAACGTTGTCGGCCATCCACCTTTTGTTTCACCCTGGGGAGGTCGGGAAAAGCGCATGCAGACCAATCCCTTTTGCTGTGCAGTACCTACTGATGGTGAGCCTCTGGTTCTGGATATGGCAACCAGCGCGATAGCCTTGGGCAAGATTCGGGTTGCGGCGTTAAAGAAAGAACCGGTTCCTGAAGGAAGTTTATTTGATGCTAAGGGCTTACCCACCAATGACCCAGGTGCGATCGCCGCTGGAGGTTCTCTGGGCCCGTTTGGTCAGCATAAAGGTTATGGGTTGGCGCTGATCTGCGAATTATTGGGGGGCGGCCTTGCTGGTGAGTGGACCATGCAGGATGTGGACAAGCAGCAGGATTTCACGGTCAATCATATGTTGATGTTTATTATTGACCCAAACCTTTTTGGTGGTCTTAAGGGTTTTCAAAGAGAGGTGGAAGGCATGCAGCACTGGCTCAGGTCTTCTGCTCCGGCCGAGGGATTTGATAAGGTCAGGGTGCCCGGTGATCCTGAACGGGAGGCTAAGCAGCTTCGATTGCGTGAAGGCATTCCCATCGACGATGGGTCCTGGCAGGCGCTTTGTATTGCCGCAGCTAAGGCGGGATTATCCGAAGTGGAAATAGCCGGTTTTGTTAACTAGCTTATTTACTGATGAATCCAGCAATTAAAGATGCCAGGCAGGTCATTTGAGCACAGAACGGGTATAATTCTTATCCGGCTTCACACGCTTGTAGCGCAGTTTAGGGCTGCTGTTTACCGTTCTAATCGTAAATAAATGGTGCCGAGGAGAGGACTTGAACCTCCACGGGGTTGCCCCCACTAGCACCTGAAGCTAGCGTGTCTACCAATTCCACCACCTCGGCAATGAGGGTGCGCAGATTACAAGGACAGAGATAATCTGTCAATGCGTTGATTAAAGGAGCAATCTTTGGCCAGGGATCCCCACTCGAAACGAGAGGCAAAAAAGTACGCTAATCCGATTGCCAGTAGAGAGTTTATCCTTGAAACCCTGTTGCGGGAAGGTAGTTCCTTGACAGCACGCCAGCTTGCAAAGCGGCTCGGTTTAGAAAGGTCTGACGAGAAGATGGCCCTAAAGGCCAGATTGGCAGCCATGGTTAAGTCTAGGCAGGTTACACAGGACAAGCGAAATGCTTATCGCGCTCTGTCTACGTCGGATTTGATCACCGGCAGGGTTTTCGCCCACCCAGATGGATTCGGTTTCCTGCAAACGGGATCGATCGGTGACGATATATTTCTGTCGGAAAGGGAGATGCGCAGGGTTTTTCATGGTGATCAGGTCAAGGTGGAAATTGCCAGCAAACGAAGACGCGGTAAATCTCAAGGTTGGATAGTAGAAGTCATCGAGCGGTGTACGCAGAATTTGGTCGGCAGAGTAAGGGTGACTGCAGGTGCTGCTATCGTTGAACCTTTGCATAGAAGAATCAGACACGAAATCGTGCTCGAGCAGGCACTGCCTGATGAGCTGCACACCGGACAGGTTGTATCCGTGGAAATTACTCACCAGCCTGAACTGTCCTCGCCTCCGCGGGGTAGAATTCAGTCGGTACTGGCTGATCAGTTGACGCCGTCTACAGAAGTGGCAGTGGTCCTGCGCAATCATGCCATACCCTACATTTTTCCACCTTCAGTTGTCGACCAGGTCAATAAGATCCCTGATGTCATCTCTGCTCTAGATTCTCAGCACAGATTCGATTTAAGAAATATGGCTTTTGTGACCATTGACGGCGAGGATGCTCGAGATTTTGATGATGCGGTGTTCTGTGAAGAAACCGAGGGTGGTTGGTGTCTTCGGGTAGCCATTGCCGATGTCGCGCATTACGTTGCTATCGGAACAGCGCTTGATGAAGAAGCGGCTCGCCGGGGTACGTCTGTTTATTTTCCCCAGCAGGTGGTACCCATGCTGCCCGAGAAACTGAGTAATGGCTTGTGCTCTCTACGACCTGGTGAGGATCGTCTGGTTCTAGTCTGTGAGATGAAGATCTCTACTGACGGGCAGCTGCGCGATCATGTGTTTTATGAGGCGGTCATTCATTCTAAGGCAAGGCTCACCTATAACGAAGTTGCGGATTATATCAGTGGTAATCAAGCGGCTTTTGCACAGCAGTCCACCTTGAGGAATGCAATTGACCGACTATTGCAACTCTATAAGGGTCTGCTTAAAGCACGTTTAAGCCGGGGTGCACTGGAGATCGATAGTCAAGAACTGGTCATTTCGTGGGACGAGGAGGGGACCCTGTCAGGCATGCAGCCGGTTGCCAGGAATGATGCTCATCGCTTGATCGAGGAATGCATGCTTTGCGCCAATGTTGCAACTGCAGAATTGATAGAAAAAGCCGGGTTGCCGGGGTTGTATAGGGTGCATGAGCGTCCCGAACAAGAAAAGTTGGCCCATCTGGGTAATATCCTGGCTCAGTACGGGGTGTCGCTGGATACAGGCAAGCAGGCGATCACTGCCAGAGATTATCAGAAGGTTCTAGATCAGATCAGGACCAAACCTTATGCCCAGGCCATACAGTTACTGGTCCTCAGGTCTATGAATCAGGCTACCTACAGTGAGGAGAATCAAGGCCATTTTGGCTTGAATTATGGGGCTTATGCCCATTTTACCTCGCCTATCAGAAGGCTTCCTGACCTCATTAACCATCGACTCATTAAGCATATGATTGCTTCAGATTGTGTGAACCCTCATTTGCGTCGTGTTGACAGACCCGCCAGTGATAAAGCCTATCCCTATGACCTGACATCGATGGCAGCTTTGGCCCTAGCCGCCAGTCAGACCGAGCGAAAGGCTGAAGGTGCTGTCTATGAAGTTCTGGAATGGTTGAAATGCGAATATCTAAAGCAATTTCTTGGAGAGGATTTTGCTGGCAGAGTAACCAGTGTGACAAAATTTGGCGTGTTCGTTGAGTTGGATCAATTGTTTGTAGAGGGTCTGGTTGCAGTCGATACGCTTGCCGGGGGATATTATCGGTTTGATGCTGATAGCCAGCGACTTTATTCTGAGCGAGCGGGAGTCTCGTTTAGGTTAGGCGACGCCGTGATGGTACACATAGCAGATATCAGTAGTGAACAGGGCCGCATTAATTTAGAGTTGCTGTCCCATGAGCCCCTTGCCCGAAGTGACCCAAAAGCAAGAAAGCCGCGAAAGCATCATGATTTCCCCGGTCCTGCAGGTGCTAAATCCAGGGGCAGGAAAAAGAAAAGAAAAGGCTAGAGTGGATTGAAAGCGAACGCAATATTTGGCATACACCCGGTGCAGCGAGCCTTGCTCGATGGTTCACAGGGTCGGCTGTTGATGTCTGGCATACGTTCTAAGCGGTTGGATGAGCTTAGAATGATGGCTGAGGACTCGGCTGTGTCAATAGAATGGGTGGCCCAGGAAGCCCTGGATCGGCTGGCCGGCCGACAGGCTAATCATCAGGGTGTCCTGTTTCTAGTCGATACTGACTCAGTGGTTGACTATAAAATAGAGGATTTTCTGGTTCCCGTTCTGCACCAGAGATGTTTCCTCATATTAGATGGCGTGACCGACCCGGGTAATCTTGGCGCTTGTCTCAGAAGCGCTGCTACCGCTGGCGTCGATGCTGTCATTGTACCTAAACATGGTACAGCGCCGATTAACGGTATCGCGATCAAGCGGTCTTCCGGCGCAGCCAGAAAGGTTCCTTATATTGAAGTGGTTAATCTGGCGCGAACCCTTCGTTTGCTGAAAGAATCCGGCGTCTGGGTTCTGGGAACCAGAGCGGGGGAACCCCAGGCCATTGAAAGCATAGATTTCTGTCGTGACATTGCCATTATTATGGGTTCAGAGGATAAGGGTATTCGTCGTAATACGGCTAAACAGTGTGATCTTTGGGCCAGTATTCCCATGGTTGACGCTGAGTTCACCTTTAATGTGAGCGTCGCGACCGGGATTTGCCTTTATGAGATGGGTCGACAGCGACGCAGGTGAAATCTGTTTGCATCCTGCTCTGCAATTGCTTACTATAGCGCCCCTTTTTACATTAACTCCTTGCCGCACCTGACTTACTGATCTCGGCGGCAATATACCGAGAGGAGCTCAAGCATGAGACACTACGAAGTGGTTTTTCTGGTGCACCCTGGTCAAAGTGAACAGGTGCCTGGAATGATCGAACGCTATTCTAATTTGATTACCCAAGCTGGTGGCACAGTTCATCGAACAGAAGATTGGGGTAGACGGCAACTTGCGTACCCCATCAACAAAATCTTTAAAGCCCACTACGCGCTTTTAAATATCGAATGTAATCTTGAAACCCTGGATGAGCTGAGTGCCTCTTTTCGTTTTAATGATGCCGTGTTGCGTAATTTGATTATGGGGCGCAAGCAGGCTGATGTTATTGAATCGCCTATTATGAAGCTGGAAAACGAAAGTAAGGAACGCAAGGGCAGGGAAGAGCGCAGCCGACCACAGCCACCTGTTACTGACAACAAAAAAGAGCCTGAAGCGAGCGCAGATAAACCGAAGGTGGAATCTGACAGCAATGAATCGGAGCCTGCGGTTGCAGAAGCTGGCTTTGCAGAAACAGCTGAAAGCGAGCAGGGAGAATAAGTTATGTCACGTTTTTTTCGAAGAAGAAAATATTGCCGGTTTACAGCCGAAGGGATTACTGAAGTCGATTACAAAGATATTGACTTGCTGAAGGCATATGTTACTGAGACAGGTAAAATTGTCCCAAGCCGTATTACCGGAACCAAAGCCAAGTATCAGAGGCAATTGGCCAAAGCGGTCAAGCGGGCAAGATATTTAGCATTGCTGCCTTATACGGACGCTCACAAGTAAACAGTGAAGGAGAAATTCGGTGCGCGTACTCGCAGAATTTGTAATGCGTGGACGAGGTCAGGCAAGCGCTGCCGCATTCCTGGGATCAGCACTGCCTCTGGTGAGTTGGATCAGTGCATCGATGGTTTCACTTGTTATTTTACGTAAGGGCAACAAGGAAGGCAGTTTAGTATTACTCTGGGCTATGCTTCCGTTGGCACTGAGTTACTATCTTGTTGGCGACTCGAGTGGTCTGATAGCTTTGATCGGCACGGCCATTTTGGCGATGATTTTGAGAAACAGCTTCTCCTGGGAATTGACGCTGCTGGCAGCTGTAATCCTGGCCAGTGTAGGTAGTTGGATATTTCAGCTCAGTGCAGTCCAGGTTCTGACTACTTTTATTGAGTGGTATTTGGCCATGATCAGCTCATTGCAGTCAGAGCTGCAGGTGCCTTCAGCAGAGCAGGCCAGGCAAGCCATATTGGGCTATTTTGCTATGGGACAGGGCTACCTCATGGTATCGCTGCTTATCCTTGCACGCTGGTGGCAGAGCAGTTTGTTCAATCCCGGGGGCTTTGGCCAGGAGTTTCAGCAGCTGAGAATGTCGCCCACTGTGAGTTTGGGTCTGTTGGTGCTAAGCATGGGTTGTCTGCTGCTGAGAGATCA
>Ga0206683_10001565_pt1 | contig 15792 bp, 29 predicted proteins | sample M280m12015metaG_FD_155483 | JGI IMG/M metagenome (GOLD analysis project Ga0206683, IMG submission 155483) | Ammonia-oxidizing marine archaeal communities from Monterey Bay, California, United States - M2 80m 12015 | ecosystem: Environmental > Aquatic > Marine > Intertidal zone | place: USA...
TGATGGTGTCTTCGATGTTCTCCAGTATCTCGCTGTAGTCCAACTCGATATCTGCGCTAACTTCATTCACCGTTATTTCGTGACTCATTGCTCACACCTCCCGTGTGTATGGTTTGGTTTGGCCGGACGGCCTCACCCTTTCTCTCTCTCAAAAGAGAGAGAGAGAAAGGGTGGATCTCATGCGTAAGGGTTCCGATGCCGTTCCGCCTCAGCATCTGCCCTGTATGCGTCACGTTCCTTCGTGAGTTCTGACCACTCATCGAAGTCATCAAGCACCCAATCGCCGCCTGAATACCTCCACTTTGGCTCTTGCGTGGGTTGGTGTTCTCCGTTCTCATTCTTCTGCGTGAACTTGTCCGCACAACAGACATCGCCACCCGTGTCATCAACATGGACACCGTGCCTTATCTCATGAATGGGCAAGTGACAATGCTGACAGCGTGCGCTACTCATCGGAGTCCCAGTTCTGCAAGACCTTCAGGTCGTCACCCTCAATCGCAAAGGCATACTCCTGCGAAGGGGTCCATTCTTCTTCCTCGTCGGAGAACTCGGCCATCGGATTCCAGATGAACTCGCACTCCACCGACAGGTAACTACCGAAGTCATGCGGATTCGACTTGATGTACAAGCGTGCACCTTGTGGCTCCGAACCGTAATGGTTGCGAATCTGGTTGATAAACCGCTGACACTCCTTGCGAGCGTTCACCGGATACATATCTGAACCAACCTGTGCACAAGTCTCATCCCAAGGGGACTCGCCTATGTACAAGGAATCTCTGATTAGCGTTGTCATATCTGCACCTCCCGTGCATTGGTTTCTGGTTTCCATTTCTCATCATCTCTCTCTCTCAAAAGAGAGAGAGAGAGATGATGGATCTCATGCGTGTCAGTCGTCCAACTCATCGAACTTCAACCAACATGCCTTGCAGAAGTACGTTGCCCAAGAGTTGCGACCCCAAGGCTTATCGGCCTGAATCAGAATCTCACGCTCCTGTGGCTCCAACTTCGGAAACAGGTTCTGGACAAGCGCCTCATGCATGAGGTACTTGTCGTGCTTCGCTTCCTCCACCTCTACGGATTCAACGGTTTCACATTCAACACATGTAGCACTAACGGCCCTCATCATGCACACACCCCTTCGTACTCGTCCATCAGGTGGAGATAGTGCACACCAATCTCGCTCCAGTTGATGCGCCAGAACGAACCGATCTCACGCCGGAACACAAGTTCAGACTCATGCCCATCGTGGACGTTGATTGGGTTGTCCTGAAACTCGTAGATCATCTCGTTGAAGGCGTCCTCCAACCAGTCACCCACCCGATGCTCCGTGAGGGGCCAAACCGGGTTGGAGGTGGTCACGTGGGCCCGCCGTGCGTTCACACACACCTCCACGAAATGCTCCTGTAGGTACTGGTCGTTAGACACGAGCAGATTCCATGCCCAAGTCTCACGGTTAGTCCAACCGTTGTACGTTTCATCTTTCATTTCATTTCCTCCTCATTCACCAACTGGTCAATACGAAAAACGAGGGTGCCGTCGTCGTCTTCTTCCATCCAGTCGGCACGGTCATCGTCCAGCACCACCAACTTCGAGCCGTCAATCCTGACGACCTCGCCCGTAATGCCTTGATCCCTAACCCTGACTCTCATCGCCGTCCACCTCGTTTCCTTCCGCTATTGCGTCGCAGTAGCGCCTGAATCTTGGCACCGTTACTCTTGCTCATCGCATTTGCTCCTGTTCCATTTCCTCTATTCCGAACGCAATCCCACGGCTAAGGCCGTCATCTCCGTACACGTGCTTGGAGAAGTGCCGACAACCCGTAAGGAACACAATCTGACCGCTCTCATCCACACGGTGTTCCATCACCATCATCAGCCGCTTCGTGAGTTCCACCCAGTCAACCGGGTCAGATACTTCAATCGTTGTAGCCATCTCATACCTCCCTGTATGCGTCTACTTGCTTTCCTTGCGTGGAGGTGCGGGGAATCGAACCCCGGTACCCATGCGTCCGACATGCGGTATTCACATGGGTCGAAACCATTTCACCCCCTTGCGACCGTTTGCAGCGCCCCGGTGGAACCTAATCTCCTCTGACGCCGCTTCTTATGTCAACTACGTTGACGAACAGGGGAACGGTCACTCCCCGCAGCGGTCAGGTCGCCACCCTATTGGTGCCATGACAACACCGCCCCACACCCCGCTCGTAGGGAGAGCGAGGCATGAGGCGCTACGGTCAGGCGCTAACAGCAGCCTTCTCAGCGAACGACTGCGCCTTCGCACCGATCCGATCCAACGTGGACTGCCACGCCAAGGAACCATCCTTGTTCACATGGGTCGGAACCAGCGCCTGAGCCTTCTCCAACGCAGCGACACATGCGGTGCCGTTACCTGCCTTGAACGCCTTCGTAGCGTTGGACAACTGAGCGTTGATCTGGCGGTTCGTCCGCTGGTTCTTCGCCTTGCGGGCAGCCTTATCGACCGCCTTGTCCTGCGTAGTAGCAGGCACCGGAGCAGGCTCCGGCGTAACCGTGTCGGCATCCGTCATCGCTGCAACGATGGCGGTAACCAACTGCTGGATGTCCAGCGTTGATGCATTCATGTGGCACCTCCCGGTGTCTTTGTGGTTGAAATGGGGAACGTCCCCCTCACCCTCTCTCTCAAAAGAGAGAGAGAGGGAGAGGGGGAACCTCATGCACGAGAACCTTCGTAAAGTTCCCGGTAACCGACGCTCACGCCTGCGCCTGTCGTGATGCGACGCACACCACACCTGTCGGACGTAGAACCCATGCCCGGATTGACCGGTTCGACCCGACCCCATGTGTCATTACCGTTCAGATGAACGGTAATCATGTGTGTGCTGTGGTGCCAAACATCGACACCCTGACCAGTAAAGTAGGCCCTCCACTTGCCAGCAGATGCCTGAGCCTCATTGTGACGGGCAGCCGTATGTATCAGGTTCAGAAGATTAGATCGCTTCATGCGTTGACCTCCAGATCACGCAACGGCCCGATGCCACGAACCCACATCAAACCCTTGCCGTTGTTCGACTCCTTGCGACAGGTAATGCACCTGCAAGCAACCTCGTTGTTCTTGTTCCGCATAGCATGTCCTTTCATGTTGATTGAAGTTTGGGGCCACCCCCTCCCCTCTCTCTCAAAAGAGAGAGAGAGGGGAGGGGGGATCTCATACACGCAGGCGTATGTCCTTCTTCATGGAATCTCCATGTACCGCATACTCGCTGGATCCCTGTCATACGCCAACACAGCAGCCTCCTGATTGGCGGCTGCCTCCGGGCACAGATCACACAAACGCTCCCAAAGATGATTCAACGTAGATGGCAACGGGGACCAGTTGCCTATCGCAACCGAAACCCACCGCAAAGAATCCACGATGGCAACGATCTCCTTCGTACTCATACACACTTCATACGCTTCTTCGCTCTCCTGCACTACGCAGCCTCCTGCTCATCCATGTATGCGTCATAATCTTCCTCGCTGAGTTCGATGTACCCGTAATCCACATCCGGGGCACCAGACGACCGAACCGCCCTGTACGCAGGCGTCGCCTCGTACTCCAACCGCTGAGACTCATCGAACCAAGCCTCATACTCGCCGGGCGTCATACCCTGTATGCTCATCTCACGAACCACCGACGCCTTCACATCCGCTATGGACACGAACGACCCCGACTGCTCATCGGTGGACCGGGCAGAACACGTGCACTCACCGAACGCATGACCATTATCCGGCGCAGCAACCTCCATGTCTGACCGCCAACACGTACAGCCAAGGCCGTAGATGCCCGCAAGCATGAACTCCGGTACGTCATACCGGGAATCCTCTTGCACACGCCGGATGTCAACCGGCCCGAACACGGCGCCAAGGTCAAGGCGCCGCAACTCGCTCTGCAATGTCTTCATGTGAAACCTCCACAGTTTCATGTGATTGGAACGGAAAGTTGAAACCTCCCCCTCCCTCTCTCTCCAAAAGAGAGAGAGAGAGGGAGGGGGGGCCCCATACGCAAGGGGCTACTCGGCCTCACCCGCCCTCGCCGCATGTGCCTCATGATCGAAGCGCCACACCGGCTCACCGAGCATTGCGCCAGTAGTAAACCACTCCCTATCCTCAGCGCCCAGACAGGCACCAACACAGCGCACCAGATGGTCAAGCACATCCTGTATAGGTACGCCCTCGTCGTGAGGATCAACCCTGTAAGTGGCAAACACCATAGCAATCTGCTCCATCAGGTAGTCCGCAGCGGGCTCCTGTATCAAGCAGGGCGTCGGCTCCCCATAGGCATTGGCATTGAACTTGATCTCCATACACACACTCCCTTTCATCGTCGAAAACCGGACCATCTAGGTATCCCTCTCTCTCCAAAAGAGAGAGAGAGAGGGATACCAGACCTCACATGCGATCAGTCATCCAGCACCTCCACCGGGTAATCCTCATCGCACCAGCCTGTATGCGTAATCGCCACACCTCGGATCTCGCAACTGCGTGCCCGTGAGTGGAACATGGCATCAAACGCGCCCATAACCTCCGACCGCTTAGGTGCCCTGTCGAACCGACGCACATACGCATCAATCCACTCACTTGCGCAGTCCCACGGCGCATCACCACTCACCCCATCCGCAGGGCCAGCCATCTCACCCATCGTGTAAGTATTCCACCATCCCATATCTACGCACACCCTTCCATAGTCGAATCAAACTCATCCATACACCCATCACACATCCACACAGAGATCAAACCCTGCTCCGTACGCAACCACGGCAGATCAGGCACAGATCGCCACCCGCCCATATCCGGGTACCGATCAAACGGATCCATACTCTCACGCGATTCATCGCACTCCCAGCAGTAATCGCTACCCGTAATAACCTTCGGAACCTGAACCTTCCTATGCGCCGTAGGGAAGCGCGTCGCACCAACCAACGCCTCATCAATCAAGGCATTCACACGACGCTGACGCTCCTCAGACTGCCGCCTCGCAGCACTCCTACGCACAGCCCGGCCAATAGCCTCACCCGGACTCAAACGGCTGTACCGCAAGTCCCACAACCGCTCATACAACCAACCAAACAACCTCATACGCACCTCCGTACATACATGGCGCTACCTGCACCGGGCGCACCCCGGTCCGCAAACCGGGATGCACCCGCTACCTACGCGCTAAACAGACTTGCGAGGGGCCGGGAATCCCACGGTCGTACCATGCACAATCTTGTACTTACGCACAAGGTTGTGCCACGCAACCATGACCCGTACGCGCTCCACACACGGGTCAGAGTGGCTAACCCACTCAGGACTATCGGGGCGCACCCCATACGGGAATATGCCTGTGTTCACTAGCGTTACCTCCTACCGGCGCTACCTGCACCGGGCATGCCCCGGCCCGTAGGCCGGGGCGCACCCGCTACCTGAGCGTCAGGCCGCTACGACCTTGGCCAACTGCACGCGCTTGGCAGCGAACCGGTTGGTCAGGTTCCACTCGCTGGGCACCAACGCCTCCGCCTTGACCAGCAGGGCCTCTACGCGCTCCGCACCCTCGCCTGCCTTGGCTGCCTTGGTCGCTGCCGCCATCTGGGCGTTGACTCGTCGGTTGATCCGCTGGTTGACAGCCTTGCCGCGCTTGGGCGCCTTGGCAGCCTTGGTCGGAGCCTCGGCAGCCTCGGGGGCAGCCTCGGGGGCAGCCTCGGTGAGTGCGGCCACAACCGCAAGGGCAACCGCAGTAGCAATATCAGTCATCTGATCGTTGTTCATGGCGTGAGGGGCCTCCCGACCCCGGGTCGCTCCGACCGATCTGGCCGGTTTCGACGACCGAACTATGACGATGCCATCCAGAAAAGTCAACCCCCCCTAACACCCCGGAATCACGGGCGCATAATGCATGTGTTCCCAATGCGTTAGGCCGACCCCCCCCCATTCTCAACCATTCTCACCCCACCGGTTGCCAGAAGTCTCCAGCGGCACGGTTGTAGGCACAGTTCTGCAGGCGCAACTGCAAGCGGCTGGACCATTTGTGCTGGTCAGAGCGCTGCCAACACGCAGGCGCACCCCTGCGTTGGACCACCGCCGGACCGAAGCACGGGGGGGGTAGGGGGGGGCACCGGGCGCGCGGGTGTGTATGTATAGATAAGGATTGACAGCGCGATTGGGATATAACTCTGTGGCTTGTACGCGTATAAGGTACTTAGTCGGTACTTAGTATCAATGCCCCCGGCTGGGGGCCGGGGGCATTGTACTTAGTACCACATCCCCCCCTCTAAAAGCGAGGTTCGTCCCACAGTTTCTACAGATACTTCGCATACATAATACAGATGCCCGAATGGGACACCCTTGTGTTATGGTAGACCTATGAACCAGCCAAACGTAGAAGTGCAGAAACGCACCATCGCAATGGGCGCAGGCCATTGGATACGACGGTACGCCGTCGTTCAAGATGGCCGGGTCAAAGAACTATTCGTCAACCAAGAGGACGCTGAACGAATGATGGCACTAATCAAACAAAACTGGGCGGAGAAAGAGTAATGCCGCAAAACGGTGGTGGACGAGGCTGGCAATGGGACGAAGAAGCAGGCGAGCAACTCATGCCGCCCCGCTGGCAGGAGTTGCTTGACTGGCTTCTGAAAGGCCCAGAGCGCGAACCACGAACACAACGTGAGTGGGCAGCCGAGAACAAAATCCACGAAGACTCCCTACGACGCATCAAACGCGACCACCGATTCATCAAAGAATGGGACCGGCGTGCAGCAGAACTGAACATCAACCCGGAACGGGTTCAGAGCGTCATAGACTCGCTCTGGCAGAGGGCTTCCGATGGCGATGTGAAGGCGGCTTCTTTGTATTTGCAGTACATTGAGAAGTTTACTCCGCGCAAAAAGATTGTTGTGGATGATGAGCGGGACATTGCGGGCTTTTCAGATGAGCAGTTGGCTTCTGCTTTGGAGGCTGAGGTGCGACATTTGAGGGCGGTGGTAAGTGAGTAGAAATCCTGAGTCCATGAGGGACAGGGCGCTATTGGAAGCATTGTTGAGTGGCGATCTTACCCAGACGGGGCGTGCGCGTGGTGGCGTGCGCACACGCGAGGATGTGGAGGCTTCTGAGGCGTTTGCGGACACGATGAGAACACGGGTTGGTTATGCTTTGGCTGCTTTGGCGAGCCGGGGTATATTGAACCGGGGTTTAGGTAATCAGCGGCCCGGTCGCCTCGTATGGCATCGTGCACGCCCAACTGACGTAGGAACTGGGGTAGGGGCAGCGGGGACTCTGGCATGGCCGGAGTTGCATCATCGCGGGTTGACTCCAAGGCAAGTACTAGAGACTTATATCCGAAGTCTATCGGACACTATACGAAGGTCGCGCCGCTGATGAGTCATATGCCGGGTTTGGTGTTGCATGAGGGGAAGTGGGTGCCGTATTATGTGCGTGAAGAGGCGTTGGGTGAGCATCCTGCGTTGGACCCGTTTTTCGATGAGGAACCTTTGGAGTGCGGGTTGGAAGACCCTGAGGTTTGCGAGTCATGTCAGTGAGGGAGTGGATTCTGTGTGGGATGGTGTGCGCCCTGTTCGCGTGTGTTGCCTTTACGGTTTGGGGTTTGGGTCGGACGTTACAATCGTTGTTCGATTAGATGGGTCGTCTGAGTGAACTTCGGCAGGAAGCGGAGTGGCGACACTGTGTTGCGGATGAGTCGTACTTCTTACGTAAGTATTGGAATATCGCTCATCCTGCTCATGGCCGAATATTATTTGATCTTCGGGGTGCCCAGTCTGAGGCTTTAGAGCGGTGGGCTAATAACCGTTATTCGTTGACGTTGAAGGCCCGTCAGATTGGGTGGACGACGTTGGTTGCTGCCCACCAGTTTTGGTTGGCGTTTTTTCACGATGACCAGAACATCATTGATTTGTCGCGTACAGAGCGGGAGTCTGTGCTGCTTCTGAAGAAGACGAAGTATGGGTTCAAGCATATGCCGGATTGGATGCTGGCGCGTGGCCCGGATTCGATTGTTGAGCATCAGCAAAGGATGGGTTTTAGTAATGGTTCTCAGATTTCTTCGATGCCTTCGGCGTCGGACCCTGCTCGCGGCGAGTCTGCGTCGCTGGTTGTAGTTGATGAGTGGGCATTTTTACCCAACCCAGAGGAAGCGTGGGCATCCATTGAGCCAGTGGCCGATGTCGGAGGCCGAATCATTGGTCTTAGCACGGCGAATGGAAGCGGAAACTTCTTTCATCAACTATGGAATGGTGCGACGACGGGGAACAACCGCTTTGATGCGATGTTTTTTCCGTGGTCTGCGTCGGAGGACCGCGATATTTCGTGGTATGAGTCGAAAAAGGACGCCATGTTGCCGTGGCAGTTGGCTCAGGAGTACCCGACGACCCCTGAGGAGGCGTTTGTAAGGTCTGGGAACCCTGTTTTTGACTTGGATGTGCTGGAAAGGATGTCTATTCATCTGAAAGAGGGTGAACGGGGCTTTTTGCACGAGATTCAGAAGAATGTTTTGGAGTTTCGGTGCTGACGGTATGGGAACGCCCTAAGAGGTGGAGTGGTTACACGTTGGGTGTGGATACGGCGGAGGGTTTGGGGCATGGCGACTACTCGTGCGTGCAGGTTATTGATGTCAAGGAGGGGCGACAGGTCGCTATTTGGCATGGTCGCATCCCGCCGGACGAGTTGGCCTATGAGGTTTACAACCTTGGTGTTTGGTATGGGAATGCCTTGTGTTGTGTGGAGTCGAATAACCACGGTTTGACGACGATTGTGCAGTTGCGCCAGTTGGGGTATCCCAACCTGTTCCGTAAGCGGTCTTTGAACAATGAGACAAACAAGATGACTCAGGAGTTTGGTTGGAAGACGACGCGTACGTCTAAGCCGTTGATGATTGATGATTTGGGTATGGCGTTGAAGAATGAAGAGTTGGTTCTTCATTGTCGTGACACGGTTGGTGAGTTGAGGACGTTTACTCGCAATGAGCGCGGGTCGATGTCTGGGTCGCCCTATGATGATCGGGTGATGGCGTTGGCTCTCGCAAATCAGATGCGCAAGTACGCGTTCATACCGGAGTATGTTCAGAAGGTGGATGACACGTTTACGTTTGATTGGTGGCGTAGGCAGATCCCTACGAACGAACCGGATCAGGGAACTATCGGTTCTAATGTGTTTCGTGGGACAGCCTAAGTCTCTGTGTAGGATAATCAACGAAAGGGAAACCCCTTGAGCAAGCCAAATAAGTACAATGCCTCCGGCATGGGTGCGACGATGAAGTTGAACACGAAGCAGTTGTATAATGGTCCTGCCCGTCCGGGCGGGTCGCAGAAGGCGACTGTCAACTTCACGGGCGACGACAATGCCCACCCCGGTGAGTTGGGTTCTGGTGTGCATGGGCGTGAAACGCCGCTCAACCAGCACGGCAAGACCGGCAAGGTTGAGCCGTCTGCTTCACAGCCTAATGGTGCTGTTCACAGCACTTGATTCTACCACCTGACGCAACTTACGAACAGTTTGAAACGTATGTTACGGACCTGAAGGGTCCGAAGAGTCGTTTGGAACTGGCGGAGTTGTGGGAATGGCGCCAGAAGTTGCTAGGAGTGAGGGTGGTGACTGGACGCACGATGCGTGAGATGCTGCCCCCAGACGAGCAGCATTTGACTTTGCGCGAACGTGAACAAAAGGTCATCGCTGAGGCTCGCGCGGCAGGAATAGAACCTGAGAGGGCACCCGCCTAATGGCGAAATACGATCATTACGAAGAGGTCCATGACCGGTTGGAGATGGCCCGTCGGTGGCGTACCGAAGAAGGGTACGACTCCAAGTGGCATCGACTGATCGACCTGTACCGAGGTAAGACCTATTTTGGGGTTCGTGATCCCGCCGATGGGTCTGATCGCGTATCTGTGAATCTCGCGTTTTCGACGGTGAATGTGATTGAGCCGTCTGTTGCGGTGAATCACCCAAAGATTACGGTTCAGGCTAATCAGGAGCAGGATCAGGACCGGGCGATCTTCGTTGAGTCGGTTGTCAACTATTTGTGGCGCCATCACGACTATCAGAAGCCTTTCCGGCGTGCCGTCAAGGACTTCCTGATTCTGGGGCATGCTTGGTTGAAGGTTGGCTGGCGTTTCGTGGAGATGGAACGCGACATGACCAGCGACGAGCGTCAGAATCGTTTGAATCTGGCCCAGTCGGAGGTAGATGAGTTCGCTGCGGTGAACCCGCAGTTGGCTGGGAGCCTGCCATCGTCGCAGGATCTGATTGATTCGGTGCCAGCCACGATGGTAGATGTCGTGGAGGATCAGGCTTTCGTGGAACGTATTTCCCCATTCGACATGATGGTGGATCCCGAAGCGACCTGTCTGGAGGATGCGAAGTGGATCGCCCAGCGCATCGTCCGCCCGTTGGCGGATGTGAAGAAAGACAAGCGGTTCAAGTCGTCGGCCCGTCGAAATCTTACCGCCGACGCAGGTTTGAAGGTGCGGTGGGATAGCGACTACGAACGTGAGCAGTACGCCGAATCCACGGATCGTGTCACGTTGTACGAATACTACGACATCAAGAACGGGACCGTTTCTGTTTGTTCCCACGATGGGGAAACATTCCTGTTGGATCCGACCCCGATGCCATACGACTTTGGCATCCCTTTCGTCATGTTGCGAAACTATGACGTTCCCGACCAGTTCTACCCAATGGGAGATTTGGAAGCGATTGAGTCGCTTCAGGAAGAACTGAATAAGACCCGAACGCAGATGGTGAACCATCGTAAGCGTTACGCCCGCAAATACCTTTACCATGAGCGGTCGTTCGGCCCCGAGGGCCGCGAGGCTTTGGAATCGGACATTGATGGCCGGTTTGTGCCGGTTGTGGACGAGAACCGAAACCTTGCCGATGTAGTGACACCGTTGCCTCAGGTGCCTCTGGCCCCAGAGATTTACAACCACTCTTCGATTATCGAAGGTGACATCAATGTTGTAAGCGGCGTTTCCGAATACGCGCGCGGTCAAATGCCGGAGGTTCGCCGCACGGCGACGGAGGCCAGCATCATTGCTGATGCGGGTAACGCCAGAGCATCCGACAAGTTGGCGAAGATCGAACTATTTATCGGATACGTGGCCCGCAAGATTATCCAGTTGATGCAGCAGTACATGACGCAGGACCAGATGGTTCGCATCACGGGCAAGAACGACCAGAAGTTGTATGTCGCTTACACGCGGGATGACATTCTTGGCGAGTACGACTACTCCGTTGAGGGTGGTTCGACTCAGCCGATGAATGAGACTGCGCGACGACAGCAGGCCATTTCGTTGATGAACGCTGTTGGGCCACTCGTTGGAGTCGTTATCGACCCGACAGAGTTGGCCCGACACGTATTGCAGGAGGGATTCGGAGTGCAGAATCCTGACAAGTTCCTAGTGCAGCAGCAGCCCGCAGCGCCTGAAGGCGCGCCTGCTGGGGCACCACCTCCGGGTCCACCTCCACCGGGAGGAATGGCACCGCCCCCTATGGGCGGTGGTATGGGTCCGGGTCCAGTCCCCGAACAGGTCTTTGAGGCCACCGGGGGCGTACCGCCAGAGTTGTTGTCACAGTTGCAGAACCAGATGGGTCTGGAACTACCCAACTCGTAGCGGGACAGTTATTTCATTATCGTAGGAACACCCGAAAGGATTCCTTATGGCAAACGAAGAGACTTCAACAGGAAACTCATACACCGTCAAAGTTGACGGTCGTGAAGAACGAGTTTCATTGGATGAACTTCAAAACGGGTACCAACGTCAGGCGGATTACACCCGTAAGACGCAGGAGTTGGCATCCGAACGTGAGAGATTGGCTCAAGGAGAGGCAATCGTCCAAGCACTAGAGGCTGACCCGGAAGGAGCGATTACTGCTTTGGCAGGATCATTCGGAGTTGGTGTGGGCAACCACAATACGTCATCCCCTGAACAGGGAGATTACGAGGATGTGGACCCTGATGAAGTTCGCTTGCGGCGCATTGAGTCTTCCATTGAAGAACAAAACCGAGCGTTGAGACAGCAAAACTTGCAGAAGGAAGTGAATACACTCCGCGACAAGTACGACGGTATCGACTTTGACGAGAAGGCGCTGTATGCGCACGCTCTGAAGAACAAGATCAACAACCTTGATGCCGCATTTACCCACATGAACTGGGATCAGATGCAGACGGTAGCCAAGGATGCTGAGATTGTCGAAGAGAAGCGTGCAGCCCAAATCATTGATGGTGTACCCGGTTCCTCAGAAGGAAACGTGGAGCGTGCAGTTCGTGCGGTGGATTCGATTCGTGATGCTTTTTCGCTGGCAAATCAAGAACTATCCGATTCATAACAACTATCAGAAAGGGGTGATTTAGCATGGCCGCAGGAAACGCTGATTTCAATCAGATTCTTAGCACTACGCTAAAGAACTACATCCCGAAGTTGGCGGATAACGTCTTTACTGCCCGACCGCTGTTTTATGCGCTAACCAATGGACAGACATTGCGGCGCATCAGCGGGGGTGCAAAGATTGTTGTTCCGATCATCTACGGGACCAACTCAACCGCCGGTTCTTACGCAGGCGACGACCCTATTGCTATCACGGCTCAGTCAGGCATTACGGCTGCTGAGTACGACTGGAAGCAGTACGCCGCTAGCGTAACGATCACCGGTATTGAGGAAGCCAAGAACAACGGTGAAGCAGCGATCATTGACCTTCTCGAAGGCAAGATCATGCAGGCTGAGGAAACCATCATTCAGAACATGAACACCATGTTCTGGTCGAATGGCGCTGGCAACGGCGGCAAAGACATGTTTGGTTTGAACGCCCTAGTTGGAACTGGGAACGACGGACCATCAGCAACTGGCCTTGCTGGTATCGACGCTACCGATGCCGACAACTCTTGGTGGAGGTCAACTCTCACCAATCAGGGTGGTGTCCTAACCGTTGCCGCTATGGCGACCATGTACAACAACGTGTCTGTTGGTAACGACCAGCCGACCATTATCATTAGCGATCAGGACGAGTACGAGGCTTACGAGGCTCTACTCCAGCCGCAGTTGCGGTACACGGATGCCCGTGTGGCAGATGCTGGATTCCAGAATCTGCTCTTCAAGGGCGCCCCTGTGACCTTTGACAGCGACACCAACCTTGACGGTAAGATGTTCTTCTTGAACACCAAGTACCTGAGGTTGGTTGCTCATTCGGAGACTTGGTTCCAGCCAACTCCGTTCGTGCGGCCCACAAATCAGGATGCGCGTTACGCGCAGATTCTCTGCTACGGCGAGTTGACTACGAGCAACCGTTCCCGGCAGGGCATGATTTACGGGCTTACCGACTAACTAGGAGCAGAACTTGAAACGAGAAATCGCCCTTGTGTACAGCAGACATGCTGAACTAGCAGGTGCACGCGGCTCCGCGCCATCCCACTACGCTCCCGGCGAACGCTCTGGAGCGAGGATGGTGCCCGGTGTAACCGGCGACTTGGGGGAACCTCCCATTTCTCACGACGGGTTCTGTTCCGAAATGACCCGCCACGGGGCGCGCTGTAAGGCGCGTCCCGTGGGCGGGTCCACCCTCTGCATCGGACACACGAGGCAAAAGGCTGCCACCTGATGGCAGATATGACCCTTGTTCAAATGCGCACGCAGGCGCGCGCCATTGTGGATATCGACACGACAGATATCTCCGATACGGTTCTAAATACCATTATCGGACAGGGGTTTGATTCAATCGTTTACAGCGAGAAGCGGTGGCCCTTCTACGATGCCTTGACCACGTTCTCCACGGTCGCAGGCCAGAAGGATTACACCCTCGCTGCTGTAGGCGTTTCGGTAACACAGGGTTTGCGTGATGTCGTTGCGATACGCACCGACGATCATGTTGTGCAGTACATCGGTTCCGATGATGCCGACTCCAACTATCCGCTGGATGTTGCTTCGTCAGGGACGCCGTGGGAGTGGAGTTACTGGAACGACACGGTGCGGTTCTACCCCACCCCTAGTTCTGTTGAAACTATTTATGTTCGTGGGATTCGCAATGCCACAGCGTTTGGGCAGGGCAGCAGCGATAGCGCGGTCCCAGACGTTCCGGCCCCATTTCACCCTGTGCTAGTTACCTACGCTATCGCCAAATGCTACTTGCAGCAGGAAGATCCGACGATGGCGGACCAGTACATGCGCAGTTACATGATCGAACTTGACAATGTGGCACGCAGGTATGCTGACACGCCGTCACCTCAGCCATTGGTAGCGAATAGCCGGTCCTCAAATCGTTTCCTAGCCGGATGGGGGCGCCTGCGATACGCCAATACCGGTGGCGTTGAGTGGTAGCGGGCTATGGCCCGCAGAGAGTTCAAACTAGAGGTTCTGGAAGCCTTCACCGGGGGCCTGAACCTTCGTTCAGATCAGTTCAATCTCGCTGAGAACGAATCTCCCGACCTGTTGAACGTCCTTGTTGACCCGCGCGGCGGTATCCGCATGCGCGATGGTGTGGATCGCCTCAACACGACTGCGTTGAGTGCCGACATAAAGGGCATTTGGGGTTTTCATACCGATGGGGGCACCAGTCAGGTGATGGTCAACTATGACACCAAGGTCGCCTATGCCACCACCGGCAACTTCACCGACATAACAGGCATTACTGCTCGCACCGCAGGTACTCGCGTGTACGGAATGACGATGAACAATGTCGCCTACGGGGTGTCGGGGGACAAGGTTTCGTTCAAGTGGGATGGTTCCAGCGCAGCGGACCTTGGCCTTACGTTGGATGGTTCTGCGGGCAACTTCCCGCAGGCACAGTATGTGGCTTTCTGGAATAACTTTGCGTGGACGGCCAACACGGTCGAATCGGGGACAAGTTACAAATATCGGGTTCGGTGGAGCAACACCAATGATCCTGAGAAATGGTCCGCCGCCGATTATGTAGACATCGACAAGGGAGAACACGGTGACTACATCACCGGTCTTCTCCCGATGGGTGATCGTCTGTTGGTGTTCAAGTCCAACAGCGTGTATGCGATCTTCGGTTTCGATTCTGATTCGTTTCAGGTGGTTACGTTGACGAACAGCGTGGGTTCCACCCCGCTGTCGTCCCCGGTGCATTCTCCGTTTGGAGTATTTTTCTGGTCTGCCGATGAAGGCGTTTACTTGTATAACGGACAGCAGTTTGTTTGGTTGTTCTCCAAGTTGTCTCCAGCGTTGGACGATGGGCGGATTCGCACAACGAGTCCACCCCAGTTGGCGTGGGGGAACAACAAGTTGTACGTTTCGACCGATTGGGTTTCGGACGGGGCAACAACTAGGCGTGTGTTCATTTACGATCCGACGATCAGCGCAGACGGTTCTTGGGTTATGACTGACATTGATGTCGCACCGTTGCTGGCGTTTAGGCCACCGAATGCTGCGGCGACCGTTTATGGGGGCTGTGTTGCCAATACGGGGATTCTGATTGATGTGGAAGACGATCAGAACCGTACCAGTGACCGTTATGTTGGTTCTACGGAGGCACACATCAACTCGCACTTTGTCACCCGGTGGGTGACCGGTAAGAACCCTATTGTGAAGAAGCGGTGGGGTCGCCCGCGTGTCGTGTTGTCGGCTGAGGCAACGATTACGTTGCCGATTCAGATTTACAAGGATTTCGATAAGTCGGAACAGACGAACTCTTTCGACTTGTCGGTTGTTGGGAAGGTATCTCAATCGCGTTGGGGTACGGCTAAGTGGGATGATGCCGACCCGGATTCGTCGTATTTGGCTGAGTGGGATGCCATTTCGGCGGATTTGACTGCAAATGTACAGAATCTGCCC
>Ga0206683_10001567_pt1 | contig 15768 bp, 28 predicted proteins | sample M280m12015metaG_FD_155483 | JGI IMG/M metagenome (GOLD analysis project Ga0206683, IMG submission 155483) | Ammonia-oxidizing marine archaeal communities from Monterey Bay, California, United States - M2 80m 12015 | ecosystem: Environmental > Aquatic > Marine > Intertidal zone | place: USA...
GATATGCTTCATAACATTTTAGACCATACCTTCTTTTAGAGTTAGTATCAAGCAGATAGATAGATAGAGAACCAACATAGTCGTTATAGTATTTTAAATTCCAGGTTTCTCTTTCATAACATGCTTCTTGCCATGCTTCAAAGAATTTTCTTTCCCCTAATTCTGAACCGCATTGAAATGTTATATTAATATCCTCTGCAAAATTAACACCTTCGACAACTGATCTGATAGGACCATATATGTTTGGGTCATCTCCTGTTGATAAGTTTCTCCCAGGAAGTTGAACTGATTCTGCTCTTAGTTGGATAGTTCTTAATCCACCCCCCTTTGAACCCCCTACTATTCCTTTTAAACCAGAAGGGAGAAATTTCATAGCGGCACCAAGTAAACCACCACTACCACCACCACTTGGACCAGTTCCCTTAAAAGTAGTGGGTTGTCCTATTTCTATTTCATATCTACTAGGTAATGCAAAACCTTCATCAGAACGTAAAAATCCCAAAGCATCGTTTAATAGACCGTATCCTAGTCCTTCGAAATTTGCCATTAGATCATTCCCCTAGAGTCTGCCCATACCTCTTTAGCAGATGCTTTTTTAAATCTCTGTACAGGTAACAAAGTTGCTACAGTAAATTCATCTGCATCTATTCTACGAAACTGTGATTGCACATGTCCTGCAAGGTATCTGTGTACCGTTGGTTTAATAAATTTTATATTCTTCAATTTTTTATAATCGACCATTAATCTAGTAGACTCATCAAATCTGGTGTTGTTAGAAAAATCTACTAAACGGTCCAGAAGTCTAATTCTTGTAGGTATTGGAAGATAGTGCAAATTAATTCCGAGGAACCCGTCAGGATATTTTTCTAAAGGCAATACTAGAGGAAAGGTATCATAATAGGGTAGAGTCTTTCTATGTTTTGGGTTATAGAAGAACATATTAAGTCTACCATAGAAAGGTCTTGCATTTCTTTTTCCATCTCGTATTAAATCCATAGCACCTGGTTTTCCCAATTCTCGAATTTTATCTTTATACCACTCCGTGGAACGTGGTCTTCCACCTTGTGCCTTTATTACTGCCTGTATATACTTACTTTGTGCCATGTTATTATTTATACCGAATGTCCAAATGATCCTCTGTTAATATCTTAAATTCCATGCCGTTATTTTTACACCAATTTTCTGCATATTTCCACTTTGCTGAATTAATCCCCCATGTTTTAGTTTCTTTGTACCATCTCTTTGTTTTTCTCTTGGGTTGTTTAGGGGGTTCACATTGCTTTTTTGGTTTAACCTCTATGATATACTTTTTGGTAGTGCCTTTTGCTTGCCGTACTTTAATGTAAAAATCTGGAAAATACCTGTGTATACGTCCATCCCAAGGAGATAAATAGGGGATAATGTATTCTTCACTTCCCCACTCAAGAATGGCATCATTGGTGTCACAGTATACCATAAACTTACGTTCCCATAGAGAACGGTAGATGATCCTTTGAGGATCACCTTTATATTTTGAGGGATTGCTTATGTTAAATCGACCTTTGTATGCCATCTCGTATAAATACTTTCGTAAGGATATTTAGACATGTCATTGAGACAAGTAGTAGCAGGAAAATTAAATCAGGTGGTGAAGGGTGCGGTTGGCAATGCCTTTTCTCAGGTAAAAGGTATGATAGGAAAGGGGATGGATACTTCCCCATCTTCTCTTCTTGGTGGAAAATCAAATTTTTATACTAAAAATCTTCAGTACCCTTTGAATGTCGAAGGTGATCCTATGCAGGGTCATTACATTCTTTTTCATATCAATGAAGTTAAACAAGGAAAAATCAAGAGCAGTAAACATGCAGGGAATATGGAGAATATTGGCAAAAGCATTGATTCTGAACTTGCAGGAAAAAGTTTCCAAACAGGGGAATTGAATGAATTTGATCAGGCAGATGCCGATATTGGAATAGCCGATTCTACCAATAAATTGGCACGACTTAAAAAGACAGGTTCTAAGACATCTGCTATAAACAGTGCTCCTGTGAACTCTATGTATGTGCAACACAGACCTCCCACAAAACGGATTCAAACATCTATAGCACTATATATGCCCCCAAATGTTTCTGTAAATTATACTCCAAATTATACTGATGTAGATGTAGGTGCTTTTTCTGGAGCAATAATTGCTGGTGTTGATTTGATAGAAAAGCAACTAACAGGAACATTAGCATCTGGTGAAGGAATGACTTTGGGAAAACGGATGTTTGATGAGTTTACAGAAATGGCAAAGAAAGGGGCATATAAAACAATGGATGCTGTTGCCCCAGGAATACGTGCGTTGATGCAAGTAAAATCAGGAAGAATTATTAGCAATAAAATGGAACTTTCTTTTGAGGGTGTTGCTCGCAGAGAATTTACATACACTTTTATTTTTATACCCAAAAGTGAACAAGAAGCAAAGGTAGTAGAGCAGATAATATATATGTTTAAATATCATGCCCTACCAGAATGGGCAGATAGTTGGGAAGTGGACAACCAATCTTCGCCTGCTATGAGTGGGATGCATCCTGCTATAAAGGGCAAGAGTTCAAAAAAATCTGTAGGAAGATCCATGACAATCCCAGACACATTTGATATAGAGTATATGTACCAAGGAGCAGAAAATAATTTCCTTAATAAAATATCCACGTGTTTTTGTACTAATGTTTCTGTGCAATATGGTGGAGATCGTTATGTTGCATATGGTTCTACTAAAAATATGATGGATCAATCAGGAAATCCCCCCCAAAGAACTACTTTAACTCTCGCATTTAAAGAAATGGAGATTATGACAAAAGACAGAGTAAGTCAAGGATATTAACCATGTATTTTAGTAAATTTCCACATATACTTTATGATGCAAAGGGTGAGGGTGACTTTGACATTGCAACAAATATGCTCAAACGTGTTGCTCTTAGAACTGGAGTTAGAACTAATACCTTGCTTTATGATACGTATGATGTTAAAGAAGGAGAAAAACCAGAAGATATAGCATTCAAGTTATATGGTGATCCTGAGTTACATTGGATAGTATTATTTGTAAACAATGTAACAGATCGTTATCATGGTTGGCCGATGAGTACTCCACAATTCCTAGAATTTGTCAATGAAAAATATGCTGACCCTGATGCATTGCATCACTATGAAATTGCTCAAACATCAGGTAAGGATACAATTAAGATAGACATAGGAACAGACAATACGGACTACCCATCTGCCTCAACTGTTACAAACTTTGAATATGAACAAGACAGACAAGACACTCTTAGGCAAATAAGATTATTAGACCCTGCTTATGTTTCGCAGTTAGTAAATGAATTTGAAGGTCTTATGTCTGCGAGTGTTTTATAATGCCAGAGCAAATACAATACGCAGGGCAGTTTCAAATAGAGTTAGCAGAAATACTTTCCAGTTCAGGAAAGTCGGTTGGTATTGAACCTAACCTTATGTCAATAACTCTTTATGAAGACATTGATCGTCCTTGGATTGAAGGTGAATGTCTATTACATAACCAAGCAGCCCTATCATCTATAACACCTCTTATGGGTCAAGAATATTTTAGATTGATATTAAAAACACCAACTCTTCCTGGAAAAATAGAAAGTACCATAGATTATTCTGAGAATGTGTTTTTCGTATATAATGTAGGTAAATTGAATGTTGGTACAGGGACAGAGACAGTAACATTTAGTTTCATATCAGGAGAAGCAATAAAGAATCGTAGGGTATTGATTTCTGAAAAACTAGAAGGATCTTGCGATGCCATCGTTAATCAAATGTTGGACAGAGTAGGTTGTCTTAAAGAGAGATGGATAGAACCTTCTAGTGGTAATAAGAAAATAATTGCCCCGAATATAACTCCCTTTGAAGTTATTTCTAAAATGGAGAAACAAGCAATAACAAACGAACCAATTTCTTCACCTAATTTTCTTTTTTGGGAATCCTTTAGAGGTTATCACTTCAGAAGTTTAGATAGTTGTTTTAGTAGAACACCATCATGGTTTTATAATGTGAAACCAGATTCTGGTTCTTGGACCCCAGCTGCTGGTACGGAAAGTATTATGGAAAATTTGGAAACTATACTTACTTATGGTATGAGTAATAATAATCAAATGGAAGACCAGATGGCAGGAATGTTAAATTCAAATTTGATTGTTCATGACATAACTAAAAAATCTTATACAAAACACGGTTACAATTATTTTAACGAATTTCCTCAAACAAATACTACTGTAAATCAACCAGCAAGTTTTCCTGTTTATTCTAGAACCCCTGTTGTGGAAGAGGGGGGTGGAATTGCAGACATTGGTTCAACACCTATGTTAATGCCAAATGCAACACTTCCTTTTGGAGCGGCAGGAAGGGATTCCCAACATTTGTCAGAAAATGGATTGTCGTCATATGAGCCATACTCTCCTCAAAAATGGAGTCAACGTAGACAATCTCATATGCATCAAATGTATGGTACTTTGGGTTTAAATATGATGGTACATGGTAATACTGTTATTTCTTGTGGAGATATGGTAGAAGTAAACATACCGCATCATGCAGAACTTAAAGCAACTGATGGACCCAAACTTGACAGAATTAATAGTGGAAGATATTTTATACGACGAATAGAACATACTTTTACTCTCGCTTCATATACTCATGAAATGAATATGACCTTATATAAAAACGGATTAACAAAAGAATTAGAGGAAGTAGAAGATGCTTATGAACCTACCCCTGACAATGTGGGTAATATTTATAACAGATTTTATGATGAATCTAATTCTGGATGGTAAGAAAGGAGAATGCTATTAACTCAAACCCTATGATCAAAAAACTTAAACTGAAAAGGAACGAAAAAATGGCAAGGACTAAAAATAGAATTAAGAAGATGAATTTCCAAACCCAAGATCGCAACACCATAGAGATTTCAGATGAACATAAATATATCATAGAAATGCATAGACGGGGTAGATACATACAAGATCGTAAACAACTACACCAAGAGTTAATAGGATTAAAAGAAAATGAAATACTTCCACGAATTACAGGAGGGGGTTTATGACCCCAACATATTTAAGGCATTTTTCTTAGCAGGAGGCCCAGGCAGTGGTAAGTCATATGTGGTCAGAAAAACTACTGGTGGCACGGGACTCAAGATAGTTAATTCAGACCCTGCTTTTGAAATGCTTATAAAAAAGGCAAGTTTGTCACTCAAGATGCCCGACGATGAATTTGATCGCAGGGAACCCCTTCGTCAGAAAGCAAAATCTATGAGAAACAAGGCAAGGGGCAATTATATTGAAGGTAGACTCGGACTTGTCATTGATGGTACTGGTAAGAATGCTGATAGACTGTTGGATCAGGCACGGCAATTAGAAGAGTTAGGTTACGATACGCATATGATATTTGTGAACACCTCACTTGACGTTGCTCTGCAAAGCAATGCAGAACGTGATCGCAGTGTCCCAGAATCTCTTGTGGTTAAGTCTTGGAAAGATGTACAATCAAATATAGGACGGTTCAATAATTTCTTCAAGGGCAGAATGATTATTGTAGACAATAATGTCAGAGCAGAAAACCCCTTCACAGAAGTCTGGAAACGCATACAAGGATTGCTCCGTAGGAAGGTGACAAACACTAGAGCAACAAATTGGATAGCAATGGAACTTGCCAAGAAAAAGAGATAGTTTTTATAAATAATTAAAAATAGGAGAACAATGTGTTCGATAATACAGCCGAAGTACTCAATCTTAGACCAAAATCCAAATCTAAAAATATGGAGTTGTTTAAGGCTATCCATCGTAGTCAACATGTCCAACGCAATTATGACCTAACGAGGGATATGCCCGAAGACGATATCGCAACCATTGTCACTGCGGCTACACAATGTCCCAGTAAACAAAATGTTGCGTTCTACAAATTGCATGTGACTACAGACAGAAATATTATTGGACAAATCTATACCTGTTGTAAGGCGGCCCCTAATCCTGATAATCCTCAAGTCTTGGGTAATTTGGTATTTGTATTTGAAGAGTATGAGAATTATGATAAGAACAGTCCTAACACTAATACAGAAATTAGAGCAGCGGTCAACCCTTCATCTGACTACCATGAAAAAGCTTTGACTATTTTGAAATCCGATAGATTTACTGCATTGGGTATCGCTGCAGGGTATGTTAATTTAGTATCATCTCAACTAGGTTACGGTACGGGCTGTTGTTCTTGTATCTTGGACGTACCAAAGTTGAAGTCAATTCTTGAGTTAAAAAAAGAACCTCTGTTGGTTATGGGTATCGGGTATAAACAAGAAGGCAAGAATAGAAGAGTCCATCATCTTAGAGATAATCATGTGTTCGGAACTTGTAAGAAACAACCTATAGAGATAAATTACATATAGTGACATTTTTGTCACACTCCCCAAAATAACGACATTCCCATGTCGATTTTACTTGACTTCATTCTCAGTATATGCGATAATGTATATAGAATTGAGAAAAGGAAGAGAGAATATGCATTGGGAAATCCACAATATAATTACTAAAGAAATCGCTGCGACAATGGGTTGCCCAGGAAACGCAGAGGAACACGCAATGATCCTCAATGAGACTTCTGGTTGGAAACATCGTATTTTCAAGGTTGTTGAAGTTGATGATGTGGAGGGCTCTTAATGAATAACGAATTCAATTTCATCCATCCTAAAATGTCTGAGAAGGATATGAAATCCTTTGGATTTTGGGAAGATAAGGACTCTGCATGGCATATTGAGGATGTCTGGTGCATGGCTCATGTGATGCATCTAAGTGGGGTCTTCCCTAGTGTTAGTATCGCACGTAAAAATGGATGGAATAAACCCATTCCAAAGGGATTTTCAGAGTTTACCGTAGGTAAGAAGAAGAAAAAAGTTTTTATTCTCAATGAATTCAATGACTTATAAGGTACGATTTTACTTGACAAAACCTATTTTATCGTGTATACTAGTAATATAATAGAGAAAGAAAGATTATTATGAAAATTGAGTTAGGTACAGAGATTACAGGTTGTTTTGGTGCAATGCATCCAGAATGGATTGGTAAGGTGGTTGCGATTGATACCACTATGACTCCAGAATGTAAGGTCAAGTGGGATGGTCCTGCTGGTGGTCATACTTGGATGCTTTTGAGTGAGATCAGGGATGATTATTTTGATCCTAAGTTGCCAGGAATTGGTTACTTTGCTGTTGATACAGATCATGCATGGGATTGGGTTAAGGAGTAGATTATGGAAAAAATAGGTACAGTTTTAATGGGATTAACCCTGATGGGATTTCCAGTAGTATTATGGTTGGTGATGTAATGAGTAAAATAAAAAATTTCATAATGGACATTGAAGAGTTCTGTGATGGATACTTCTATGGTGGTGATTCTGAATTCACTATTGAGGAAGTTGTTGCTGACGTTGGTATGTACTTCAAGTCTACTGAAGCAGAGAAATACGCAAAAACATATCTAAAAAAAACATTAGGAGAAGTGTAATGAGATTTAAAGGTGCAAAGACTGTTCTAAGAAAAGAATGTGAATCATTGGGATTGACATTTGTGGAATTGATGACTTTTATTGAGAAAAACCCATATGCAATGTCACGCAAGGTGATTGAAGCATTTGGTGTTTATAAGAAGGAGATGTATACAGAATGAGTAAAATTGATGCGTTAATGAAAACATTTGATAAACGTCTTATGGAGACTGTTTCTGTTATCCACGCTGCTTTTGATGAAGCACCTCACGTGGTCGCATTTGTGGAAGTTGAAAAGAAATTATCTACCAGTGCAAAATTAGAAAAAGCATTTATGTTGACCAACACAATTAACGATGCTTGGTGGAACAACAAAGAAGTGACCAAAATGTTTGGTTCTGATGGATGTAGATCCACTAGTGTCGGAGATATGATACTAATCGGTAAAGAGAAGTACAAGTGTGAAAATTCTGGATGGGAATTAATGAAATGACTGTAGCAATTAAAAAGACATTTGAAACTGTTGAAGACGGCATTGCGAATATGATCGCTGCCTGTAATCATGATTACAAAGGAACCTTCTACGTTGGTGGTGACGATGAGGTTCACAATACGATGCTCAAGGAATTCAAAGCTGGTTGGGTTGTCAAGGAAGGTTCTAAGTACACCAAGATTTCTACAAGGAATGGTGGTTGTGCTTGGGGTTTTGTTGTCCATGTTGATAATGACAAGAAGTTCAAAAAAGGAACTTTGTTGAAGTGTGCTGGTTACAGTGCTCCTGAGAGAAACGGTTCAAGGGGTAACGTCCTTGAAGGTGGTTTCGAAATCAACTGGACAGGTCCACTATACATAGTCGATAGAGGACGGTCTAATGTTTAAAGCGTTGCTTATAGTTACAGCATTATCAAGTGGTGGAGATTACACTACAGAAATGCCAACGATGAAGTCCTGTTTAGAAGCAAGGACTGCTATTACTAAACAAGACCCCACTATAAAAACCCTATGCGTACCCAAAGCAGATGAGACTACCAAGATGAAAGAATTCTTTGGCATCTTCATGGGTATGGTAGATCAAATAATGGAGAAGCAGGAACTTGACCGACTTAGTGAACAAGAGAATCGGCAATGCCCACTATGCACTGAACCAGAGTAAATCTGATTGGGCAAAGAACTATTGGGAAACTGTCTTGGTGTATTTATTGAGACAGGCAAATAAATTGAATTGAGGTTATTATGAAAAGTTTAGTTGAATACCAAGAAATTGCAATGAAACGTCTTATGCAAGAACACAATTTGCGAGATTTGGGAAAGATGTTTGGTGATGCGAATGAGGATGTACAATGTGATTGGATTGCAAAAAACACATCCTTCACTGCTCTACCTCGATCAGATTTTAATGATGATCCAGATGCTAGTGGATATGATCTAAAGACCCAAAACGGTATGCTTATACAATCAAAAGTTCGTGTAAAAGATATTCACCTTGAACAGACTCGTAGGCTATCTGCAAAGAATGTTGGAGATGCAAGTTCTACAGGACACGTTTCATATTCAGTAGATGAATTTGATGTTCTTCTGGTTTCTCGTCCACTAGGAAACAAAGCAACCAAACGAGATAAGTATATAGATACAAGTCGGCCGATTGAAGAATATGATGATGTTGAGAAGTGGGATATGATTGCAATTCCAGCAAAGGAACTTGCAGACCCAAAACGGCCTGGATTTCTCCGTAATAATTGTCCCAAAGGAATTTGGTCTAAGTATGTTGGTCGTACAGTAGAAGTATTAGAGGAAGTATATGAATCAGTATCTAGTCGGGGATAATTTAACTCTCCTTCAAAATAAGGGTATAAAATGTGATCTAATATACATTGATCCACCATATAACACTGGAAGAAATTTCGGTGATTATAATGACAGGTGGAAATCAATGAAAGTATATGCAGAAGAGTTTTTGCTCCCTAGACTAAAGTTGTGTTATAGTATTCTCAAAGATAATGGGAATATTGTAGTGCATATTGAACCCAAAAACAGTCATTGGGTAAGATTTCTCCTAGATGATATATTTGGTGAAAAGAATTTTCATAACGAAATTGTTTGGAAAACTGGTGGTCATGCTAAGAATAAAAAACAACTAGGTCGTATGCATGACACCATTTTAGTGTACTCAAAATCTAATAAAATTACATTCAATCCCCAATATCAACCATATGATGAAGAATATCTATCTAAGACAAAGATTGATACTAGAGGAAATTATACAACCACTGCTATTCATAATTCTCAACCAGAAGTTAATCCACGATTAAACTTGAGATATGAGTGGAATGGTCATTCTAAGCAATGGTATACAACTAAAGAAAAAATGCAAAAATTGCATGATGAGGATCGTTTAGCATATAACACAAATGGTGTTCCTAGAGTTAAGAGATATGTACATGAGCTTGATGGCATACCCATTACGGATTTATGGACAGACATCAGTAATACTCAACAAGGAGAAAAGGTAGATTATGCCACACAAAAACCTATAGCACTATTGAATCGTATCATACAAATGTATTCAAATGAAAAAGGATTAGTGGTGGACATATTTGCTGGCAGTGGCACTACAGGAATATCTGCTATTGAAAATAACAGGGAATACTTATTAACAGATATAAATCCAAAAGGAAAAGAAATATTTGAAAAAAGATTAGAAAAGTTTATGCCTCCTAAATAAAGGTATGATAGCATTATATTTTATCGTTGCTATTTTTACTGCAAGTAATAGCACCGACAAAAGAGATGTCTATATATTCGATAATCCCTCTTTCTCTAATAAGAAAGAGTGTGTGCAATATGTGAAGACCCATTTTGGGGCATTAAATCTTCACGTGAATGAACAATACAATGCTAGGGAGGATAATCCTAACCTATTTTTTTGTATGAATAAAGAACAAATGCGTGATATGCAGTATGGAAGAAAAATTTGAGTAAAGTCGTATTATATGCTACATCATTCTATCCAGAAATGATTAAGTGGAACCCCCTCGATATACCGTTGCAAGACAAGTGGAAAGATTACATCCGAGATTGGACTGCACTGGGTAGACCTATGGATCTTGAAAAGACTCCCGAAAGTATAACAGCAAATCCTTACGTTGGGGATTGGAGAAGAATTGGGGAGTTAGGTGAGAATTATATTTATGCACTAGGTCGTTTAGTTAGATGTCCTTTACCGTATGATAGGACGGGGGAGCACAACATATTTAATGTGTTGTTTGATCCTATCCCAGAGATTGGCACCTGGAATATGGCATTTCCAGAAATATGCCATAAACGTGCTCAAGAGATTTGGGACACGAATGAAAACGTGCGTGTTTGGTGGAGTGGTGGCATAGACAGCACTACAACTCTTACGGCATTATTACTCAATCAACCTATAGGGTCAAACCTTACAGTAATGTTATCTGAAGCAAGTACTATAGAAAATCCCACCTATTATGACAAACTTAAAAAATTGGAGACTCCCTTAGAGTGGATATCGGAGAAAGATATATGGAACGTCGATAGATTTGATGGCAGTGCTCTGAATGTAACAGGTGAATGCGGTGATCCTATGTATGGCACCTTTGTGGTAGAGCATCATATAGAAGAGATAAATGAACCTTGGAAGGAAATATTCAATTGGGACGATACTAATTTTATCTATAAGGTGATGAACGGCAGAGAATTGAATGCCCCCCATGTAGACAAGTGCATAGCATTTGCAGAAGAATATATAAAGAAGTGTCCTTTCGAGATTAAGACTACATTTGATTTCACATGGTGGTTAGCATTTACCATCAAATGGCAATGGATAGATCGTAGATTATTTGGGTATCTTGAACCACCTACAGGGTGGAGAAATATGATCAGTTTTTTTAACTGTCCTGATTTCCAAAAGTGGTCTATGACCAATCATGACTTGAAGCATAAGGGTACATGGAAGACATATAAGTGGCCCTCGAAAGAGTTTATATACGAGTTTAATAAGGACAGTAATTACCTACACAACAAGGTCAAGGAGACTTCGTTCCCCAAGACCGTCCCTGTAGGATTAAAGAAAATAAAAAACAAATTAATTATGGATGACGGTAGTCATTATAAAAGAAAGGAAGCTTTGGACTATGATGCAATCAAAGTATGGGATGTGTTCGATAAAAATACTTTTGATCGCATTAGGAGTCGTATGCCTTAGTGGTTGTGGTTTACCATATCCTTTAGGGTTATTACATACAGCAGGAGATGTTGTTTTGGCAGATCAAACTGGCAAGACAAGTTCAGAGCATCTTGCGAGTGAAGTAACAAAAAAAGACTGTAAATGGATAAGAGTAATAGATGCAGCTCTTGTTTGTATGTCTAAAGAAGAAGAGATTGATTATATACTGAGTAAGAATTGTGAGACTGTTACATGGAACTGGTTAGGATTACCACGTTGTAAGGAGTAAACAAATGTATGAATATCGTTGTCAAATAATGAGGGTGGTGGATGGAGACACAGTAGACGTTGATATTGATTTAGGATTTGGAGTATGGATGCGGAAGCAAAGAGTTAGACTATATGGAGTCGATACACCAGAGTCAAGAACAAGGGATTTAGAAGAGAAAAGGTATGGATTGCTTGCAAAGGATTTTGTTAAAAAACATATGCCAGTTAAGTCATGGCAAACCCTCCGCACTAAGAAGGATAAGCATGGTAAGTTTGGACGTATACTTGGTGAATTTGTTGTAGGATATGGAACTCTCAACCAACTTCTGATAGATAGTCACAATGCCGTAGAATACACAGGACAGTCAAAAGAGTTGATTGCGGATCAACATATTATTAACAGGAGATTAGTGAGTGGTTGAACTTGTCATGAGTTTGATGTTGTGGATATCCACAGCAACAGGGTGGCCAGTACCAGACCCACCTAATATTGTGTTTATAGAGGATGGTCGGAAACTATTTTTAATGTCATATGGGTGTGATACAAAACCAAATCAACATATATGCAAGGCATATACAGGTGAAAACGGTGCGACTGTATTAGCATTGTATAATAATGAGACAAAGACCGTCTTTTTGAATAAGGATTTCTGGCAGACATCGACAAAGGATCAATCTATTTTATTGCATGAATTAGTACATCATATGCAGTATTCTAGGGATTATAATTTATATCGTAGAAAATGTCAGGGTGAGATAGAAAAAGAAGCATATGATCTACAGGAAAAATGGTTGGCAAACTATGGTTGGACGTTGGAAAAAACTATAGATCTAGGACCATTATTGAGACATATACTAACAAACTGTGACTTGGCATTCTGATGGGATTTACTACGACACCATATCCACTGAAAAGGCATAATAAGATATACAATTTCCCACGACTTGTAAGTGAGTGGAGGAAGATCAGGAACACTCTTGAACCCAATAATTGGTATAGAGATAATCAGACAATGTTACAGTACAGTGAGTATGATGACGATATATGGACTGACGGATGTGGTAGTTTATCGAAACGCATACAGAAGAGACAGAAACAGATAACTACAGGCAAGGAATATTGCATACTCAACCCCTTATATGAGGGAACTATTTTCGAAGAAATCATATCCGATCTCGGTGGTACAAGGGCAAGGGTGATGATCAAAGAAGAGAAGACTGCCTATAGTGTACACGCAGATATTACTTTTAGGTGTCATCTTGCTATAGAAACTAATCCAGATGCCTATTTTATATTCCCCAAAGAGCAAAAAATCTTTCATATTCCAGCAGATGGCAATGTGTATATAGTGGATACGACACGTCCTCATACCTTTGTCAACTGTGGACCTGATAGGACTCACTTGGTATTTAATGCAACATCAATCTGAATATAACACTAAATGGATGAAAGAGATATGCTCCCTAGTGGATTCACCTCAACTTGGAGTAGAATTTGGTGTTCATACAGGAGGGACATTTGGTCTGCTTGCATCATTCGTGCCTAAGATAATAGGCATAGACATCAACGTAGATCCTGACATTTCAATCCAATATTGTGATTGGCAAATCGTTAAAGAGGATTGTCAAACCTCTCAAACCATACGTAACCTACCCGACAAGAGCATAGATTTGGTTCATTACGATGTGTCATATAGTCCCAAGATAACAAGAAAAACCATCATAAACACTTTCGATAAACTCTCTCTCAAATCGGTCATTGCCTTCGACAACCTAAGACTAGCACCCCTCAATAACCTGTTTCAGATGCTGGAAGGGTACGGTTTACTCATGCCATTTGCTGTAGTGATTGATATAAAGACAAATGCTGGCAAGGTATACTGTACACGATGTTGGCATCATCATGATAAATATTTCAAGGCAATGGAGCAATATAAGACGGTAATATATAATAATATGGTCGTTATTCACGAAGACCCTGTTATATGGAACAAAAAATGAGATCAAAACGGTTTAAAAGTGCCAATGACTTCTGGACTCAGGTCGAAACCTTGAACCATGCTACTGAAGGATCATGTTTCAAATTGCATATGCATATTGCCAAACAGATAGTTGATGAGATGTATCAGGAGTGCTTGGCATTTGACGATTGGACTAATCACGGAGAATATACCATACAATTCGGTGATGAATACGCACTTGCCGAGCCTGGTAAGCATTATTTCAGTGGAAGGTATATAGCAGAACCAGACAAGGACAATTTCCCCAAGATACATCAATTCTTTGAGAATTTTTCAGACGAATTCTCTAACCCAGTAATACAAAAACTCGAAGCAGGAGCACAAATTATCGTACATAATCACGGTCCTGCTATACCCTACACATATAATATGTCTCTCAATTACCCCAAAGGAGTTAAATTCGCATTCTATCCTCAAGGTCTGATACCCTATTCTGCTGGTGATATATACAAATTATTCGTGGCAGAAGACCATGCTGTACGTAACGATTCAGAGTTGGACAGATATCACATCATCTTTCGTGCGTCCAAAAGGGTATATTTCAAAGAGGGATATAAATTGAGAAGAGGCATGGCAGGATTTCTGGGTACAGGCAATCATATCAACAAGTTCGGATCAGCAAAGGGGAAAGTGAGGATCGTATAATGATGTATAACAAGGAGTGGGCATTTTGCCATATTCCCAAGACAAGTGGATCGAATTTTAAAAAGCATTTCAAAGAGAATAGGCAGACAGGTCATCCCAAATTACAAGACCCTCGTTACATGTTTATCCATGAACCTATATCATACTGGGTAGGGAACGGCACTATTCCCGAAGATTTCCAATGGATCACCATAGTACGCAACCCTTATTCCCGATTAGTGAGTTGGTATTATTTCCTCAAACGACAGACGATAGACCCTGTAACTGGAGGTCATGCATTCGGTAAACGAAAATCATTGGAATTTCAGAACAATTATTATACCTTTGAGAACTTCATAAGAAGCAACGCATTGAGTGTATCCACAGGTGGCATTATGTGGGAAAATTTTGAACGAGCAGGAGGACTATGGAGAAGAGGGTGGACACAATCCAAATTCCTAGAGGGAGATCATAAGGTCAGGATATTTCACATAGAAAACCTGAGTGAACTGGAAGATTTCGTAGGGTTCAAGTTCAAACACACAAGGCATAATACCAGTTTCAGTGGTCCTTGGGAAGACCATTATACGAAGGAAACGAGGGACATAGTATATGAGAGATATAGAGAGGACTTCGAAAATTTTGGATATGACAGATGATGAAGAAATTTACAAGTGCAAGACCTCATAGTGAAATGAGACAATTACTGAGAGATATGGAGAGATTTTTCAATAACAAAATGCCCAATCCCATCAATTACCCTGAGTCATTCAAATACTACGCAAAGATATTTAAATACCAAAACTCTCACCACAACCACAACTATTAGTGGACATAGGATTTTTGACACTGAGAAAAGACCCACCTAGTTCTTGAACATAGTCTATTTCACTGCCCAAAACATACATCTCAGCAACTGGGTCTATGACCAGAACACCTTCTATGGGATCAGACCATTCAATATCCGAGGACTGACTGTATTTTAATCCCCACACATATTGAAAACCAGAGCAACCACCACCTGTTACTGAGAGGGTCACGTAGTCACCATTGAGAACTACTGATTTCATGTACTGTTTTGCCTTACTTGTGAGTGATACCATAGTAGTATTTAGTTGCGGAACTTTTCAATAAAGGTGCTAAAAAACATGGAGTTGTTGTG
>Ga0206683_10001573_pt1 | contig 15740 bp, 14 predicted proteins | sample M280m12015metaG_FD_155483 | JGI IMG/M metagenome (GOLD analysis project Ga0206683, IMG submission 155483) | Ammonia-oxidizing marine archaeal communities from Monterey Bay, California, United States - M2 80m 12015 | ecosystem: Environmental > Aquatic > Marine > Intertidal zone | place: USA...
AGAAACTCTTTTTCCGTTTTCTACAAATACTTCCTCAACAGTAACAGGAACAATCTCATCTTTAAAGTGGCCCTTATCAATTGCATTAGCTGCTTTAGTATGGGACTCCAATGAAAATTGATCTGAAGCTTCTCGTGATATATTATACTTTTCCGCTACAGCTTCAGCTGTTTGACCCATTCCAATATGATAATTCATGTTGTCTAAGTTTGCTTTGTAACTTGGAGCTAATTTATAACCAGTCATTGGAATTAAGCTCATACTTTCTATTCCACCTGCAACAAAAATATGTCCAAATCCAGCTTTAACCTTACTAACTGCCATTGATATTGCTTCGAGACCAGAGGCACAGTATCTATTAATTGTAACACCTGGAACCTCTTTTCCAAGGGCTCTTGCAGAAATTAGTCTTGCAACTTGTAATCCCTGTTCACCTTCAGGATTTGCACAACCAACAATTACATCATCAACTTTGGTAGTATCAAGTTCTGGAACTTGTGTCGCAAGATGTTTTATAACATCAACGGCCAAATCATCAGTTCTGTAATTTTTAAAGCCTCCCCTTTTTGCTCTTCCTATTGCTGATCTATATCCAGCTACTATATATGCTTCCATAATTAATTTCTTAAAGGTTTTTTATTCATTAACATGTATTGGATTCTATCCAAAGTTTTTTGATTACCAAGAAGACTCATAAAGTTTTCTCTCTCAAGGTCAAACAAATATTCTTCACTTACAAGTTGATAACTTGTTAGATCTCCACCACATATAACATAAGCTATTTTTCTTGAGACTTCAACATCATAATCAGACATATAGCCTCCTAGCTTAAATTCATTAATTGCAGAATAAAGAGTTGAAAGGCCAGCTCTACCAAGAACTTCAATATGTTGGTTTAAAGATGGAGGAATATATCCTACTGATAATTGTAATGCTTTTTGTTTAGCCATTTCTATATTTCTCATTTGATTCATACATACAGTATCTCTTGTTTTCTGAAGATAATTAATATCAAATGCTTCGTGGGCAGATGTTGAAACTGAAGCTGTAGCGATAGATCTAAAATGTTCTATTAATGTTGGCATTTTAACATCTCCTGTTTTAAAAGAATTAGATGCTCTCATTGCCATCTCTTTTGTACCTCCACCTGCAGGGAGTAATCCTATTCCTGCTTCAGGGAGTCCTATATATGACTCTGAAGCAAATATTCCTGCATCACAATGAATTACTACTTCCAAACCACCGCCTAATACAAATCCTTGAGTTGAAGCTACGACAGGAATTTTAGATGTTTTCATTTTCATCAATATATTTTGAAATCCTACTAGAAATTTCTCAACATCATCATATTTTTTTTGCATAGCCGCCATCCCCATATTCATTATGTTAGCACCAACAGAAAACTGTTTATTATTATGACCAATAACAATTCCATTCCAACCATCACTTTCTGCTATGTCAATCGCTTTACTTATTCCTTCTCCTATACCTGTTCCAATAGCACCTGCTTTGCTTTGAAATTCAATACAAATTACCCCATCTCCTATATCATGTAGAGTACATTCTGAATTTTTAAAAATATTGTTTGACCTAAATGCATCTAAAATTATAAATGATTCAGAACTTGGAATGGTTATATATTTTTTGGATTTTAAATCAAAATATTTTCTTTTACCATCTTCAAACTTATAGAACACATCACCTCCGCTTTTTTTCATTTCATGAATCCATTCTGGAATTTTTTCTCCACAAGATTCTAAAAGATTAATTCCATTGTCAAGTCCTAAATTATCCCATAACTCAAAAGGGCCATATGTCCAGGCATATCCTGTTCTACCAGCATCATCAATTTGGTAATAATCATCTGCAATCTCTGGAATACTCATTGCAGAATAAGATAGAAGACATGCTAAGTATTCTTTGTAAAATAAATTTTCATTTGAATCTCCTTCAATCAAAAATTTAATTCTTCTATCGAAAAGCTCTATAGACTTCGCTTCCTTAACTAATTTTAAATCTGGCTTGATTGATTTCCTATATTTGAGAGTTTTTAAATCTAAAGAATTAATTATTGTTTTTCCATTTTCATCCTTTTTATTTGTTTTTTCATAATAACCTTTCCCTGATTTATTACCAAGAAAATTATTATCAATTAAAAACCTAAAGGCTTTGTTTTCAGGTTGATCTTTTAGTTTGCTATAAAATGTATCATCTTTTACAGTATCAACTAAAAATTTAGTGACCTTATCACTTGTGTCAAGACCAACTAGATCTTGTAATCTATATGTACCTGATCTTGGATATCCGATAACAGATCCGGTCATTAAATCAACTTCCTCAATAGTAAAATCATATTTATCAGTTAGTTGAAGTAATTTGATACCAGACAGAACCCCAATTCTATTAGCAATAAAAGCGGGAGTGTCTTTACACAGAACTGTCTGCTTCCCAAGAGTTATATCTCCAAACTCCATTAGAAATTCAACTAATTTTGAGTCAGTTTCAGTTTGAGGAATAATTTCTAATAACCTCATATATCTAGCCGGATTAAAAAAGTGTGTTCCACAAAATTTTTTCTTAAAGTCTTTAGATCTACCTTCACATAATAAGTTTATTGGAATACTCGAAGTGTTCGAACTTACAAATGAATCCTTAGATTTATATTTTTCTACCTTTTCAAAAACCTGTTTTTTAATCTCTAGATTCTCCACTACAACCTCAATAATCCAATCAGCAGATGAGATTTTCTCAAAATCATCATCAAAATTTCCAGTCTTTATTCTTTTTAAAAATTCTTTATTATAAACTGGATTAGGTCTGGACTTAACAAGTCTAGCAAGAGACTCATCAGCAACTACATTCCTGCTTTTACCCTTTTCTAGGTCTTTTGGAACTATATCTAGCATTAGAACATCAATTCCCACATTGGCTAAATGACATGCAATTCCAGATCCCATAACACCTGATCCTAAAACAGCAGCTTTTTTTATCTTATAACTCATTTCTATATAATTGGAAACGCTAAACTAATTAAAATTAGTTAGATTTTTTAACTTTGCTTTAATATAAACTAATTTATTATGGACAAAGAAAATGTACTTGCTCAGTTTCAAGAAAAAGCTAAAAATGCAGCTCCTATTGGAGGAATTATAAAATTTTTAATAGATGACAATCCTATTTGTATTGATGGTACGGGATCAGAGAACAAAATATTGTTAGAAGATATGGAGTCTGACTGTACTATTATTTTGAAAGGATCATTAATGGAAGACCTAAAAAACGGAAAGGTTAACCCTATGATGGCTGTTATGACCGGAAAACTGAAAATTAAAGGTGATACTGGACTAGCTATGAAAATCCAATCATTTATGTAAATAATACGTATTTTTTATTATTGAAGTATTTATTCTATATTTATAGCCCTTAAAACCAATTAATTATCGAAAAAATTCATCTAAAAATAAATAGGTCTAAAGTAAACTATGCTTTGTCCTTAGCGAAATCAATATCTAAAAAAGATGCTTCTTCCATAGATAAGATTTGGGCTCTATGTGGTTTTAAATCAAAAAAAGATTTTGATCGTTCTTTTCATGAGATTCATGGAAAGTCTTTCAAAGAATATATTGAAACTTTATAATCTAATATTTATTAATTTTTGAAAATTTTATATGCTATTCAGACTACAGGAAATGGCCACCTATCTAGAGCGCAAAAGCTAGCTCCAAAATTTTCTGAAAAGGCAGAATTAGATATTTTAACTAGTGGGCCTTCAAATAATTTTCCAACCTATAAAACCCCTATAAAGCATTACAAGGGATTTAAATTTTTTACATCTAAATCTGGATCAATCAATTGGATAAAAACCATTTTTTTAAATAACTATTTTCAATTTTTTATTGATGTTTTAAAATGTCCTGTTAAAGATTATGATCTGGTAATAAGTGATTATGAACCAATTTCAGCATGGGCTTGTATAATAAGAGGAGTAAAATGTGTAGCATTAAGCAATCAATATGTTCTTAATTCAAAAAATGTACCTAAACCAAAAAAATATAGCAGGTTATTACTAAGGGTAATAAATTTTTTATGTCCAACAAAACTTGGATATGGATATCATTATAGGCCCTATAACGAAAATATACTATCTCCTATTATTAGAGATAGAATTAGAGAAATAAATACTTCGACTAGTAATGAAATATTAATTTATTTGCCCACATATTCTATACATAATATTGTTGATATAATTAAAAAGCTTCCAGATCAAATGGAATGGACAATTTTTACCAATGAAAGTGATTCTAATTACAAGATAGAAGGAGTGAATATCAATTCTATATCAGATGATCTTTTTGCAAAAAAGATAGGTTCCTGCTATGGTATAATATGTGCTGCAGGATTCTCTATAACCTCTGAAGCAATTTTTCTAGGAAAACCAATGCTAGTAATACCAGTTAAGGCTCACATAGAACAGCAATTTAATGCTGCTGCTTTAGAAAAAGAGGGAGTTCAAGTATTAAAAGAATTCTCATTAAATTATATTGATAAAATAAATGAATGGATTCATTCTCCAACAGCTTTACATATCAATTATGAAGATAACTCTGGAGAAATTGTAAAAAAAATTTTAACAACTAACACATAATATAATGGAAGAAAATATTGAAAAACTACAGTTTCCAATTGGAAAATATAGAGCTAATCTAGAATTTGATTTCTCAAAAACATTACAAGATATAGATACATTAGAATCTTTTTCGAAGAAGATTAAAGAATCTATCAAAGGTCTTAATGAATCAGATTTCAAAAAAACATATAGAAAAGGAGGAATGAATATTGCCCAAATAATTCATCACTGGTGTGACACTCATACCTATGCATTCTTAAGAACAAAACATACATTTCTTGAAGACAACCCAAATGTAAAAATGTATGAGGTAGATGAGTTTCTTTCTACAGCTGATTCAAATACACTAGATGTAAAAGATAGTTTAAACATTATTGAAGGTATCCACTCAAAATGGGTAGGTCTTCTAAAAACCCTTTCAGAAGAAGATTTTAATAAAACATATTATCATTCTAATAGGGGTAAAAATATTTTTCTTCATGAACATGTTGGAATGTATGCATGGCATACTGAACATCATTTAGCTCACATAGAAATAGCAAAAAAAGCCCCCTAAAAGGAGGCTTTTCTGTACTCGAGGCGGGACTTGAACCCGCACGAACATTGCTGTTCATTGGATTTTAAGTCCAACGTGTCTACCAATTCCACCACTCGAGCAATTGAGCGAAAGACGGGAATTGAACCCGCGACCCTCACCTTGGCAAGGTGATGCTCTACCCCTGAGCTACTTTCGCGCGAATGCAAATTTATAATATTTTACGATACTATTATCTATTTTGATCCTTACTTATTTAGTATTGGGATTCTAAATTTTTTCATATTGAATAACTAATTCTCCTGCATTATGAGGAGGTTTATAATAAACAAAACCATGTCTATCACATATTTGATTAATAATTTTACTCTGAAGAGAAGGTGAGTTTCCTGTAATTACAGTTAAATCAACACTTCCTTTAGCAGAATTTACAAGCATAATTTCTTCAACTTTTTCTATCGCCTCACTATGAGTCATTCCATGTAAATCAACTTTCGTCTTCAATTTCTTTTTTAATTTGATTAAGTTTTAACAAAGCTTCAATAGGACTTAAACTTTCTATGTCTAAATTTTTTATGATTTTTTTTATCTCTTGCATTTTTGGGTCCTCAATATCAAAAAAGCTAAGTTGAAAGTCATCTGAGCTGCCATCACTTTTATTAGGAGAGCCATTTGCCCTTTCCATAGTTCCTAATTTTTTAACTGCTGATGATAATACTGTTTTTGGTATACCAGCCATTTTTGCAACATGAATTCCAAAACTGTGAGCACTTCCTCCCCTTTCTAATTTTCTTAAAAAGACTACATCATCTTTTAGTTCCTTTACTGATACATTAAAGTTTTTTATTCTTTTAAAGTAGCTCTCCATTTGATTAAGTTCATGATAGTGAGTAGCAAAGAGGACCTTTGGTCTGTCTTTATGTTCGTGTAAATACTCAGCTATAGCCCAAGCTATAGAGATTCCATCATATGTGCTTGTTCCTCTTCCTATTTCATCTAATAAAATTAAACTAGATTTTGTTAGATTGTTTAAGATTGAAGCTGTTTCATTCATTTCAACCATAAATGTAGATTCTCCCATAGAGATATTATCACTTGCCCCAACTCTAGTGAATATTCGATCAACTATACCAAATGTCATTTCTTCTGCTGGCACAAAACTTCCAATTTGAGATAGCAAAGTAAGTAAAGCTGTTTGTCTAAGAATTGCTGATTTACCAGACATATTTGGCCCAGTAATCATAATTATTTGCTGTTTTTTATCTAACAAAACACTATTTGGCACATAGGACTCTCCAAAAGGGACATTTTGCTCTATTACAGGATGTCTTCCATTTTTTATGTGGATTATATTGTCCTTAGAAATTTTTGGACAGGTATAATCAAATCTACTAGCCTCTGTAGAAAAAGAATTCAGAACATCTAATTCTGAAATAAGATTACCTATTTCTTTAAGATCAGCTAAAATTTTCTGGAGTTTATCTAATAATTCAATATATATTTTATTCTCTAGAGCTTTAATTTTCTCTTCTGCAGTCAATATTTTTTCCTCATATGATTTTAATTCTTCTGTTATATATCTTTCAGCATTAACTAAAGTTTGTTTTCTAATCCACTCTTCTGGAACTTTATCCTTATGAGTGTTTCTAACCTCTATATAGTAACCAAACACATTATTAAAAGATATCTTCAAGGAAGGGATTTTAGTTTTTTCAGTTTCTCTTTCAAGTATTTGATCTAGATATTCTTTCCCTGACTCTTGAATTGATCTAAGCTCATCAAGTTCTTGAGAGAAATTATCAATTATTACATTTCCTTTATTTATTTGAACTGGTGCTTCTTGATTAAGAGTTTTAAATATTAAATCAAAATGCTTTTTAGTCTTAGGAATCTTGTTACCAAAAGATTTTAAATCTTTAGACTTTGAAGTACTTAAAATTTTTTTTATTTCAGAGACCCTCATTAATGAATGTCCTAATTGAACTAATTCTCTGGGGTTAACTCTATATGTGGCAATTTTTGCCATTATCCTTTCAATATCTACAAGATGATCAAAATTATACATTAAGTCTTCAGACATATCTTGATCTTTTACTAATGATTTAACTATATCTTGTCTTCTTTTTATCTCTTTCTCTTTAACTAAAGGGAATGCTATCCAATTTTTAATTTTTCTTGAACCCATAGATGTTATTGTACCATCAATAGTATCAGCAAGATTATATCCTCCAGGAGAATTTGAATTAAATAATTCAAGGTTTCTTATTGTAAATCGATCCATCCAAACATAGTCATCAGGGTAAATTTTTTGAATACGATTAATATGAGAAAGTTTATTATGTTCTGTATCGTTTAGATAGTGAATTATTGCCCCCGCGGCAATTTGGGCTAAATCCTGATTCACAACTCCGAAACCTTTTAGGCTTGAAGTATTGAAATGGGCTAGCAGTTTATTTTTCGCATAAGATTCTTCAAAAACCCAATCATCTAGAAAGAAAGAGTTATATGTTTTATCAAATGATTCTTGAAATATTTTTTTTGATGGCTTAGGAACTAATATTTCTTTTGGAGCATAATTAGATAATAATTGATCTGCTAGTTTAACTGATCCTTCTGCTAAATAAAAGTCTCCAGTTGAAACATCGATAAAAGAGATTCCACATTTATCTTTTAAGAAACAAATTGATGCTAAATAGTTATTTTCTTTTTGCTCTAATACTCCATCGGTTAATGCTACACCAGGAGTTACAATTTCAGTTACTCCTCTTTTAACAATTTTTTTTGCAAGTTTTGGATCTTCAAGTTGATCACATATTGCAACTCTATATCCTGATTTAACAAGCTTGGGTAAATAATTTCCTATTGAATGGTGTGGAAAACCTGCTAGCTCTGTTTCACTTGTAGAGCCAGCTCCTCTTTTTGTTAGAATGATTCCCAAAACCTTTGATGCTAAAATTGCGTCATCTCCAAAAGTTTCATAAAAGTCTCCTACTCTAAATAATAATATTGCATCTGGATACTTTGATTTAATATCATTGTATTGTTTCATTAAAGGTGTTACTTTTGAAGCTTTCGTCACAATATTTGCATTTCTACTAAAGTAAATATTTTTATTTTTACTTATATGCGTAAATTAAAAAATACAGAGTTAAATAGAAAATCAATTGAAGAATTTAAAAAAGCAGATAAAACTCCGGCTATAGTTGTATTAGATAATATTAGGAGTATTCATAACGTTGGATCAATATTTAGAACCTCAGATTCATTCTTAATAAAAAAAGTGTATATCTGTGGTATAACTGCAACTCCAGAGAATCAAAGAATGGCAAAAACTGCTTTAGGATCAACAGATTCTGTAGATTGGGAATATATAAAAGAATCAAATGAATTAATTAAAAAACTTAAAAAAGATGATATCATAATTGTTTCAGTAGAACAAGCTGATAAATCAATTAAAATTCAAGATTTTAATCCTGTAAATGAATCTGAATATGCTTTTGTGTTTGGAAATGAAGTGGATGGTGTTAGAGACGAATTTATTAAAGCTTCAAGACACGTTCTTGAAATCCCTCAAGTAGGAACCAAGCATTCTCTTAATGTTTCTGTGACAGCAGGAGTCGTTTTGTGGGATTTTTATTATAAAAGCATGGTCTAAGAGATAGCCCGTGATGATTCTATAGGGATATCTTCATCATTTGAACTTTCTAATAATTCTTTAACAGATTTTGATAAAATTGGATGAATAAAGTCACTTGCAATATCATTTAATGGGACTAACACAAAATTTCTTAACTCTAAACTTGGGTGCGGAATTATTAGTTCTTTTTGATTTACTATTCTATTGGAATAAAATATAATGTCAATATCAATTTCTCTAGCCTTCATTTTTTGAGAATCTCTTTTCCTTCCAATTTTCTTTTCAATACTGTTTATAGAGAATAGTAGTTTATCTGGGGAAAGTTTAGAATTTATAGCTATACACAGGTTTAAAAAATTTTCTGATTCAAAACCCCAAGATTTAGTCTCATATATTTTAGATATTGATGTAATCCCCCCTATATCTTCTCGGATCAAATTAAGAGCTTCTTTTATTTGAGAATAACGATTACCTTTGTTACTGCCTATTGATAAATAAATCTTACTCATAAATTTGAAAATACTATGAAAACTAATCAAATTTCTCTTGCTAATAAAATTTATCTAATTCTAGCAGGATTATTTATAACTTCTCTTGTAGCTTCTAATCTAATATTTACTAAAATATTTTACTGGTATCCTTTTGATATTAATATATATGGAGTTAAACTTTTTGAATTATCTGTTGGAATCCTACCCTATCCTCTTACTTTTTTGATTACAGATTTAATCTCTGAAATTTATGGTAAAAGAAAAGCCAATCAAGTAGTAACAACTGGTATTTTTGCTTCAATTTTTTCAATTTTACTAATTCTAATATCTAGTCAGGTTCCAGCTATAGATGCCTCTCCGATTAATGACGAGATATTTAATCAAGTTTTTTTAAATGCGCCCTTAGCCGTACTTGCATCAATGCTTACATACCTAATTGCACAATATATTGACATTAGAATTTATCATTTTTGGAAAAATTTAACTAAAGGGAAGCACCTTTGGCTAAGAAATAACTTTTCAACTTTCACCTCTCAATTCATAGATACTTTTACAATTGTATCATTATTAATCATTTTTGAAATTCTACCGGGTGATAAGTTTTTAGTTTTAGTTATTTCTGGATTTTTATTTAAAGTTATTGTTGCAATTCTAGATACTCCACTTTTATACTTTTTTGTATGGCTATTTAGAAAGAAGTTTGATTTAAACGTTGGTGAAGAAATAAAAATAGATTAGGATTTGGAAGAGAAAATAAGAATAAATAAATTTTTAAGCGAAGTTGGATTCTGCTCTAGAAGAGGTGCTGATAAAATAATCTCACAAGGAAGAGTCTTTATTAATGGAGAAATTGCTGTCTTGGGTTCAAAGGTTCGTAGAGATGATTTGGTAAAAGTTGATGGAGAATTAATAAATAAGATAGAAGAGAAAATATATATAGCATTTAATAAACCTCTTGGAATAGAGTGTACTGGAAATCAAAAAGTAAAAAATAATATTATAGACTATATAAAATTTAATAAAAGATTATTTACAATAGGGAGGTTAGATAAAGATAGTGAAGGCCTAATATTATTAACAAACAATGGAGATATTGTGAATAATGTACTAAGAGCTGAAAACAAAAAAGAGAAGGAGTATTTAGTTACTCTAAATAAAAAAATGGATAAAGATTTCATTCAAAAAATGAGAAGTGGAGTAAGGATTATGGGTAAGCTAACTAAAAAATGTTATGTTGAAAAGACTTATGAAAATCAGTTTAAGATTATTCTTACTCAAGGAATAAATAGACAAATTAGAAGAATGTGTAATTCACTTGGATATAGAGTCACAAAACTTAAAAGGATTAGAGTTATGGATATTGAGCTTGACACTAAGGTTGGTGAATATAGGTTTCTTGATGAAAATGAAATAAAGCAATTATTTTAAGCCAATTTCTACTACATACCCTTCGTTTGACCTAACATTAAATACCGTTGAATCGTCAAAAATTAAATATTGCCCTTTTACACCAACTAGCTTCCCTTTTATTTCATCAGATTTTTTTAAACTCATAGATTTAACAGTTTTCGGATAGTCCAGAACATTATAATTAAATCTATAAACCTCATCATTACCTGATTTATATTTTTTTAAATCATCAGATAATTTCTCTAAGACATCATTTTTTTCCTTTATTAAATCTACTTTACTAATTTCATTAGTTAGCATTTTTCTCCAATTAGTTTTGTCAGAGTATCCTTCTTTTAATTCAACTTCAGCTAAACCAGCTAAATATCTGTTAGGAAGCTCAAGCAGTATAATTGATTCAACAGCACCTTGATCAACCCATCTAGTTATCATGTTTTTCATTCTTGTCACACCAACTTTAAGTTCACTGGTTATAGAAAAGTAAACTATATGAGGTTGTAATTGCATTTCTTTTTCGAATTCAAGATCTCTGTCTTCCTGATCTAAATGAGCCTTACTTAACTCTGGTCTCATAACCCAATCCCCAGACTTTGGTGATTCAAAAAAACACTTTTTACAAAATCCATTTGCAAAAATTTCAATATTTCCACTGCATGACAAACAACAATATCCTTTTTTTGAAATATGTATCTCCTTATTAATAGCCTGATTCATTAGTATAAAGTTAGAGTCAAGCTCTAGAATATACCTAATAGGGTCATCATGAATACTTATCATTTTTTGGAGAACTCCCGAGAACATTATATTTTTATTTATAATAAATATATATAATCCATGCCAATTCCTTTATTTAATTCTGTTGCTTCTTGGTTTTTAAAAAAAAGAATTAATCAAATTGAATTATTCAAAAAATTTCCCAATGAAGTTCAGCAAGAGGTTCTTAGAAAGCTATTGGTGTATAATATTGATACTGAAATTGGAAAAAAATATGATTTTAAAAGCATAAAAAATTATAAAGACTTTAGTAATAGAGTAAAGCTTGTTTCCTATGAAGATATAAGTCAAGATATTAAAAAGGTTAGAAAAGGGCAACAAAACATTTTTTGGAGAACTCCTATAAAATGGTTTGCAAAATCAAGTGGAACTACTAATTCAAAAAGTAAATTTATTCCTATTAGCTATGAAAGTCTTGAGGATTGTCATTATAAAGCTGGAAAGGATATGCTATCATTATATTTTAACAATAACGAAAATTCTCAACTTCTAGCAGGGAAATGTCTTAGGCTAGGTGGTTCAAGAGAAATATATGAAGACAAGAAAAGTTATTACGGCGATTTATCTGCAATAATGATTGATAATCTGCCTTTTTGGGCTGAGCTTAGTAGTACCCCAAGTCAAAAAATTTCCCTAATTCCAGAGTGGGAAGAAAAAGTTAAAGCAATAATAAAAGAATCATTAAATCAAAAGGTAACAAGTTTTGCTGGAGTCCCCTCTTGGATGATGGTTCTGCTAAATGATGTTCTTAAGAAGACTAAAAAAGATAATATCCTTGAAGTATGGGAAAATAGTGAGGTTTATTTTCATGGGGGAGTAAATTTTGAACCCTACAGATCATTATATAAAAATATGTTTCCGTCAAAAAAATTCAAATATTATGAAATATATAATGCCTCTGAAGGATTTTTTGCAATCCAAGACCAAAATAATTCTTCTGAACTACTACTTATGTTAGATTATGGAATATTTTATGAATTTATAGCTGTTCATAATAGCGATAAAATAATCCCTTTGAGTGAGGTAGAGCTTGATATAAATTATGCAATAGTAATCACTACTAATTCAGGGTTATGGAGATATAAAATAGGCGACACAATTAAATTTACTTCACTAAATCCTTATAGAATAAAAGTTACAGGAAGAACAAAACATTTTATTAATACTTTTGGTGAGGAATTAATAGTTGAAAATGCAGAAGTTGCATTAGCCAAAACTGCACAAAAAAATAATTGTAAAATTAAAGACTATACTGCAGCTCCAATATATATGACCTCAAATAAAATTGGTACTCATGAGTGGTTAATCGAATTCTCTGATGAGCCTGAGGATTTAGAGAAATTCACAAAAACTCTTGATAAAAATTTAAAAAAAATAAATTCAGATTATGAAGCAAAAAGACATCAAGATTCAACAATGAGAATGCCTAAAGTTATTAAGGCAAGGCAAGGCTTGTTTTATGATTGGCTATCTTCAAAAAAGAAACTAGGTGGACAAAATAAAATTCCAAGACTTTCAAATTCTAGAGATTACTTAGAAGAATTAAAATCTTTAAATTAAGAAACTGCTTTCAAATATGTCATGTCTATCATTTGTAACTTTTGATCAGCATAGACTTTAGTTACTTTCAGATCTTTAACTCCAGAATTAGGAAGATTAAACATTGCATCATTCAAGATAGCCTCACATAAATTTCTTAATCCTCTTGCTCCTAGATTATACTCCATTGCCCTATCAACTATATAATCTATTGCACTAGGTGTAATAGAAAAACTTATACCATCCATTTCAAATAATTTCTCATACTGTTTTATTAAAGCATTATTTGGAACTGTCATTATATCTTTAAGTGCATCTTTTGATAAAGGATTTAAAAAACTCAACACGGGGAGTCTCCCTATAATTTCAGGGATAAGGCCATATGTCCTGATATCATGAGGATTAATATATCTTAAAACATTATCCTCTTCTTTTTGAAGCTTATGTTCTTTTGACATTTTATAACCTATAGACTGAAGATTCAGTCTTGTTTTAATAATCTTTTCAATTCCATCAAAAGATCCACCAGCAATAAAAAGAATATTAGAGGTATTAAGTTCAATAAATTTTTGATCTGGATGTTTCCTACCTCCCTTTGGCGGAACATTTACAATAGTTCCCTCTAAAAGTTTTAATAATGCTTGTTGAACTCCTTCGCCTGAAACATCTCTAGTAATAGAGGGGTTGTCCCTTTTTCTTGCAATTTTATCTATTTCATCAATAAAGACTATTCCATTTTCAGCCTTTTTTACATCAAAATCTGCAGCTTGCAATAATTTGCTTAAAATACTTTCAACATCTTCGCCAACATATCCTGCTTCAGTTAAAACAGTAGCATCAACAATAGCTATTGGAACATTTAATAATTTTGCAATAGTTTGAGCTAATAATGTCTTTCCGGTTCCTGTAGGTCCAGTCAACAAAACATTACTTTTTTGAATATCTATATCATCTTCTAACTTATCTTGAAGTATTCTTTTATAATGGTTATAAACAGCAACTGATAATACTTTTTTAGCTTGTTCTTGACCAATAACATATTTATCAAGAAAAGATTTAATTTCTTTAGGAGGCTTTAGATCAAAATTATTTACACCTGAAATATCGCTTGATTCATCATCTTTTAATATATGATCCGCTTGAGAAATACATATATCACATATATGTGCATCTAAACCAGCAATTAATAGTTTTGTTTGAGATTTTGTTCTTCCGCAAAAAGAACATAGAATTTCCTTTTCACTCATACTAAATTATTTTAAGACTTCATCAACCATTCCATATTTCAAAGCTTCTTCAGATTTCATCCAGTAGTCTCTATCAGAATCAGAAGCAACTTTCTTTAAACTTTGACCACTATGTTTAGAAATAATTTTATACAATTCATCCTTTAGCTTTAAAATCTCTCTAGCTGTAATTTCAATGTCAGCAGCTTGACCAGAAACTCCTCCAAGTGGTTGGTGAATCATTACCCTAGAATGTTTAAGCGCAGATCTTTTACCCTTCTTGCCAGCACATAAAAGAATTGCTGACATAGATGCAGCACAGCCAGTACAAATTGTTGCAACATCAGGTTTAATAAATTGCATTGTATCGTATATACCAAGTCCAGCATAAACTCCTCCTCCAGGAGAATTTATATATAACTGAATATCTCTTGAAGAATCTGTACTTTGAAGAAAAAGTAATTGAGCTTGAATAACATTTGCTACACTATCAGTAATAGAAGTTCCTAAGAACATTATTCTATCCATCATAAGTCTTGAAAAAACATCCATTTGAGCAACGTTTAATTGTCTTTCTTCAATAATATACGGTGTCATACTACTAACTATCTTATCATAATATAAAGAGTTAATACCATGATGCTTAGTAGCATACTTTTTAAATTCTTTAGCGTAATCCATTTTTTCTATTTCTTTGTATTGGTCCAAAAATAGTCAAATACATAAGTAAATAAAAATATTATGCTAAATTTGCAGCTTATAATTAGTAACCAGGGTCGAGTACCCTAAATATTAATACGTTATGGCAGTAAAAATTAGACTTCAAAGACATGGTAAAAAAGGTAACCCAATATATTGGATAGTAATTGCAGATGGAAGATCAAAAAGAGATGGAAAATATATTGAAAAAATAGGTTCATATGACCCTAATACCAACCCTGCAACTATAGAATTAGATTTTGATTCTTCAATAAAATGGTTAGAAAAAGGCGCACAACCAACAAATACAGCAAAGGCAATTCTTTCTTATGAAGGAGTTTTGCTTAGAAAGCACTTAAATCATGGTGTAAAGAAAGGTGCTTTTACAGAAGAAGAAGCAAAGAAAAAGTTTGATGAATGGAAAAAAGAGAAAAGTGCTAAAATTCAGAAAAAAATTGAAGATCTTGCATCCACTCTAGAGTCTAATAAGAAAGATGCTCGTAAAAGAGAAGAAGAGTATAGTAAGAAAAGAGCTAAAGATTCCAAGGCTAAGAAGGAGGCTAAAGCTACTGAAGAAAGTGCTGTCGCTGAAGGAGCTGAAGAAGCTACTGCTGAAGAGGCTCCTGCTGAAGAAGCTCCTGCTGAAGAGGCTCCTGCTAAGGAAGAAGCTCCTGCTGAAGAGGCTCCTGCTAAGGAAGAAGCTCCTGCTGAAGAAGAAGCTCCTGCTGAAGAAGAAGCTCCTGCTGAAGAAGAAGCTCCTGCTGAAGAAGAAGCTCCTGCTGAAGAAGAAGCTCCTGCTGAG
>Ga0206683_10001574_pt1 | contig 15737 bp, 15 predicted proteins | sample M280m12015metaG_FD_155483 | JGI IMG/M metagenome (GOLD analysis project Ga0206683, IMG submission 155483) | Ammonia-oxidizing marine archaeal communities from Monterey Bay, California, United States - M2 80m 12015 | ecosystem: Environmental > Aquatic > Marine > Intertidal zone | place: USA...
ATCGAAAGTTTTCTTTAACCGGCAGGGTTCCCTGTGGGCAGCGGTGGACAGTAGTGTCGATAAAGAAACAATGACTGACCAGCGGATTCACCCTATTGTCCACAATCCACAGGACCTATTGCCACTATTAAATTTTAAAACCCATCTAAAGAGAGGAAGTTCGACGTGAAGTTCCGATGTGAACGTGATGCACTCGTCGAGCAATTAGGGACGGCGAGCCGAGCTGTGAGCAGTCGCGGTGGTGCTCTACCCGTACTTACAGGTATCCACCTCAACGCTCGCGACGATCTCTTAACCATTACAGGAAGCGATCTAGAAATCACAGTGAGGGCGTCAGTTTCTGTGGCTGTCACTGAACCAGGGGAGGCCGTGCTTCCCTCGCGTATCGCAGTCGATATTGTGCGATCTCTTGATTCAGGTGCGGTGGAGGTTGAAGTTTCTGGAGAAGAGGCGAAGATTGTTGGAGGACGGTCACAGTTTTCTGTGCGGACACTCCCAGTAGATGATTTTCCTGTGCTTGCAGATCCGAGTGGGGACGAAGTGACAGTCGCTACTGCTGATCTTGCGGCTGGTCTGAAACAGGTTGTCAGAGCTGCAAGTGGTGATGATGCCCGTCCAATTTTGACTGGCGTGTTGATGTCAGCTGAAGATGGAGGTCTTCGGTTGGTGGCCACAGATTCTTATCGTCTCGCTGTTCGCGACCTTCCCGATGCGACTGTGCTTAGTGATGGCCAAAAAGTGCTTGTGCCTTCGCGAGCTCTTGATGAACTAAGTCGCGTGTTGGGTGAATCGGAAGAAGTGAGGGTTCGTTTAGGTGACCGGGAAGTCACCTTTGATGTGTCGGTCGATGATGGAGAAGTTCAGGTGACGACACGACTGATAGAGGGAGAGTTCCCTAATTACCGACAACTCATTCCTAGTAGCTACCCCAACCAACTCACTATTGGCAGAGAACCATTGTTAGAAGCAGTTCGGCGAGTGAAACTTATGGCGAGAGATACCACCCCTTTGAGAATCACCCAAAAGGCAAACTGTGTGGAGTTGATGGCTGTGACACAAGATGTAGGTCAAGCCCACGAAGAAGTAGATGCTCAGTATGAGGGTGACGAACTTACGGTCGCGTTCAATCCGGACTATCTGATCCAAGGATTAGAAGCTGCTTCTGGGGATGAAGTGGTTCTTGAAACTCTCGACGCTTTAAAACCCGCTGTGCTTCGGTCAAGTGAAGGTGGAGATTTTCTTTACCTGTTAATGCCAGTTCGCGTTTCTTAACAGTTACGTCGAAGCGGTGATCGTCAAACGTCTGTGGCTCACAGATTTCCGTAATCACCGAATGACCGAAATTGGGCTAGATCCCAAAGTGACTCTGATTATCGGGCTCAATGGACATGGAAAAACTAACTTCGTTGAGGGTCTTGCTCTGTTAAGCGGTGCCCGTTCTTTTCGTGGGGCGAAGGTTGATGCACTCGTAGCTGATGGAAAGTCCTCTGCGTATATCCGGGCAGAAGTCGAACAAAACGGGCGGTCATCTCTAGTTGAACTTGAGCTTGCGGTTGGTGGGCAGTCTCGAGCTCAAATAAATAAACAACGAGTCAAAAAATTCCGAGACCTCGGTGACACCGTTCGAGTGGTGGTATTTAGTCCCGATGATCTAGACCTCATAAAAGGGTCACCTGCGATACGGCGTTCGTTATTAGATGACGCTCTTGCGAGTATTAGTAGTCAATTTCGTGCCGTTAGGACCGATTTCGACCGCATTCTTCGACAGCGAAATAATTTGTTAAAGCAAGCTCGTGGACGGTTGACGGCGGACCTTGAAGCAAGCTTGGTGATCTGGAACCAACAACTGGTCGACGTGGCTGATGAAATCGGGGAACAGCGATCAAGATTTGTGTCAAATATCGAACCGGTAGTTACCAACTTTTATCGGCGCGTTGCGGGTACCAACGACGAGGTGTCATTAAGACTGGACGCCAGTTGGTTAGAAGAAGGGTTAGCGAAGAGTCTTGTATCGGCACAAGATGAGGAAATAAGACGGGGAATCACTTTGGTGGGGCCACATCGCGATGATCTGATTATTTTGTTAGACCACCTTCACTCCAGAACACACGCATCCCAAGGGGAACAACGAAGTCTGGCCTTAGCGTTGCGTTTGTCGATCCACGCATATGTGGCTGAGGTCTCTGGTGACAATCCGCTGGTGTTGTTAGACGACGTGTTTTCCGAACTTGACGAAGGACGAGCGCGTCGACTCGTGGAGTGTCTCCCTGATGCGCAAATCGTCTTAACGTCTGCTACCGGTACAGTCCCTCAGGGGGTCCAACCAGGGCTAACACTTGAAATCTCCGAAGGTGAAGTCAATGGGATTTGAGGACCATTCGCGTCGACGTTGGTTGGAACCGCGTTCCCTCAGCGATGTGCTGAAGCGAATGATTGGTGATTTCGGTGACAACGGCGCAATGTATGCAATACACGAACATTGGGGTGAGGCCGTGGGTTCAACTGTTGCTCAACATTGCAAGCCGCTTCGTCTATTAGAGGGTGAACTCCTAATCGAAGTTGATCATCCTGGGTGGGCTACCGAAGTTCGGTATCTCGAACAAGTTTTGGTTACAAAATTGATCCAACTCCACCCAAAATTGGACCTAACGGGGATAAGAGTTCAAGTCAAAGGTTCCTGATCGGAGCTTTTTCTCTGAGAAGCGTTGAGAGCCCATTACAGGCTTTTAACCCTGCCTCTTTTATCCCCCTACGACTGGTAGCCTTGGGTCCAGAAACGGGGTTCGGTGAGCGATACCACATATCAGGAAGACAGTATTCAAGTTCTGGAAGGTCTGGAAGCTGTTCGAAAACGACCTGGTATGTATATCGGCTCAACTGGACCTTCTGGTCTTCATCACTTGGTGTACGAGGTGGTCGATAATTCTGTTGATGAAGCGATGGCAGGTCATTGCACAACCATCGAAATTGTGATTCTTCCCGATGGACGGTGCCGTGTAATCGATGACGGACGGGGAATCCCGGTCGGTCCTCATCCGAAATTTCCTGACAAATCGGCTGCAGAAGTAGTTATGACCGTGCTGCACGCCGGAGGAAAATTCGGTGGTGGCGGCTACAAGGTGTCCGGGGGCCTTCACGGTGTCGGTGTTTCGGTTGTTAACGCGTTGTCAACACATGTAGAACTTGAAATAGGTCGTGATGGACGCCGATGGAAACAGGAATTCCATAATGGGGGAGAACCGGTCGCTCCGTTAGGTGAAGTGGCTGATGCCACGGATCCCAAGACCGGGACCAGCATCACTTTTACCCCTGACCCGACAATCTTCGAGTCGGTTGATTTTCGTGCTCAAACGCTTTTGGAAAGATTCCAAATGATGGCGTTTTTGAATGCCGGGCTGTGTCTCAGATTTCGCGATGAGCGAGACCCATCATTGCCTGAATCAGAGTTTCAGTATGACGGGGGGATCAAAGATTTTGTTCGCCATCTCAACGACGCGAAGGACCCTTTGTTTGAGGGCGTCGGGTATTTAGAAGCAGGAGAGGGCGGTGACGAAGTGGAAATCGCTTTCCAATGGAATACGGGGTACCAACTCGATGGGATTCATTCGTTCGCAAATGGAATCAGCACCATTGAGGGCGGAATGCATGAAGAGGGTTTTAAAACTGCTTTGACGTCAACGGTGAACCGGTATGCGCGAGCAAAGAATCTCCTGAAAGAGAAAGAAGACAATTTACAAGGCGACGATATTCGCGAAGGACTCACAGCGATCGTAAGTGTTCGTCTTCAAGAGCCTCAGTTTGAAGGGCAAACCAAAGCAAAACTTGGCAACACTTCAATGCGGAGCCTGGTGCAAAAAGCAACCAATGAAGCGTTAACTGATTGGCTCGAAGAACACCCTAAAGAAGCGAAACGAACGATCGGGAAAGCCGTTGACGCGCGAAGGGCCCGTCTGGCAGCTCAAAAAGCTAAGAATACGATCAGAAAATCTGCGCTGGCAGGCGCTGGTCTCCCAGGCAAACTCACTGATTGCTCGTCTGGGGACGCTTCAGAATCTGAGTTATATATCGTCGAGGGTCAGTCTGCAGGTGGCTCTGCTAAAGACGCAAGAGATCCCAGAACCATGGCCATTCTTCCAATACGTGGGAAAATCCTCAACGTCGAGCGTCTTGGTGGGCGACTGGAGAAGATGTACCAAAACACCGAAGTGCAAGCGTTGATTTCCGCGATCGGGGCAGGGGTAGGTGAAGGTAACTTCGCGATCGAGAAGATTCGCTACCACAAAGTGGTTCTCCTTTGTGATGCCGATGTCGACGGAAGCCACATCCGGACCCTCCTCCTCACCTTCTTTTGGCGGCAGATGAAAGATTTAGTCCTAGGTGGCCACGTATACATTGCTCAACCCCCTCTCTATTCGACAAAAGTGGGGACTGACACGATCTACCTCAAAGACGACAGGGCGAAAGACGACTTCTTGGATGACCGTCCTAATCATAAGAACGATTTTCAACGTCTTAAAGGCTTAGGCGAAATGGACGCTGATGAGTTGTGGACAACAACTCTGGACCCCGAAAAGCGAACACTGTTGCAAGTAACCGTCGATGAGGCATCAATCGCAGACAACATTTTTAGTGTCTTAATGGGCGAACATGTAGAGAGCCGTAAAGGGTTTATTCAGACCAACGCGCACGACGTGCGATTCTTGGATATCTGACGAACATGACTGATCTTCCACCCCCAGAGGGGCAAGCATCAAACGGTGAATCACATCTGTCGGTGCAACCGATTGCAATTCAACATGAGATGGAACAGTCGTTCCTTGACTACGCGATGTCGGTCATCACAGCACGAGCATTACCTGACGCTCGAGACGGGTTGAAGCCGGTTCACCGGCGCATCCTTTGGTCGATGTTTTCAACAGGTATGCGACCCGATCGGCCGCACAAAAAATGTGCGACCGTTGTAGGTGACGTCATAGGTAATTATCACCCGCATGGTGATTCTGCGATCTACGACGCAATGGTGAGAATGGGCCAGACCTTTAGTTTGGCTAACACTTTGATCGATCCGCACGGCAACTTTGGATCGCCCAATGATCCACCAGCGGCATATCGGTACACCGAATGTCGACTCACCGATCTTGCGATGCGAATGGTGGAAAGTATCGACGAAGACACGGTCGACCTTATTCCAAACTTTGACGGTTCCAGAGAAGAACCACTAGTCATGCCAGCTCGCTTTCCCAACTTGTTGGTAAACGGAAGCCAAGGCATCGCAGTTGGCATGGCCACCAATATCCCGACACATAATTTGACCGAAGTCATCGACGCCACACTTCACCTCATTGACAACCCTGATGCGACCGTTCCCGACCTTATGGAATTTGTCCAAGGTCCTGACTTTCCGACCGGCGGATTGATCATGGGACGCGCAGGTTTAACGAGCGCGTTTATGACGGGACGTGGGTCGATTCGAATTCGTGCCCGTGCAGAAATAGTTGAAGATGGTCGGAACACCCAAATTGTGGTCACTGAAATTCCGTACCAAACATCTGTCGAAAACATTGAACAGAAAATTGCAGACGCCGTGGATCGAAAAATTATCGACGGCATCAGGGAATTGCGAAATGAGTCCGCTAAAGGAGAGACACGATTCGTAATTGAACTTAAGCGGGATGCGCCGGCCAATGTTGTTTTAAACAATCTGTTCAAACACACACCACTGCAAAGCAGTTTTGCTGCGAATATCGTGGCGTTAATCGATGGGGTACCGAGGACCCTTAATTTGCGTGACGCACTTGTGGCGTACGTCGATCACCAGATCGATGTTGTCACACGACGTTCGGAATATCGGCTTGGGCAAGCTCGGGATCGGGCCCACATTGTTGAAGGTCTCGTTCGGGCACTTGACCTTATTGACGACATCATTGCCCTTATACGCGGTAGTGAAGATCGCGTATCGGCGCTTGCCGATCTCCAAACTGAGCCGCTCTCCTTTAGCGAACGTCAAGCAAATCACATCCTTGATATGCAGTTGGGGCGCCTCACCAGGCTGGGGAAAACCCGTCTGGAGGAAGAACTCGTCGAGTTACGTGCCCGGATGGAAGAACTCGAAAGCATTCTCAACAGTGAGACTCAGCTTCGCTCGGTGATTAAAGAAGAGCTAAACGAAGTTCGTGTTGAGCATGACACACCCCGACGGTCTCAGATCGTCTTCGATGCGGGCGACATGGAGATCGAAGATCTCATTGACAACGAACCTGTAGTGGTAACGCTCAGCAAGGGTGGTTACATCAAATCGGTTACTGCCGACTCATTTCGAACTCAGGGACGCGGAGGGAGAGGCGTCCAAGGAGCGCGACTAAAAGAAGATGACATTTTGGTTCGTGTTCTGACCACCACAGCGCACTCGTATCTTCTTTTTTTCACCAATCGGGGCAAGGTGTACCGCCTCAAGGCCTACCAAGTGCCAATGATGGACCGGACCGCGCGCGGGACTGCCGTAGTGAACTTGCTGCAATTAGAACCAGAGGAGGTCGTCGAGGCTGTAATCGATGCAGAAGAATTCACAGCTGACGAATACCTACTTTTTGTGACCCGAAAAGGAGTAGTCAAAAAGACGGCATTCACCGAATACGACAAAAATCGGACTAATGGCCTCATCGCTATCAACTTGCGCGAAGGTGATGAGTTGGTTCGCGTCATTCAAGTTCGCGAAAGCGATGACGTCGTGCTGGTCAGTAGCAAAGGACAAGCCATTCGTTTCTCGGGCACCCAGGTACGACCGATGGGGCGAAGCGCCGGCGGTGTTCGAGGTATGCGGTTAAGAGAAAATGACGCGGTAGTGGCGGCAGTGGCAATATCAGAAAACGACCAACGGCACCTTCTTACAGTCACAGAAGGTGGGTACGGGAAACGCACTCCAATTGAGGCTTACCCCCGAAAAGGACGCGGCACCATGGGGGTCAAAGGGATAAAACTGACTGAGGCACGCGGCGCTGCTGTAGTCGGTGCCCGCATGGTTGATCTCGAAGACGAAGTGATCCTGGTTTCTTCTGGAGGTGTGCTGATACGAACTTCCGTGTCAGAGATTGCTGAACAACGACGTGACGCCACTGGGGTAAAAGTGATGAATATCAGCGATGAGGAAACTGTCGCTGCATTGTCGCCTGTCACCATTGAAGATGAAGTGGAAGAAACGGTGGAATCTGGAGCGGCGAGTTGAGTCGCGACCAGGGATGCATGAGCCTCCCGTACACTTCGACGCGTGGCCGAGTCTGATAAACCAGATCGAGAAAACACGCCTGTTGACGGTGTTGACGACGAAACTTTCGCTCGAGCTGTTGGCTTAACAAGTGATGACGAAGCCCAACGAGGGTTAAGGAAGAAGAAAAAATTCCGCGGCGACGGGACAGGGGCCCAGGATCCGCCTGAGCGTCGAGAACGTACTGTGGTTCGACGACCTCCAGCCCGTCAACGAAAACGTGACGCAGATAATGAAGAGCTAGAACCGGCCGATACCACTGGAGTTGTGCCGTTAGTTGATGCTCCGGAACTACCGGTTGAGTCGGTTGGTGCCTCAACAGACCAACCCACGGCGTACCGTCCGATTCTCCCTAATTCTTCCCCAGCGGTAGATGACCCAGTAGTGCCCGACGAAGACGACCTTGGATGGTTGAGGCGACGACGGGCGCGCGTTCGAAGAACCCGCCGCACAATTCGCCACGTCGACCCATGGTCAGTGTTGAAGGTTTCGGTAGTGCTTTACGCCTGCCTTTACGGAGCCACAGTCTTAGCTGGCTACCTTCTGTGGACGGCGGCTGTCCAATCCGGCGTCATTACCAATATCGAATCTTTTGTTGCTGAGGTCGGCTCGTACGAAATCTGGGAAATCAACGGGGAGGAGATTTTTCGGAGGGCAACGGTCATCGGAGCAGTGTTATTTGTTGGGGGAATTGCTCTAAATGTTCTTTTGACCATCGTGTTTAACCTGATTAGTGACCTCGTAGGGGGAGTCCGCGTCACCCTTTTGGAAGAAGACCAACCTCCAACGCAGGGAAACTAACGTTGGCTACTTCACCTCCCCGCCGCTACCATCAGCAATTCGTTCGGGGCTATAGCTCAGTTGGTTAGAGCGCACCCCTGATAAGGGTGAGGTCGCTGGTTCGACTCCAGCTAGCCCCACGTTCCGAACAATCCGTACTAAGAAGTTTGAATAGGGCGGACCTTATAGCCGAGGTAGTTATGCGTGTACTACGCCGAGCTCTACTAGCAGTAAGTGTGGGAACAGCAGTTGCCGCCGTTTTGCGGTTGAGAGGATCGGGTGGTGTCCCTCCCCGACAAGGAAGCTGGCGCCAACTCAGCGGACCGGATTTTCGCTGACGTGACCACAGTTGCCGTGATAGGTGCCGGTGTCGTTGGACGACGTGTTGCTCGACAATTAGCAGCTTCGGGAGTGGTTGACCGACTGGTTCTTGGCTCACGACGCCCAGAACGTTTGCATGGGTTCGTTCGGCAACTCATCGGAGTTGATATAGAGGTCATCGCGCCTGGGCCGCTCCCTTCAGTTGACGTGACGGTGTTGGCTCAACCGACCGGAGGGCATGCGGAATTAGCAGACGAAGCTCTCGGAAATGGTTCCCATGTTGTTTCGGTTTCTGACTCAATTAAGGACGTCGAGGCGTTACTAGACCTCGATGCGGCAGCGACTAAAGCGGATCGGTCAATAATCATTGGTGCATCTTTTTCCCCGGGGTTGAGTTGCTTGCTCGCCCGCCACGCTGGCTTAAGATTCGATCAGGTTGAGGAAGTTCACGTTGCACGGATGGGTACTGGCGGACCGGCGTGTCAACGTCAACTGCATAGGGCAAGAACGAAAGAAGCCATTGATTGGCGTGACGGTAATTGGCGTAAACATCCCGGTGGCACAGGCCGCGAACTGGTTTGGTTCCCTGATCCGCTAGGTGCCAGAGATTGTTACAGGGCTGCGCTTCCCGACGCGCTGTTGCTTTCTCGTAACTTTCCAGACACCGACCGCATCACGGCAAAGGTCGCCGCAACTCGGAGGGATCGTTTCACTGCGTGGTTACCGATGCTTCGGTCTCCCCATAGTGATGGTGGCCCCGGAGCTATTCGAATAGAAGTCCGAGGGAAACGCGATGGTGTCCAAGCAACCGACGTGATCGGTGCCATTGACTATCCATCCACTGTTGCTGGAGCTATCGCCGCAATCGCAACGGAGTGGTCTTTGCTTGGAGCTCTTCCTTCAGGTTCGTGGAGCCTGGGGATGTTGGATGACCCTGTGCCGTGGCTGCTCGAACTCGAAGAGAGAGGTATCAAAGCAGCGGTCTACGAAGGAACTTCGACAAGCTAGTGACCAAGCAAGGGGAAGCGTCGAGGCGAAGAGAGTCCTCTGTTTCGAACATAATGAATTTATTGGGTTTGTATTCTCGACTTGACTGGAGAAGGTGATGCTTGCGGCTATTCCTAGTCCGTCAACGAACTCCATCCAGATCTGGGTTTTGGAACTAAATGCCTACGGTTTGATGATCGCCGCAGGAGCAATGTTGGCTGTCTGGATCACTGGGCGCCGTTACGTAGCTGCCGGTGGCGACTTACTCGTCGTGCATCGAATGGCGACCTGGTCAATTCCCGCTGGCATCGTCGGGGCCCGTCTGTATCACGTAGCCACTGACTTCAGTCGTTTCCAAAACAACTGGTCTGAAATCCCAAAGCTATGGAAGGGAGGACTTGGGATCTGGGGCGCCGTTGCTGCCGCCACACTTGTGGGCTGGTGGATCGTGCGCCGTGATGGAGGAAATGTCCCCGCGATGCTTGAGGCAACCGCCGTTGGTATCCCTGTAGCCCAAGCAGTAGGGAGATTAGGTAACTGGTTCAACCAGGAACTATTTGGGAGACCGACAACTTTGGTGTGGGGACTCAAGATTGACCCGGAACACAGACCCAAGCTGTACCAAGAATCGTCAACATTCCATCCCACGTTTCTATATGAAGCTCTGTGGAATCTTGGGGTCGCTGCCTTCATAGCGTTCCTTGTGCCAAAACTTTTGCCGAATTTGAAAAAGGGTTACAGCTGGGCTGTCTACGTACTGGGGTACACCAGTGGACGTTTGTGGATTGAATTACTCCGAGCCGATGAAGCGACTGAAGTACTCGGTGTGAGAATTAACGTATGGACATCGGTGGTAGTCGGTGTTGTCGCCCTGGTATGTGTTTGGTTCGGTCTTCGAAATGAACCTTCCGATGGTCATCGAAATTTGACGCGAACTGTTCCACACTGAAGTGGGAGGACCCTAAGGGGACCGATTAGATCGATCGTTAGGGATGCCCCCAACCATGCGGATACTAATAACTGGTTACGGAGTTGACGCCACGGATTCGCCACTGCGATCCCAAGTAGCAGACCCTTTAAGATTTTTAGGCCACGAGGTGGTCGCAGTGGCCCCAACAGAAGCCGCTATTCGTTGGGGTCTTGACCGGTACTCACCTGAAATTCTTGTGGTGGTTCCTTCTGCTGGGGTTCCCGATCGATCCAAAGTTCGTTCGCTGACTGCAGAATCGGGGACCGTTGCCCTTTGCTTACACACGGGGCCATCTCTCATAGGTGTTCCTACAGATCTTGGAGAACTCGCTGATGACCTACGTGAATACGACCTCGTAACCGTTCCCGACCAACAAACTCTCGATGACTACGCGTTATTAGGAACATTTCGCCTTTCTCTGATGGAACCAGCTGTCCACCCACCCGCGGTTTTGGAGTCGGTGTCTTCGGATCGAAAAGGATTCATGGTTGTCGGAGATGCAGATCCAGAAAATGTTGATGTGGTAATGGGTTTAGATCATCTCGACGACATTGTTGTAATGGGACGAGGGTGGGCTGAACTTCCCCTAAACGTCTCCGTTGTTGAGCCGCTCCCCCTACCAGACAGAGGCACTTTGTTCGCCGGTGCTTCTTTTGTAGTGGAATTACCGCCTCCGTTAATGCACCAATCTGCGGTCGGTCGGGCGCCGTATGAACTTGGGCTTTCGTCGGCGACGTATGAGGCTGCAGTGGTGGGGACTCCTTCTGTTGTCCAGGAACGACCCGCGGTGTCGCAAGTATTTAACCCCAACACTGAAGTCATCACCTATAAGTCACTTAAGGATTTGCATCAGTTGTTGCCGGTGCTTTTAAGCGACGTCGCTGAGCTTGAAAAAGTTGGGGAGGCGGCCTGGTCTCGCGTGACGGCTGAACACACTTGGTCTCGACGATGGCGGTCATTGCTGGAAACGTGGGTCGTAGATCCGCAAGTCGGGATAGACGAAGAAGTTCGTTACCTCGGGCGTTCTGATGCCCTTACCCGAGCCAGCTGACGTAATTCACGCTGAAAGGGCAGCTCTACATTGGGTAACTACCTGACGTTGTGGGTTAATCAGTCTTCTTTCAGATGTGTGAGCCACGCACGCAAATCGTCGACTAACAATCGGGGTACTTCCATAGCGGCAAAATGCCCACCATGTCCAAACTCTGTCCACCGTTTGATGTTGTAAATCTGTTCGCACCATGCCCGTGGTGGTAAGAAAATTTCGCCGGGGAATCGGGCTATAGCCACGGGGACTTCGACCATGTCGAAACTCATCTGAGATTGCCGCATTTCGTAATAGATGCGGGCCGAACTTGATGCAGTCTGAGTAAACCAATAAATCGAAATATTGGTAAGTAACTGATCCCATGTGTAGCTCCGTGAAAGGTCACCTTCACAGTCAGACCAAGTGCGGAACTTTTCCAGAATCCACGCTGCGAGGCCTGCGGGAGAGTCGTCAAGGGCATAACCAATTGTTTGGGGCATAGTGCCCTGAATTTCGGCGTATCCACCGTCAACGGTTTTTCGAAACTCTAATTTTTGAAATGCGAGTAAATCTTCTGGTTGCGGATTGTCTCGGGCTTGTTGTGTTGGCCCAGCGATTGGCATCGTGATGTGGATGCCAAGCAAATGTTCTGGATCCAGGCGCCCAAGCTCAGTTGTAATAATTGACCCCCAATCTCCCCCCTGGGCTAGGTAGGAGCTGTACCCGAGATCCGCCATGAGCTGTTTGATCATCGCCGCGATTTGCGTTGGAGAATTACCCATCTTTTGGGTAGGCCCAGAAAACCCGAAACCCGGCAAAGATGGTAGGACCACATGGAAAGCGTCGTTTTCGTGCCCCCCGTGAGCGAGAGGGTTAGTGAGCGGATCGACTACTTCGACAAATTCGGCGATGGAACCAGGCCATCCGTGAGTCATCACTAAGGGGGTGGCGTCGTCATGCGGTGATCTGATGTGTGCGTAGTGAAGTTTTTCGCCTTGGATCTCGCAAACAAACTGTGGCCATTCGTTGAGACGCATCTCTGCCGAACGCCAATCGAAAGTGCTTTCCCAATAGTGGCAAAGGCTCATCAGCGTTTCGCGGTCAGTCCCCAGGGTCCATGGTTCGTCGACTATTTGTTGAGAAAATCGGCTATTCCTTAATCGAGTTTTAAGGTCGTCGATTGCCTGGTCTTCAACATCGATCATGAATGGCAGATGGACATTCATTTTTTCCACCTCGGTTCCATAAGTTCAAAGAATCTTTCAGGTGAGATATTGCCACCCGAGATAATGACGCCAACACGACTTCCGGCGACGTTGATCTTGTTGGCTAAAATTGCTGCCAACGCACACGCCCCGCTTGGTTCGGCGACTTGTTTTTGGAATCGGAACAGGTAATCGACCCCGTCAAGTATTTGGTCATCAGTGACGGTCACGATTTCGTCAACATGTTGTTGCATGACAGCGAAAGTGTGTTTTCCTGGTGATGTGGTTTGTTGCCCGTCGGCGATGGTGTCGGGGACATCAATTTCAACAATTCGGCCTTGTTGGAGCGACAGTTGGACGTCGTTTCCGGATTCAGGTTCAACGCCAACAATGCGACACCTTGGGTTGACTTCATGGGCTGCTAAAGCGCTGCCTGATATGAGCCCGCCACCGCCAACAGAAACAATTAATTGGTCAAGTGGTCCTGAGGTTTCAAAAAGTTCTCGAGCGCATGTTGACTGGCCCGCGATGACGTCAGGGTGATCGAAAGGAGGGATCAGCGTGAAGTGTTGTTCGGAGAGTATGGATTCAGCGATGTCTTCCCTACGTTCTCTAAAGCGGTCGTAGGTGACGATTGTTGCACCGTAACTTTCAGTTGCTTGGCGTTTGGAGCTTGGGGCGTCGTTAGGCATCACGACAGTGGCAGGAACACGAAATATTTGAGCGGCTCTGGCGACGGCTTGGGCATGATTGCCGGAGGAGTAGGTGACAATTCCTTGCGCCCGAATGTCGCTGTCGAGTGCTGCGATGGCGTTGAAAGCTCCTCGGAACTTGAACGCGCCGGTGTGCTGCAAATGTTCGGCTTTTAGATGGATTTCTGCCCCTAAGGTTTCGTCCAATAAGCGGGAACGAAGGACAGGTGTTTGTCGCGCTACACCTGCCAGCCTTGCAGTTGCTGCGGCAAGGTCGATTTCGGTTGGCACTGACACCTCAACTTTGGCGAATTATGCGAAACAGTCGAATATCTCTTGGATGGCGTGCATTTGCCCACCGCTTGTACTGGAGGGCACCAAAATAGGCGTCTTGCATCCTTGGTCGAACCATTCTTCGACGCCATCTCTGACTTGGTCGGCGGAACCGTAGAGCGTTGCGTTCGACAACCATTCGTCGGTCATGCATGTGGCCACACGGTCGCGGTCACCGTCAGCGATAGCTGCTTCTATACCTTCCATTTCTTCGACGTACCCGGCCTGCTTCCAGTAGTTGCGGTAGTTGGGGAGAGAAACGTAACCCTGCAAGGTTTTGCGGTTACGGGCTGCACCAGCTTCACGGTCAGCGTCGATAACGGTGGGGATCATGTTCCCGATAAGGAAGTCGCTGGTCTGGACGTCTTTGGGAATGTCCGCAACCGAGTTGTTGAAGTCGTTGCGACTGGCGTTGGCCCACACAGCTCCCGCTCCGATCTCAACTGAAAGTTCGACCATCTTTCGGCGCAAAGTAGCAAGAACGATGGGTGGTAGCTCCCCATGGTGTTCAGCTGCCTTTTGCATTGCTGATACGTATTCCCGGATATCAGTTAGAGGTTTACCCGGGGTAATCCCCAAACGTTGATGTACTGGGCCGTGGGTCACACCTATCCCGAGCCGGAATCGGCCATTGCTTATTTCGTGGATAAAGGCGGCTGTGGCTGCCAGGTCTTCAGGGTTTCGGAAATAGATCGGTTGGACTGAAGTGCCAAAAACGATCTCGTTAGTTGCGGAAGCAATGCCTTGACATAAAGCGACACAGTCGCCCATTGAAGGGCAGTAAATGCCACTAAATCCGCGACGCTCAATTTCTGCGGCAATGTCGAGGGTTTGTTGACGTCGGCCCTGTACGGCAGCGAGTGAAATTGCGGGCATATTCATTACTGTCGCCTCCTAATAGTGATTTCTCGTTTTGGTGAGATCTGACCCCATGATCATGCCCCTTAATTGGATGCTTTGTCGAAGTCGTGGTCGAGGGTTTGCTTCGGTACCCTCGGGGGACCTTGGGGCTGTAGCTCAGTTGGCTAGAGCACCTGCTTTGCAAGCAGGGGGTCGTCGGTTCGATTCCGATCAGCTCCACAAACAAAACCCCTGGAAACAGGCTTTAACCACAACCCTCTAACAAGACAGGGGGTTGTGTTTTTGGTTTAGGGCCCCACAGCGACCCCAGCGAGATGGCGGTGTGTCTTGAATGGGAGTTGGCCCGGAAGGCTGCCCGGACGATCGACGACTACATCGCAGCTTTGCGACTGCTGTTTGCCGGGAGTCTTGAATCGGAACTCGTGTCGAGGGTCTGGGTCACCAAATCGGCGACGAGGCTACGACTGTGCTGGATCGACAGGCGCTGCCAGCGCCGCAGCCGCTCCCACGTCTCCCAGCTGGTGTGAAGGTCGAGAAGTTCGGTGGCTTTGGCCTTCGTGCTGCGCTCAAGGGTTGAGATCTCGGGCTCGAAGGTGCGGGCCACCTGGCGGCGGAGGCGGGCGGCCAGCTTGGTCTGCTGAGACCGGATCTCCGGCGACGTGTGCATGACGGCTAACGCGGAGCGGCGCACTGGCGCAACCGTCTCGAAGAGCTCGGCTCGGTGGGCGATGAGGCCATCGATTCGTGCTGCGCGGCTTCCGGAGATCGGATGAGCGATGAAAAGTTCCAGGTGTTGGGCCTTCTGGTGCTCCGCCACCGCCACCGCCACCGCATCTCGGTCCCGGAAGTGGTGGTAGATGGACCGGGAGGTCATTCCCACCCGGGAGGCGATGTCTTCGATGGTGGGGGTGAGATTGCCCTCGCGGTACAGGATGAGCAGGACATCGATCACCGCTTCGCGGGTACGCCGGCCCCGGGCGACACGCCCGTCCCCGACGGTCTCAGTCACGCTGGGTCCAGGGTCGACGCGAGCAAGCCGCGAAGGCGGACCGACTCGTCTCCGGCGCTCGGGTCGCTGGCCCGGTTGGTGACCTCGTCGGGATCGGCCACGAGGTCGAATAGTTCGCTGAGCTCACCAGTGTCGGCGTTGAAGGTGGCCCGCCATTGGCCGTCAGTAATGGCCTGCCAGGTCGGGAGCTTCGGGAGCAGGCGGATCATGCTCACCGCGTGATGGCGGGCAGTGCCTTCACCGCCGGTAACGAGTGTCACCAGCGACCGGGACGGGGCACCATCAAGGGCG
>Ga0206683_10001577_pt1 | contig 15715 bp, 14 predicted proteins | sample M280m12015metaG_FD_155483 | JGI IMG/M metagenome (GOLD analysis project Ga0206683, IMG submission 155483) | Ammonia-oxidizing marine archaeal communities from Monterey Bay, California, United States - M2 80m 12015 | ecosystem: Environmental > Aquatic > Marine > Intertidal zone | place: USA...
GTCCCCGCTTCCCGCCATAACATAGGTTTTTTGCTTTCCGCTTTCTCCGGTAGCTACAAGCTTACACTTAAAAAACCCAGAATCCATAACAGCTTGGCTCGGCCCCTGTCCCGGTTGTTTCAAAAGAGGCCTTACAACCCTTCTAAGTGGGGTCATAATAACAAAACCCAGCACACCCAACATAAACGTTGTGGTGTAGGCCTTGCGTTTTTTTGAATAGTAGGCACTTTCTTTATAAACAAAGTTTTTACCATAACCCTCTCCATTTTCCGCTAAAAGAGCTGCACCCCTTCTTACAACACGAGTGTTGGCAGCCGCCATTACAAAGGGCCCCGTCCACGCATTAATTGTGTTATTTTTTTCAACCGAAACCTTGTCACTGGTAAGCTTTTTTTGTTCGTCTGTAATTGAGTTTTTTGGGTTTAGCGAAAAGGGCCCAAAAGCAGCGCGGTCAATGTTTAGGCCCCTAATTGCAAACATCGTTTCAATTGTTCCCCCAGATGCCTCTCCTTTCCAGGTGTGATAAGAAAAGATTGATTTTAAAGGCTCACCAAAAGATGTGGCAGCAAAAAAAGCTCCCAGGTCAGACGGAATTGAGTCGTAGCCGCAAGCGGGGATTATTCGAACACCCTTTTTGCTTGCTTCTTCGTGGTGTTTTGCAATCATTTCTCTTACCCAAAAATTTTCTCCCGTAATGTCAACATAGTGTGAACCGTTTTTTACACAAGAAGCAACCATTTTTGATCCATATCTATGAAACGGCCCCGCAGTAGAAAGAACAACGCGAGCCCTTTTTGTTATTTTGTCTAGAGCCTCTGAGTCATTTCCGTCAGCCACCAAGATTTCACAGCTGAGAGAGTTTTCTTCAGCAACCCCCTGAAGTTTTTTCTTATTTCTTCCACCAATAGCAATTTTTGTACCAGGATAGTTTTCCTTGAGATACTTTACACACAAACCCCCAGTAAAGCCTGTTGCACCATACACAACAATATCTAAGTTTTTTTCTGTCATAACTCTACCTGCGCCGCCGCTAACCGAGCAATAGGAACCCGAAAAGGAGAACAGCTTACATAGTTTAGGCCAAGCTCTCTACAAAACCTAATACTGTCTGGTTCCCCACCATGCTCCCCACAAATTCCGATAGAAATTGTTTTTTTTCTTTTTCGCCCACCGCTAACAGCGATAGACATCAACCGCCCAACGCCGTCTTGATCAATTTTTTCAAAAGGGTCTCCAGGAAGAATGTTAGACTCAAAATACGACTCAAAAAACGACCCCGTATCGTCTCTGCTAAAACCAAAAGTGGTTTGTGTTAGGTCGTTTGTTCCGAAACTAAAAAAGTCGGCGTGTTGAGCAATTTCTTCTGCAACCAAACAAGCTCTTGGAACCTCAATCATTGTTCCAACCTTATACTTAAGGCGCACCCCCTGCTCCCCTAAAAGATCTTTATACACACCATCAACTACATTTTTTTGGTTTACAAATTCATTTATATGAGAAACAAGAGGAACCATAATTTCTATGTTTGGATCAAAACCCTCTTTTTTAAGCTTCATTCCCGCCCCCAAAAGAGCTCGAGCTTGCATCCGGGTAATTTCTGGGTATGATATTCCTAGACGACAACCCCTGTGGCCCAACATAGGGTTGGATTCTTTTAAAAAGTCTATTCTCGCCAAAATAGAGGCTTTGGTTTGTTTTAGCTCTAAGGCAAGAAGCTCCACATCTTTGTCTTGTATTGTAATAAACTCATGCAGGGGCGGATCTAAAAGTCGAACCGTTACGGGCCTGGAGCCCATAACCTTTAAAATGCTATAAAAATCTTTTGTTTGAAAGGGAAGAAGCCTAGCAAGGTGTGCCTCCCTAGATTTTTTGTCGTCTGACAAAATCATTTTTCTAAACCCTCGAACCCTTTTTTCATCAAAAAACATGTGTTCCGTGCGACACAAACCAATTCCTTCGGCCCCAAAATCAAGAGCCTTTTTACAGTCGTCTGGTGTGTCTGCGTTAGTTCTAATTTTTAGTTTTCTGGTGCGATCAGCCCAAGAAAGAAGTTCATTCAGGGGCCCCGACCCACTCAAGGGGCTTTGAAAAAGGGGGAGCCTTCCTTTAAAAATTTCACCAGTAGATCCGTTAAGAGTAATCCAGTCACCTTCTTTAATTTTTATATCACCAACGCTGCCAGAAAGCAGGCTTTTGTTGATGTGTAGCGCTTGACAACCAACAACGCAGCTTTTACCCCAACCACGAGCAACAAGAGCTGCATGACTGGTTAACCCGCCCCTAGATGTTAAAATTCCACTTGAATAGTGCATACCATGAATGTCTTCCGGCGAAGTTTCTTCTCTTACTAAAATAACAGATTTTCCAGCCTTACCCAACTCTTCAGCTTTTTCTGCTGAAAATACGACCACCCCACAAGACGCTCCTGGCCCCGCAGGCAACCCAGAACCAATAGCCCTTACCCCAACAAGAGAATCGGGCTCAATGTTTTTTAATAGGCTTTCGTAAATTTGATTTGGGCGGACGCGAGAAAGAGCTGTTTTTTTGCTAATTAAACGCTCCTCAACCATGTCGGTAGCAATTTTAACAGCAGCAATACCCGTTCTTTTCCCCGTTCTTGTTTGTAGCATCCAAAGCTTGTTATCTTGTATTGTAAATTCAATGTCTTGCATCTCGTCAAAGTGCTTTTCTAGTTGCTTTCTAACGCGGCCAAGCTCCAAGAAAGCTTTTGGCATTGTTTTTTCAAGAGAGTTTTTTGATCCAGACTCGGCCAGTATTGGGTGCGGGGTTCTGATCCCAGCAACAACATCTTCACCTTGTGCGTTTTGTAACCACTCACCATAAAACTTATTTTCTCCAGTAGAGGGGTTTCTTGTAAAGGCCACCCCAGTTCCACAACTGTCTCCCAAATTTCCAAAGACCATCGCTTGAACGCTTACCGCAGTTCCCATGGTTTCGGGTATGTTTTCAAGAGACCTATATTCTCGCGCCCTCTTTCCATTCCAGCTTGAGAAAACCGCCTCTATAGCACCAAAAAGCTGACTGTATGGATCGTCAGGAAATTCCACCCCAAAATCTTTTTTTACCAAGGCTAAATATTTAATAGACAGCTCTTTCCAGTGTTTAGCAGAAACAGAAGAGTCGTCTTTATATTTGTTTTTCTTCTTCATCTCTTTAAGAAGAAACTCCATCTTTGTGTGCACCTCGGTAGTGCTTTTGTTTAAACCAAGAGCCTTTTCCATAACCACGTCAGCATACATCATGATTAATCTACGATAACTATCATAAGCAAATCTTTCACTTCCAGACCTTGCAATAAGGTGTGGTATGGTCTTAGATGTTAGACCAACGTTTAGAACTGTTTCCATCATTCCCGGCATAGAAACTGGCGCCCCAGATCGAACAGAAAGCAAGAGAGGATTTTCTCCACCAAAAGAAGCACCAACAACCCCCTCAGTTTTTTTAATATATTTTTTAATATTTTTTTTCAAAGCTAAAGAGAGTTTTTTATTTTTTAAAAAATCATTACAAAGGCGGGTTGCTAGAGTGAACCCTGGCGGCACCGGAAGGCCAAGCTTACACATTTCAGCAATGTTTGCACCCTTTCCTCCAAGGATTTCAGGCATAGATTGGTCGCCATCGGTCTTTGTTTGTGAAAAAAAATATATTTTTTGTTTAAAGTTCATAATTGATACATTTGTGCTGTGTAAAAAAAATTGACACCCAAATCAAAATAAACAGAAAAGAACTTAAGGAGAGGGTATGAAAAAAACATTTATAATATTTATAACAAGTCTTATGCTATCTTGTTCTGGAGAAATTTATGAAGACCAGATCATCGTTAAAGAAGGCGGAGTTGCTTACAACAAAGAAACAGACAAGGTTTTCTCTGGAGACGTGCTAGACAAATATGGAGAGCTTGTAGGTGTTTATAAAAAAGGATTAAAAGATGGAAACTGGTTTGAGGTGGACATTAAAAAAGGCACACAAAAAAAAGCCAGCTACATTAAAGGCGTTCCGGAAGGAGAGCAGGTTACATACCTGTTTCCAGGGCCCCGAGAAAAAAATAAAAGACTAGAATATATTAAGTATGAAGACGGCAAGATAGTTGGAACCTGGACAACCTGGAGCAAAGACAACGAAGGAAGGTTGATTACCAGAGGAGAAATTACCTTTGAAAGCGGTTCAGGAAGATGGAAAGAAAGAGACCCAAACACAAGAGCGTTAATTCGAGCCGGGAACTATGAAAACTGGGAAAAATCAGGCCTGTGGAAAAGCTGGGACCCGCAAGGAGTTCTTGTAAGTGAGGGAGATTATGTTGATGGCAGGAAAATTGATAAATGGGTTTGGTATGAAAAAGGAAAAGACACTGGCTGGGAAGAAAACTATTCTAACGGACTGTTAAATGGAAGGTTTCACAACCTTTCTCCACACTCTTTAAACAGAGGAAAAGGTTCTTATGTCGATGACGTGAAAACGGGAGACTGGAAAGAATATTTTACAGAAAAAGAGGGCTCTTTAGCTCTTAAACAAGAGGGCTCGTATCAGTTTGGCAAAAAAGAAGGTGTTTGGAATCACTATAAAAAAGAAGACAATAGTATTATAGAGTCTAATATTAACAAGTCGCGAAAAGTTGCCTCTGGACCATACACCCAAGACATAAAAAACGGAGAATGGACAGAAGGACCAGACATTGATTTTGGGTCTCGCTTTTACGGTAGGGGCCAATATGAAAACAACCAAAAGTCTGGTGAGTGGAAATATGTTGCGCCACAAGAGAACCCAACCATTACAGGAAACTTTTCTAGCGGAAAGCCGTCAGGAACCTGGGTTGTTCGCTACAACAAAAAAACCTATAAAGGTTCGCTACAAGAGGTTATAAAAAAAGTTCCAAAACTAAACGAATACAAATTCTAAAAACCGTTTTGAAAAAACCCCTTATTGGAATTAACCCCTATGACATAGATCATAAAGACTCTATGTGGAACGCCACAAAAGAGGCCTATTACCAGGCCGTTTGGAGAAACGGGGGCTGCCCCGTAACGCTTAGCCACACCAATAGCGCAAACCAAATATCTTCTTTAGTGTCAAACATAGACAGCCTTCTAATGGTTGGCGGACCAGACATCCCAGCAAAAACATACAAATCAAAAAATCCCCAACTTTTAGACCCAGACATCATGTCAGACAAAAGAGAGGCGTTTGATAGGGCTGTTTTTTTAGAGGCCATGAACCAAAACAAAAAAATTCTTGCAATTTGCGCAGGCGTGCAGCATGCGAACGTTATTTTGGGAGGGACTCTCATAGAAGACATACCAACGCTTGTCAAAAACCACATTAATCATGGGGTTTTTAATGGCGCAGCAAACACGCACTCCGTTAACACAACAAACAAAGATTCACTGCTTTACAGTATTATTCAAAAAGAAAGCTTTAATGTTAAAAGTAGCCACCACCAGTGCATTAACATCCCAGGAAAAGGGGTGACTATAACAGCCAAAGCAGAAGATGGCGCAGTAGAGGCTGTTGAAATTGCTGGTCGCAACAACTTTATTGGGGTTCAGTGGCACCCAGAAATAATGCCCAAAAGCGAAAACATGAAAAAACTATTTTCATGGCTTTCAGGCTAAAAACCATTAGACCGAAACAGAGTCTCTTCGCTCATCACCCACAGACTCAGAAAAACTACAAGCATTGACTCCACCAAAATACATATTTTTGTCTCCCCAGCTAACGACCTCATCCGCACCATATTTTGGTTTTTCACCGTCTGGCTCACAATGTAAAACCCCGTCTTCGACATGAATTCTTGGACTAGAAACCGCATCAACCAAACTCATTTTATGGTCCAACATGTTTGTTATTACGGAAAGAATAGCCGAAATAATTCTACTGCTACCAGCAGAACCAAGAGCAACCACCCCCCGTTTTCCCCCTAAGACCAAAGTTGGACAAATATTGCTAGGAATTCTTTGTTTTGATTTCCATGCATGAAACCCATGTGGATTTAGGTGTTTTTCTCCCAGCATGTTGTTTGGCATTACCCCTGTTTTTGGTATTATAAATCCAGCACCAACGCCGTTTGTGGTTGTTGTGGAAGCCACGTTTTTTTCATGGTCAATAACCGTTAGGTGGGTGGTAGAGCCAACAGCATCACGATCCTTTAAAAGACTGATTGCAAACAGGGCCGCCTCAACATCTTTTTTAGAAACATTTTTTATTTTGGACAAATCTTTTAAACCATCCTTAATTAACGCCCCCCCCGTAGACGGTTTGGGGTTCATAAAAATATCACAACCGCGATATTTGACCACTAGCGGCTTTCTTGTTTTTGGAGTATAGTCTTGCAAGTCTTTAAGGCTAATGACACCGCCCTCACATATGGTGTCGTAAAAAAGAGGACACACCTCATTTTTGTAAAAACCTGTTGGATCTTCATATAAAAACTGCTCTAAAAACAAACCAAGCTCTTTGTTGAAAAATCTTTCTCCAGCACCAAGAAAAGAACCATCTTTTTGGAACAAAGAAAGAAGTTCTGGAGAGTTTGATATTACGGGAGATAGTACACTAGACAGGTACTCCTGATTTTTGGATATTACAGAACCCTTTTTTGCTAAATGAACCGACTGCTCTACTAAAACAGAAAAAGGCAAAGAACCATAGCGCTTGTGAGCCTCAATTAACCCAGGGATCGTTCCCGGCACACCAACAGATCCAGCCCCAATATTAAACTCTTGTTTTGTGTCGCCGAAATCCGCATAAACCGTTTTAAAGTCATCAACATTTTTTTGGATAGATCTTGGGGTTTCAACAAAGAAGTCTATCAAAGAAGGAGAAAAACCATTTTTTTGCACCATCATTGCACCCCCGCTTGCTGCCCCCGTATAGAGATACTCACAAACCATCGAAGAAAACACGCCTGATATAGCAGCGTCAAAAGCATTTCCGCCCGATTTTAATATGTTTTCTGCAGAACTAACGGTGTCGCGATGCCCTCCTGCAATTTTGAAGTTTTTGGCCATATTTTTTGTCTTTACCTTTATCTAAACGGGTTATAACATTGAGTTTATTACTAGGTAAATTTATGTCAATATTTCAAATATTAACATCTTCAATTGGAAGAAAAATTTTAATGGCAATATCAGGATTGTTGTTATCTTTTTTTATGGTTTTTCATTTGTTTGGAAATCTTTTTTTGTTTGTTAGCGAAGAAGCATTTAATTCTTATGTCGACAAGCTAAAGTATTTGGGGTTTTTGATCAGAATAGCAGAATTTTTTTTACTAACCCTTGTTTTAAGCCACGCATATAACGGACTATTGTTGTGGTGGAAAAACAGACAAGCAAAAAAAAATACAAGCTCTTACAGCAAAGAAAACACACCGTCTTCTGCAAGATATGCGGCGTTTACAGGAAGCTTTATATTTATTTTTTTGGTTACCCACTGGGCAACTTTTTGGTATAAATTTAATTTCGGTCCCAAGGACCAATCCTACTATGATGTTGTTGTTGGAGACCAGGTTGGATTTGCAAACCCATTTTTTGCAGTGTTTTATATTGTTGCAATTACCATGCTTGGCTATCACCTTAAACACGGGTTTGTTTCGGCGGGACAAACACTAGGAATTGTGGGAACAAAATATGAAAAACAATATAACAGCTTATCAACAATTTTTTGGTTTTGGATTCCTCTTGGATTTATTTCAATACCTGTTTGGTTTGGTTTTATTGTGAGGTTTCTATAAAAATGACAGACTTTATACTTAACGCTAAAGCGCCCAAAGGCGATCTTCACACCAAGTGGGAGGATTATAAAAAAAGGCTTAACACGCTAACGCCAGAAGAGGCAAACCAATATAAGGTTATTATTATTGGTACGGGACTTGCAGGTGCATCCGCAGCCGCAACCCTAGCAGAAAAAGGTTTTAATATACACGCATTTTCTTATCATGAATCCCCAAGAAGAGCACACAGCATTGCCGCACAAGGAGGTATTAATGCGGCAAAAAACTATAAAAACGATGGCGACAGCGTAATGAGGCTTTTTTATGACACAATTAAAGGCGGAGATTTTAGATCAAGAGAAGACAATGTTTATCGCCTGGCAGAGCTAAGCGCTAATATTATAGACCAATGCGTTGCTCAGGGGGTGCCGTTTGCAAGAGAGTATGGCGGCCTATTAGACAACAGGTCTTTTGGGGGCGTTCAGGTTTCTCGAACCTTCTATGCAAGAGGACAAACCGGACAACAGCTTCTGTTGGGAGCCTACTCAGCCCTCAGCAGACAAACAAACACAGGAAAGGTAAAATTTTATCCCAGACACGACATGCTAGACATTGTTCTTGTTGACGGAAAAGCAAAAGGGGTTGTAACCAGAAACCTATTAAACGGGGCAGTTGAATCGCATTCTGCAGATGTCGTTATTTTAGCTACAGGAGGATATTCTAATGTATATTATTTATCCACAAACGCGATGTCTAGCAATGTTACTGCAAACTGGCGAGCACACAGAAAAGGAGCCCTGTTTGCAAACCCAAGTTTTACACAAATACACCCAACGTGCATTCCCGTAAAAAACGATTTTCAATCTAAATTAACCTTGATGAGCGAAAGCTTAAGAAATGATGGAAGGGTTTGGGTACCAAAAAAGAAAAATGACACAAGAAAGGCCATAGAAATTCCCGAAAAAGAAAGAGACTATTATTTAGAAAGGATTTATCCAGCTTTTGGCAACCTTGTTCCAAGAGACGTAGCAAGTAGGAGAGCAAAAGAGGTTTGTGATAATGGGCAGGGCGTTGGTACAACGGGCGTAGCCGTTTATCTTGATTTTAAAAAAGCAATAGAAGAGAAGGGAGAGGAGTTTATTAGAGAAAAGTATGGAAATCTATTTGACATGTATCAAAATATTACAGATGAAAACCCCTATAAGACCCCAATGAAAATATATCCAGCTGTTCATTATACGATGGGCGGATTGTGGGTAGATTATAATTTAATGACAACAGTTCCCGGACTGTTTTCTATTGGTGAAAGCAACTTTTCAGACCATGGGGCCAACCGCTTGGGGGCAAGCGCTCTTATGCAAGGGTTGGCAGATGGATATTTTGTTGCACCACACACCGTAATGGACTACCTAGCAAAAGAAAAACCTGAATTTTCTAACAAAACCAACAATAAAGAGTTTGTAGATGCGGTAAAAGAAACAGAAAAAGACATCGAGCACATTATGTCTATTGATGGAGATTTTGTCGTAGACGAAATCCATAGAGAGCTCGGCAAGGTTGTTTGGGACAAGGTTGGTATGGCAAGAAACGCAGAGGGTTTAGGGCAGGCAATACGATCTATACCAAAAATTAAGGAGAAGTTTTGGAGTAGGGTTTCAATACCGGGAAGCGATAAAGACATGAACCAGGAGCTAGAAAAAGCCTTAAGATTAAAAGACTTTATAGAGCTTGCAGAGCTCATGGCGCATGATGCGCTAGACAGAAAAGAGTCTTGTGGGGCGCACTTTAGAGAAGAATATCAAACAAAAGAAAACGAAGCAAAAAGAAACGACGAAGATTTTAAATATGTTGCTGCGTGGGGATACAACAAGAACGAGAAACCAAAACTCTTTAAAGAAGAACTAAGATATAAAAACGTAAAACTAAAAACCAGAAGCTATAAATAATGAACGTTAATTTAAAAATTTGGAGACAAGGCTCTAATTCTGATCAAGGGAAATTGCAAAAATATAGATTAGAAAACGTTGACCCAAACATTTCATTTTTAGAAATGTTAGACATTTTAAACAATAAGCTTATTAAAGAAAAACAAGACCCCGTCGCTTTTGATCATGATTGCAGAGAGGGTATATGCGGATCTTGTGGTTTTATGATTAACGGAAGACCGCACGGGCCCCGAGACGCCACCACGGTTTGTCAGTTGCACATGAGATCTTTTAACGATGAAGACGATATTTTATTAGAGCCTTTTCGCGCAAAATCTTTTGGGGTTATTAAAGACCTTTCGGTGGATCGCCAGTCTTTTGACCGCATTATTTCGTCCGCAGGGTTTGTTTCCGTAAACACGGGCGAAGCAGGAGAAGCAAACGAAACCCCGATAGAAAAAAAGAACGCTGACGAAGCCTTTCTTTCTGCTGCGTGTATTGGTTGTGGTGCTTGTGTAGCAGCCTGTAAGAACTCTTCGGCGATGTTGTTTACTTCAGCAAAAATTTCACACCTCGCACTTCTTCCACAGGGAGAAAAAGAACAAACTAAAAGAGTAAGCGCCATGGTTGCAACAATGGACGAAGAGGGTTTTGGTTCATGTACAAACACAGGAGCCTGTTCTGCTGAGTGTCCAAAAGAGATTGGCCAAACAAACATTGCAAGACTAAATAGAGAGTTTGTTAAGGCCCAGGCAAGTAACTTGTTAGACAAAAAGTAAACCAAGCATGCATATCATAAAAAACAACGGAAAAAAAGTTTTAGTACGAAACATTTATTGTGTTGGGCGCAACTATATAGAACACGCAAAAGAGCTTGGAAATACAAAACCAACAGAACCATTCTTTTTTCAAAAATCTCTTCCATCGCTAAACACTAGCAATCAAATTGTTTTACCCCCCAATAGAGCAATTGAACACGAAGTAGAAATTGTGTTGTTGGTTGGCAAGGACGGTAAAAGCGAAGACAAAAACGATGCAAGCTCTTTTATAGAAGGATATTCTTTGGGGATTGATTTAACCGATCGAAAATATCAAAACAAACTAAAAGAGCTAAAACTACCATGGCTACTATCAAAGTCTTTCGCGGGTTCTGCTGTTGTTTCGACTTTTTCAGAAAAACCCATAGAAGAAGATTTTTGGCTTTCAGTTAATAGAGAGAAAAAACAAACAGGAAATCACAACCAAATGACATTCTCTTTTGCAGAGCTAATTCATTTTTTATCAAACAGAGTTCCACTAATGAAGGGGGACCTAATTTTTACAGGAACACCTCGCGGGGTTGGATCTTTAGATGTTGGCGATGAAGTTGTTGTCGGGGCTGGTAACGCCACCCTAAATAAGCTTGTAGTTAGTTCTGAAGAGTAAAGTTGATTGGAATTGTAATCCAAACTCCAACTTTAGTTTCTCTTTGTTTTGCAGGCCTAAATCTTGTTTTTCTAAGAGCTTCAACAGCAGATTCATTTAATCCGGTGTTTGGAATTCCCTTAAGAACAATAGTTTCTTTTACCCTCCCCTTGTCATCAATAAAGCACTGAACAATTACTTGGCCTTCAATTCCCGCTTCTTGCGCAATATCGGGATAGACCGGCTTAATAGGCATTAAAGGCACGGGAGCCTTATCATAAGGAATAAATTTTACTTGAGGTCCGGACGGCGGAGGGGGTGGAGCATCCCACGCATCAAAATTATCTAAATCAGTCTCCTCAATTGTTAGGTCGTCTGCCAAGTCATCATCTTCTGATTCAACCGGAATAGAAGGTCTTGCAGGCGGAGGGGGCGTTTCAAATTGTTGTGTTTCCGGTATTTCAATGTTTTCAATGATAATTTGACCTTCTGTTTCAATTTCAATGTCATTTTCAAAGCGCTGTAGGCTATAAAACCCTAATAGCATGAGAACGCAAGCCATTAAAGTGCCAATTCGCAATACAGTAGAATATTTCTCTTTTAAGGTGTTTTGAGCAAGGTTTGCGCGCCTTAATAAAAGGTTTACTACCCAAGAAATAGGAGCAATCTTTGAAAGAAGTTTTTTTATGTCATCAAAATCCATTAGTTGGGCGCCTTTACTTTTGTTGAGTAGTTTAGCTTTAGAGCGTCGGCCTTTCTTAGCTCATTGTGTATACCAGAAATAATTTCCATTCTTGCCGCCTGATCCGCTTTTAAAGAAACTGTTAGCTGTGGATCTGAGGCCCTTTTTTCATACATTACATGACGCACATCGTCGTTGTTAAAAAGCTTGTCTTCAATAGATATTAAGCCATCTTTAGAAACCCATATATCAGAGGTGTGTCTTTTAGACTCAAGTTTTTCAATGCGCTCTGCTTTTGGCAAAGAAATTGGAAGACCCGAATATTCCCTTAGTACGGTTGTAACCATGAAAAAGATAAGAAGCATAAAAATAATATCAGGCATTGAGGAGGTTGATATTTTTGATTCTACACCAGATTTTCTTCTAAACTTCATTCTGTCTCCGCGATTGATATACGAGTAGCTTTTGCTATCTTTAGCTGATCCAAGACCTCGACATAGACATCATACTGTGCTTTTTCGTGAGCTTTAACGGAAACAATTAGCTTATCGTTTGCTCGCAACTCGTCTTGAACTTTACGACTAAGATCTTTCATCTCTACGGGTTCTCCGCCAAGCAACACAGCGCCAGAAGCGCTAATTAAGCAATTAAGAATGTTTTTCTTGTTGATTTCAAGTTCTTGTCCTTCAGCTGGCAAGATAATTCCAAGCCCCTTGTCCATATCTATGGTTGTTGTAACCAAAAAGAAGACCAATAGCAAAAAGGCAATATCTGCCATTCCACCCTCAGGAATAGCCCCAGTTCTAGCTTTTCTCTCTCTTATAGCCATTAAGAAAAACCTATTTAGCGTCTCTTAAAAGATCTGTTAGCTCAATTGATCTTTCTTCCATATCTAATACCATACTATCAATCATAGAAGAGAAGAAGTTTTGACAAATCTGAATAATCATTGCAACAATTAGACCAAAAGCTGTTGTTAATAGCGCCTGAGAAATACCGACAGCTACCACTGCTGGCGAGATATCGTTTGCTGCTGCAATAGCGTCAAACGCAAAGATCATACCGGCCACAGTTCCCGTAAAACCCATCATTGGTGCAATAGCAATAATTGCTGTTAACCAACCCATGTTTTTTTCTAAGAAAGCCATTTCAAGCGACCCAGCGTTTTCAATTGCTTTTTCTACTTGCTCGCTTCCTTTACCAACTCTTGCAAGACCCGCTTCACAAATGTTTGATACAGGTCCATCATGATCGGAACATACAGTTAAAGCCTTTTTTGCTCCCCCAGATTTTAGAGACTGTCTCAATGCATCCATAAACCCTTCAGAGTCTGCTTGTGATTGATTTAGTGAATATGCGCGCTCTCCAACAAGTCCAAGCCCGGCTAATAGAAGCAATAAAATTGGCCACATGAAAGGCCCACCTTCTAAAAATAATTCTACCATTTAAATCCTCCTAACGTGTTAAATGTTCAACAAATTAGCCTATTCAATGTGTAATGTCAACAACCTAGACAATATTTATAATAGACGTAGAAATGCTTCCCGAACCTCTTCATTTAAGCTGTGTTTTAACTTAATAGCATATATTGGAGCACTAATTTTTTCTTTAAACGAAGAAAGCTTCACCCAATCTTTTTCTGTACAAACAATAGCCTCTATTTTATTTTTTTCTATGCTTAGACCAATATTAGACACATCTTTTTTGCTGAAACTATGATGATCTGGGTAGATTAACTTTTCTACCACATGAATGTTCAACCCCGACAAGCTTTTTTGAAAACTTTCTGGTTTTCCAACACCGCAGACCGACATAACGTTTTTTAAGTCCGACAACTGGTTTATTGTTATTTTTTCATTACTAGACAGCACCTCACTTTCAAATTCGGTGTTAATTAGTAAGCTGTTTTTTAGAGAAGGACTTTCTTGGTAGAGATTTATTTTGTTGGTAATTATAATATCGGCACGATTAATGTTATAAAAAGGCTCCCTAAGAACGCCCCAAGGGAATGTTTTTTTGTTTTTCTCTTTTAGTTCATCTGGATTAACCAAAACAACATCAATGTCGCGATGTATTTTTCGATGCTGAAAAGCATCATCTAAAATAACGGTGTCACATCCAAGCGAAGCAAGCTTGCGTGCCCCCAGAGTTTTATTTTTTGAGACATAGATTGGTATAGATTCAGAAAGGTTGTTTCGTAGCACAATAGTTTCATCGCCAGCTTCCTTTACAGAATGGTTTTTCAATAAAAAATCACCACGACCCCTTCTTCCATAACCCCTCGTTAAGACACCAACAGATTTTCCGCGCTGAACCAAAAAGTTTGATAAGGCAATAGTGAAGGGGGTTTTTCCTGTACCCCCTAAAGAGATGTTGCCCACACTAATAACCGTAGCACCGACCCTTTTAGGAGAAAGGACGTTTTTATCATATAAATAGTTTTTTATTTTGATAAACAACAGGTGTATTGGAAATAAAAATAAAACCACAGAAACAACACTACGCATTTGATGAAGCCTCTTTGTCTGTTGAAACCAATGCTTTTTTTAAAATATTTAAACACTCTTCTGTTGACTGTTCTCTGGTAAAATAAATCGGCTGCCCAACGACCAACCTAGTTTTACTAAATGGTTTGCTAATATAAAAAGTATGCCAATTTTTAAACTTCCAACTTCTTGATACGTGTCCAATTACGGGGATAACAGGGACCCCACTTTCTTTTGCTAGCTTTACAGCGCCCGGTTTGGGAACATGCTCTGGTCCAGTTGGACCATCGGGGGTAATGATAAGTTGTGTAGCAGGCTTTTTTAGAAGATCTACCATATCTTGATATGCCTCGCTTCCACCCTTACCGCTTGATCCCCTTACAAACTTGTAACCCATTTTTGTTCCAACATCAACAATCAGGCTACCGTCTTTACTTTTACTTGCAAGACCAATATAGTTTTTATTGGCGAAGTATTTAAAAACAGCTAAAACCTTTCCATGCCACGTGACAAGTATAAAAGACCGATTTTTTCTTACTAAGCTTTGGATGTTTTCTTCTCCAACAACACTCCACCTGTTAAGCCCATATAAAAACTTAATAAACAGTTTTAAAATAGTTGTTTTGATTTTATACATGTATTGTTTATGCAAGAATGTGTTGTGCAGCTTCCTTATATGGGTTTGTTTTGGATATTAAAGAGTTTCTTAGCGTTTCATAGTCAGATTTAATGCTTTTTTGACCATCGCGAGACAAAAGAAAGAGAACCTCTTCTGCTATGTTAGAAGCATTCATTTCTGTTTGTAGCAACTCCTTAACAATGTTTTTATTGCCAATGAGATTTACCAACGAAAGATGTTTTACAGAAGACATTTTTTGTGCTAAAAACCAAGTGATTGGTGAAAGCTTATAACAAACAACCATCGGACAATCAAGTATAGCAGTTTCTAATGTAGCTGTCCCCGAAGACACGATAGCGGCATCCGCTACCGAAAGTATTTCATGGTGATTTTCTTTCGTTACAATAAAACGATCGGGAAGATTTTCAATAGAAACGTTCGGTGCCTGCAGAAGAATAGGAGCTATTTTTTGTTTCGAATTTTTCCCCAAAAGACTCATTGTTTCTAAAAATATTTTCCAGTGTTTTTGAATTTCAGATTTTCTACTTCCAGGCATAAGAGCAACAATTTTTTCATCGCGAGAAACACCATATTTTTTATAAAGCCAATCTTTGTCTCCCCGCACATTTTTTAGACCTATTAATGGGTTGCCAACATATTTGATGTTAATTCCACGCTTTTTAAACCAGTCTTTTTCTAATGGAATAATGCTAATGCGCTTGTCTGTGTTTTCTTCCAAAATTTTTGCTCGCGAACTCCTCCACGCCCAAACTTGCGGTAAAATAAAATATGAAACTTCAATTCCCATGCTAGAAATTTTTTTTGCCAACCTTAGGTTAAACCCAGGGTAATCAATTAAAATCACTTTTTCTGGCA
>Ga0206683_10001579_pt1 | contig 15709 bp, 14 predicted proteins | sample M280m12015metaG_FD_155483 | JGI IMG/M metagenome (GOLD analysis project Ga0206683, IMG submission 155483) | Ammonia-oxidizing marine archaeal communities from Monterey Bay, California, United States - M2 80m 12015 | ecosystem: Environmental > Aquatic > Marine > Intertidal zone | place: USA...
CATTGATAAGAAAACAACAAACTAGAGATCTTTGGAAAGACATTAGCTGCTATTTAGGAAGCCCCAATGTCGACTTTGTTGGTCTGGCTAATAGCTTTGATATCAAAGCTTCTCAGGCAAACTCTCCAGAGGAATTGATTGAGTCACTAAAAAATGCAAATAAGGTCACTAGAGATGGACGACCTTATCTAATTGATTTAAGAGTTATGCAACTAGATCTAGCTAAAAAGCCAACCACACAAACATGGTATCCTGATATTTCAATTGCTGAAAAAAGAATCATAAAAGTTTAAGTATTGCCTGATTCTCAGATCTTTTATAATAAACATTTAATTGAAGTTTGCTAAGCTATTACTTCATAAAAGAAGGGAGAAAAACATGAAAAAATCAATAATTCTATTTTCATTATTTATTGTTTCACCTATTTGGGCTGATGGTCATTTATCTTCTGAAAAAGAAGTAATGCAATTAGTCTTAGACCATTGGGAAGCAAGAGATAATAATGATTTTGCAGCACAAGCTGATCTCATGAGTCAATCAGGAACTTATAATGCTAATTCAGATGGAAGCTTCTTTAGGTTCAGCAAAAACAATACAGAAGCAGATATAGAAAACAATATGGGCGGTCAAGACTCAAGTCTGAATGTCAACTATCCAGAAACTATTGAGTTGTCTAGTGGGGTTGTTTTAGCTAGGTATTATCTTGAAGGAGTTATATCTGATCAATCTGGAACAGTAAATAATTACCGCACAAGAGTCACTCATATTTGGGTGAAAGAAAAATCAGGTTGGAAAACAAAATCATGGCACTTTTCACCTCTTCATGACGGAGGTCGACACGTTACATCTGCCTCAGACTTTCAGGAAGATTGAACAATAGATTATTTATTGTTTTTGCTGCTCAGTTTCATCTCGATGTTTTTTGAGATATGACATAAAGGGGGTTCCACCAGTTCCATGAATGGTTGAGCCTCCTGCACCAAATGGGTTTTTCTGTTTAGATTGATTATGTATATATGTCCGAGCATATTTTAAATGCAATGCTCTGAAAGCTCTTATTTCTTCCAAACAATCGTTATAAGAATTAATTAAAAGATTGGATTTTTTAATTAATTTTTTAGTCATAGAACTGGTTTCAACGTCTTCAATAAATTGCCTATGTTCCTTAGGCATATAATCCCTCATCTCATTTAGATAGTGTCTCAAGCTGTCTTTGGTGTGCTCAATCCCAAGGGCGCCATCTAAAGTAGGCATGATGCTGCTTTGGGCGCCTGTTTCTCCTCTATAAAACTGAGGAACATCTCCAAATTCCCCCTGATAAACTATTCCATTCTCTAGATCTGGGTTATCTTTAGAGCCAAAAATAAATGGTCTCACTCGATGATAATAAACATACGGATCACACCTTTCCGGCATCCGTTCAAATATATTATTCACTTTTCGCATGGATTGAGAAATCCGTTTTAATAACTCGTCTATATAAGATTCCTCTGACTCCTCTGTAGATTGAGAAATCAGTTTTGAGGCTTCTATTGCATCACTAGCAGCGTCTTCGATGCAAACATGAACAGTGACAAACCAGTCCTCATCTATTCCACCCAGGAAATTATTAATGAGAGCCACGTTATTAAGATTAATCGGTTCTTCCGGATTTATAAGGTACCAATTATCCAAACAATAACTCGCATAACTCAACACAGGTGGTCTTTCCAGTATTCTCGAAGCACTAACCCAAGGTTTTGCAATCACTCTAGGTAAGTTACTTTTAGGTTCTACTCCTCCAAGGATATAGGCATGAGCAATAAAACTCAGTTGAACCATCGCAAGTTTTATCTCCTCCAAAGAACCGTCTTGTATTAAAGAATCAACACAAAGGTCATCATCTGCCATCATTCTGATATTTTTTTCAAGCCTATCAGTAAGGAGTAATTTTGGAAGATTAGTAGCTAATTCTTGAAGATTAGCTAATGAATTCTCATTGACTAAAGAGTAGCCTTGCAAAGGCTTGTCTATTGGTAAAAACCCTTTCATAATATTTTATAGAATATTATATTTTCAAGAATATCAATATATTACCTTGATATTTTGTAACCTGTTTGTTCTAAAATGAATCTGTCTTCACTTAAAGTTGCAACTTCTACTACTGCTCCACTCTCATTAAACATGAAACGAGTAACAGTGTAGTGATTGTAATTAAGATCGACCTGATAATCAGTTTGAGTTGCATTCGAAAGAACATAAACAGTATTACCTTTTGATAATACTTCAATGATTCTGAATTCTAATGCAGGCCACTCATTTGCCTCACCAGAATCCATATTGTCTAGAATTTGTGATTTACTGAGTCTTGCATTAATTGCACCTCTATTAAAAGTGATATTTTTTTTCATGCCATTTCGTTCAATTACAGCTGCAATTTCTTCACCTGGTTTACCTCTAAATCCTAGGTTTTCAAAGTTTTCAGGAATCGCTTTTACACCATTGACTTCTAGAAATAAATCACCCACCTCAAGGGCTCCATCTGCTGGACTATTTGGTGTGACTCTACCTACCCTCATTTCATTTTCTCTAGGATCCCATGTGAATCCAAAACCTACATATCGACCCTGTACAGCTTGTCCATCCTCTGCCATATTCTCTTTAACCATTGCTATTGACTCTGCTTTACCTGTATAACCAGCAGTTACCCAGTCAGCAGCCGTAGCTTCAATTCCGTGATAATGTCCATGATCATTCTTTTCATGTCCGGCAGTAAAACCTAAAGAAGGGATCATCAAAAAAGTACTAATAATTATCATTGCAATTATTTGTTTCATAAAAATCTCCGTTTTAAATAAGAAAAAAAAAGACTCAAAGAGCCTAACTTTAATTAACATTGTATCAATTATGCAGAATATTGAGTAAAACATAATTTCTTCATAAATAGAATGAAGTCATTATGCTATATTCATAGCATGAAGAATCAGAGTAAAAGTCCTGAAGCACATAGTATTAATATTAGAAAACCCAATTTTGATTTAAAAAAAGATCTTGGGCATGATTGGTTCAATGGGAGCCCCTTTAATACCGCCTTTGAAAATTCCTTTTCTTTACTGTTTCCACTTGGCGAAAAAGCCTTTATTGAATCGGTTAAACATTTTGAGAAAGAAATAGAGGACCCAAAATTGCTTCAAGAAATATATTCGTTCTATGGCCAAGAAGCAGCACATCGAAAATACCATCAAAAATACAATGAACTTCTCTGCAAGCTCAGGGGTTATGATCTAGAGCATTTAACAAAATCACAAGTCAAAAGACACCAACTTAGATATAGCCAATTAAGTCCTTACCAAAGGCTTGCATCAACTGTCGCAGCTGAACATCTAACTGCAATTCTTGCAGATGATTTATTGAGAGATAAAGAACACTTCGTAGATTCTGGAAAAGAAGTGGCTAAACTCTGGTATTGGCATGCATTGGAAGAAACGGAACACAAAGCAGTCGCGTTTGATGTTTATGAGGCTGTTGGAGGGTATCTCAAAATGCGAAGAAGAGCCCTGCTTCTTGCCACATATTTTATCCTTAAAGATACATTTAGAGGAATATTCATTATGTTAAAGCAGGATGGGCAGCTGATGAAAATTAGAACTTGGGTAGACGCTGTTAACTTTTTATTTATCAAGCCTGGCATCTTAAGAAAAGCATTTATCCCATGGTTACAATTCTTTAAGAAGGATTTTCACCCTTGGCAAACAGATAATAGTGACATTATTAAACAATGGAAAAACTCTATTCCAATTGAAAATTAATCGCTCAAGTTTTTGACACTTGGCTAAATCTTTGATTAGATTAAAGAGCTTAGTGATAAGCGTACTGATAAATAAGTTATTTTTTTTAGGGGAAAAGATATGTACATGATTAAAAGATACATCTCAGATTTTACTGGTATTGCTATTAGTTTAATCGCTTTAGGTGTTGTTGCTGGAGTTGTTTTCGGTGATGTTCCTTTTGTGGGAGCTATCTCTAACAGCTTTGTAGCTACTGTATCTGCTTTGGGAGATGCAGGAGCAGTTGGTGTATTAGTTTTAGCAATTCTAGTTGCTGTTGCAGACTAATTAACCAAATAAATAGATTAAAAGAGCCCTTAATTAGGGCTCTTTTTTTAATCCATTTTTGAAATTTTCTTATGACTTGAGACTTGAAAGTTATAGGATTAGATTAAAGATAAATGTTTTGATGGAGAATAAATGGATATTAGTGAACCACAGCGTTATTTAGGAGAAGTTGATGTAAACGCCTTGAGTCAATGTATCCTTTCACAAGATGCAAACGCTTGGACAGAGCAATTAATTCGTCAACAAAGCTATGAGGTACATCAAGATACAGAGTCAATTGTAATGTTATTTTGTGATGAGACATGGCCAGATGGTGATGTACATCGTGAGGTAGGTTGGGATCGACTAGCCAATGATGCGATGCCACTAATTGATCATATTATTGAGACGTATTATAACCCTGGGGGTATTGTGTTAAGAGCAATGGCAGCTAAATTAAAGGCCGGCGGTAGAATCAATCCTCATGTAGATGCTCTTCAATCCTTTCACATGGGACATCGTATTCATCTACCAATAACCACCAATGAGTCTGTTAGATTCATGATTGAGGGCAAACCATACCGATTTGATGTAGGCAATGCCTATGAAATTAATAATCAGAAATCTCATAGTGTCATGAACATGAGCAAAGAAGATCGTATTTCATTTATTTTTGATTATGTTCCATATGATTTAATCAAAAATCTATAAAATCAAAGCATTAACATGAACCAATCAAATAATGTTAAAGAGCAAAGTATTGCTCAAACAATTGGTTTCCTCCGTTCCAACAGGCCATTGAGAGCTGAGGAGCTTTGCCGTGATTATTTAATTCAAAATCCTGGATGCACTGAACATTTAAGGTTACTCAGTCACGCATTGATGAAACAAAATCGTTATCTAGATGCAGAGGAAAAACTGCGTTTCGCTATCTCGTTGTCACCCAATTACCCCCAATTGCATGAAGACCTTGGTAGTGTCTTTGCCATGCAATCTCGTTTTGAAGAAGCCATCCCTGAATTTGAAAGAGCTATAAAATTACAACCTTCATTGCCATTGGTACATAAAAAATTAGGGCATGCACTAGCAGCAGTAGGCCGAGGTAAAGAGGCTGATGAAGAATTCCAAACATACATTGACAGTGACCCAAATAGAGAAGCTGTGATGAAAGCAGCAGATCTTTTGAGTGAAGAAAAAATTGAAGAAGCAATTTCTAACTTACAGGATATTCTTAAGAAAACACCCAATGATGTGAATGCAATGAGGTATCTAGCTCGTGCATATCGGCAAGGTGAAAAGAATTTACAAGATGCAGAAGCACTGCTTAGAACCGCTGTTCAACAAGCTCCAGATTTTACACCTGGATGGTTTGATCTAGCGTCATTATTAATGAGGGATAAAATAATGGAAGCTATCGCTGCTTATGAAAAAGTAATACAACTTGACCCAGAAAATGCTGCTGCTTGGGGTGGCCTTGGGAGCGCATACGGTCTTGCAATGTACCCTGACAAAAGCGCTGAAGCTTATGCAAAATCTATTGAACTTAAACCTGATGTTCCAAATGTTTTGATGGGACATGGCCATGCCCTTAAAACACTAGGTAATCAAAATGGAGCTTTAGAGTCTTATCGAACAGCAATCAAAAACAAACCGGACTTTGGTGAAGTCTATTGGAGCATGGCTAACTTGAAAATATTTGAGTTTGAAGACGAAGAAGTTGACGCTATGTTGGATCAATTAGAACAAGAGAATCTTTCAAAAAATGAAGAAATTCATTTTCGCTTTGCTTTGGGTAAAGCTTTTGAAGACAAAAAAGATTACCCACAAGCTTGGCACTATTATCATACTGGTAACCAAGAACAACGAACGACAGTTGATCATTTCCCAGTTGAAATGGAAATGCGTCATAATCTAATCAAAGAGGTTTTTAATCAAGAGTTTTTAAAAGAACGTTCTAATTTCGGTTATGACTGTCCTGATCCAATCCTAATTGTAGGTCTACCAAGATCTGGTTCCACTTTGATTGAGCAAATACTAGCTAGTCATAGCCAAGTAGAGGGAACATCAGAGTTGCCTATATTGGGTAATATTGCAGAATCTATAGGACAGCATCGAACTGATGGTACCCGATACCCAAAGGCAGTAGTTGATCTTCGTAAAAAAGATTGGTGCGCTTATGGCCAGCAATATATCGATGAAGCACAGCGACACCGCATCACAAATAAACCTTTTTTTACTGATAAATTACCTAATAACTTTCCTCTAATTGGACTGTTAAGCTTAATATTACCCAAGGCTAAAGTGATTAATGCAAGGCGTCACCCTTTTGATAGTTGCCTAGGTGGCTATAAACAGTTATTCAGTAAAGGTCAAAATTTCACTTATGACATGCTTGATTTAGCACACTACTATCAACAATACGATGCAATGATTAAGCATTGGCATCAAGTACTACCAGGTAAAATTTTGGATGTGCATTACGAAGAGACAGTCGACGATTTAGAGACCCAAGTCAGACGTATTTTAGACTTTTGTGAATTACCATTTGAACAAAGTTGTATTGATTTTCATCAAACTGAACGAGCCATTAAAACAGCAAGTTCTGAACAGGTGAGACAACCTATTTATAAGGGAGCGCTTGGGACTTGGCGTCGCTATGAACAATTTTTAGAATTATGGCAAGAACAACTTAGCGACATAATCGAGGAATTGCCTGAAGTTTCAAAAAATGCTGGTTTGTAAATTTAGATAATTACAGTATCTATTAAAAGAGAAATTTTCTAATCATTGATCAGATTTTAAGTTCTCTTTCAGAGATTAAGACCCCATTTTCGTCTGCGTAACACCAATTACCTGGATTTATCGTGATCTCATTAATGCTAATTTCAACATCCTTATCACCCTGATCTTTTTTCTCACTTTTTCTTGGACATGATCCCATTGCCATAACTCCGATCTCAATGTTCCGAAGTATCTCAATATCTCTGACATAACCATTGATGATAATTCCAGACCAGCCATTATCTTTTGCCATTTGGGCCAGTAGATCACCCAATAGTGCACAATGCTTTGATCTCCCGCCATCCACAATCAAGACTTCTGAGTCAGAGGGATTACTGAGTACTTTTTTAACAAAGCTATTGTCTTCAAAACATTTTACTGTCTTGACTCTCCCATGAAATACTTTTTCGCCTCCAAAGTGTTGAAAATCAATCAGAGTCTTTAGGTCTGGATATGAATCAATAATGTCAGGTGTTGATAACATTTATTAATATTATCAAATGTTTTCTTTTTATGGAGAATACGATGGCATTTAAGGAGTATAAAATCATTCATGTTGTAGAGGATGGCTTGGGTAAAATTCTTATTCAAAGTGATATTGGCTTTTTACCTCACTTTTTTGCTATATCAATTAAAAGGCCAGACTTCTAATCCATGTATGGCATTACGAACATCATTGCTTAATTGAACAGAAACCAGAGTCTTATTTTGAGCTAAATCATACAATGTAACTGTTGAGGGTGAAGCCCCTCCTGCAACCACTGAGCTAGAAATAGAACATAGTCCTCTAGCGAAACCAGGTCTGGCTAATTTTTGATCCTCTGTTTTATGTGTCAGCTTATCAGGGTTATACTTTGGCACAGCCATTGCACGATCTTCCTCACCTTCACCTCTCCCAGTGTAACGAAGCACATCATCTTTAGAATCATTAAATAAAACCCCATCTCTAAAGGGTTGTGCATTATGGGTTCCGGGTGGTAATTCCACAGCCATATTGATGGCTTTGCCATTAAAATGAAGCATCCCTTTTGACCTTAAACCAGAAATGTACATCCCATGAGAATTACAAACCACATTATTAAGATGCAATTTATTTAACATCATAGGTCCATCCTCTCCTAAAGGATCAAACACCGAAGGTTTGAATTTAACTCCCATTGTTTGTATGTACATACCCCAATTAAAGCAATGTTTATCTAAGTCAAAACCTAAGATGCTGTCAAAACCAGTTGAGGTAAGGTAGAGGGTGCGATCAAATACAGCAATTTCATGACAATGTTTTAAATAAGGATTGCGCCAAGATTCTATTAATTGGAAGTCAGGTGTGTATGCAAACAACTCATCACTGGCAGCAATAAAAACTCGTTCTCGATCGAAAGCTATTCCTCTTAAGCCTCGATCCCAACCTCGTCCTTGCCAATCAATACCTGAGGTATTCCAATCAATTGCTTGATTGACGCCCTGATTTTTAAAGTCAATAAGGTAAACTCCACCATGACTCTGGCCTTGTTGTGCACCTCGAACCACAGAACTGGCAATAAGCTTAACCATATTTGCTTATCCAGCAGCGATTGTAAACGTTATTTACCGAAGCTTTTTCTTGCAACTAACCAGGTAGTTCTAGGTTGAGCCAAACTTCTCACATTACGCTGTGAATTGGTACCAAATAAGTCTGTATAATTATTGGCATTGGTATTGACAAAACTATAGGTTGCTTGATCAAAAACATTATCTATATACAGAGAAACATTCCAACCATCACCTAGATTATCCAGCCCGATAGAGAGATTACTATTATCATGCGCTGGTGAAATACCATTGGTATCATTTTGGATGATGTTATAAGTTCTATTCCAAGATTCCGACTGATAGCTGATACCGTAATACACCCATAAATCACCACCAGCGACATCTGGTTGTTCATAAGTAATGCCCAAATAACCTTTTCTATCAGGAGAGTTCGGCATAATCATATTGTCACGATAAACAGAGCCCGATGGTGAGGTATATTCCTGAGTAAATTTAGCATCAGTAAATATTGCACTACCGCTGATATTAAGGTTTTCTGTAATTTGGTACTTGATATCCACTTCAAGTCCTGATGATTCAGCTGTCCCAGCATTAACAGTACCACCAACCCACCAGGGGCCAACACCGCCCCAATGAGCAATTTGCATGTCAGTCCATTCCATTAAGAAATACTGGGCATTAACCTGTAATCGATTATCCCTCCAATTACTTTTGATTCCAATTTCATAATTATCCATGTAGTCCGCATCAAATGTTTCTCCAACCTGACCAGTAGCAGCTGCACGCGGGGAGTTAACTCCACCTATTCTGAACCCTTGACTAAATAATGCATAAACCATCTTATCGTCATCAATGGTATAGGTAGCACTAAACTTATAAAGAGTATCATCAGACTTACCCAAGCTGTACATGCTTCCGTTCGCTTCAATTCCACCGCCAGCAAATGGGGGTAGCCCCTCTGGGAAAGCATCTCTGTTGCGTGTTTCACGTTCAAATTCAGACCAACGTATTCCTGCACCCAGGGTTAGTTGATCAGTCACATCGTAACTGAATTCTCCAAAGAGAGCGGTCTGTTCAACAGAGCGTTTAAAAGTATCAGTGTAACTAAGAGTGGTGTTAATAGGACAACTCACAAAGTCATAATAATTAGCATAGTAACAAGCCCAATAATTCGCATAATAAGCAGCCCCAGTAGACATGTAGTCAGGGTGTTCAGTGCCATAATACCATTCATCATAGACGTCTTCCCAATACCCTCCAACCATCCATTGGAGTTTGCTGTCACCTTTAGAAACTAATCTAACTTCAGCTGCTTGTCGCTCTTGATATTGATCATTGAAAGTTAAAGCAATTGTGTAACCAGTGTCATATAAACCATAACCATAATATGCATCTTTCCATTGGGTGTAGGCATGATTATCCCACTCATACACTATGTCTCGATCATAAGTCGTGACCGTAGCAGATAAGTCTGCAAAGCCTAGATCACCTTTCAATGTCAGTGCAGAAGATTGCCAATCATCATCTCGCATTTCTTTGATGAATCGGGTTATTTTGTACTCCCCTAAGCTTGGATCTGTGTCCCAACTTCCCAAAAGTTCACTGTTTTCAGTTACATGACTTAATAATGCCGACCAATCCTCAGAAATATTCCACAAGAAAGCAACGCGTCCACCAGTTACATCATAAGTATTAAAGTCATCTTCAACAATAGCTTCATTATCATAGCTTCCACTAAAGCTGCTGCCGTATACATTATCAACAAAGCCTCCATCGCTAGAGGTATAACCTACAACTCGCATGCTTAAAACATCATCGACCAGTGGTATATTCACATGGCCATTCACATCAAAGCTGCTATCGCCATTTTTTATTGTTCCATAGGAAGTTTCGACCTGACCATAATATCCACTTGTATCAGGTTTATTGGTAATCATTCGAAGTGTTCCTGACTGAGATGTAGAACCAAACAAAGTCCCTTGAGGTCCAGGCAGCGCTTCAACTCTTTCCAAGTCGATAGCTCGAACACTCACTTGTTGTGAACTGGTTGTCATTGGTTGCTCATCAAGGTATAAAGCCACAGAAGCATCCACATACCAAGTGTATGCATCTTGTGTGATTCCCCTCATTACCAAATCATTTTGACCTGGTCTTTCAGCTGTTAGGACGACACTTGGCAAAGCTTTAACATAGTCCGCCATACTTTTAATTCCCATCTTCTCAATATCTTCATTCGATAGAGCCATGATCGATTGCCCGACATCTTGTAGATTTAGTTCACGTTTGGTGGCAGTAACGATAATTTCTTCAAGTGCAACAGAGCTTGCATCTTGAGCCATTAGATTTGGAGCATTAATTACTGGTACTGATAAGGCAGTTGCTACAGCAGCTGCTACAGCCTTATTAGGTTTGCGGTTACTCATTGTTTCCCCTTGTATAAATAACAGACGTTTTTAACTATTGTTGTGGCTATAGATATCATGCCAAGTGAGATGCAAGATAGCAAAAAATAATTCACTTTTTTTCAATCAATTTAACTGCCAGTACTTAATGATAGATTTGATGAATCTTGGGATATTTTGGTATAAAGAACCCATGAATGAAAAAGAAACAACTAAGCATGGTCTTTATGAATATTATTATGAAGATGAATACTCTGACCAAGTCAAATGGAGAGGGCACTATCAAGATGGTTTAAAACATGGTCTAGTCGAAGCATTTCATTGGAAAAACGGATACCTGCTACGCAAAGAACACTGGAAAGAAGGAAAAGAGGAAGGGGTGTGGGAACAATTTGATCAAGAAACAGGAAAACTTACCAATAGAGCAAATTTTATAAAAGGCAAACAAACAAGTGCCGAATGGTTTTTTGAAAACGGCCAAGTTGAGATAAGAGGAGAGTTTAAGAATAATGCACAAGATGGCCTATGGGAATACTTCGATGAGCAGGGTCGATTAGCTTACAAAGGTCAATTTAAAAAAGGCAAAGAGAATGGTCTATGGCAAGGATTTCATGAAAATGGTGTGTTGCTGTATTCAGGAAATATGTTAAATGGTGAACCTGAAGGGCTTTTTGAATGGTTTCATGACAATGGACAACTTCAACGTCGAGGTAAGCATAAACAAGGACAGCTCATTGGTCTATGGGAATATTTTGATATCAATGGTCAACTAATAGAAACAAAAGTGTTTAAAAATGGAACAGAGTTAAGCACTAAAAAGTAGCTTCTTGCTAAATTTATTCCTTGCGGTTAACCAAATTGTTCTGTTTCGGTAGAATCTGCCAATGCAGCCACACTATCTGCCCCAACTGTTTGATTGATTGCATCAAAGTAACCTACTCCAACTTCTGCTTGATGCTTCACTGTAGTGAATCCATGTTGCTGATAGTCTAGCTCTTTCTCCTGCAGCTGACTGAATGCCAACATACCATTCTTTTTATACTCTCTCGCAAAATCAAAGACAGCAAAGTTGGTTGTATGAAAACCAGCAAGTGTGATGAATTGGAACTTAAATCCCATTTTTCCTAATTCGTCTTGAAACTGAGCTAATTCATCCTCTGAAGGGATATGCTGCTTCCAATTAAAGCTTGGGGAACAATTGTATGCCAGTAGTTGGTCTGGGTGAGCTCCGCGAACTGCGTCTGCAAATCGCTTTGCACCCTTTAAGCAAGGTTTTGATGTTTCACACCAAACTAAATCTGCATATTCAGCAAATGCCTGCCCGCGCTCACAACCCATCTCCAGTCCTCCTGACATTTGATAAAAACCCTCTGAGGTCCTTTCACCTGTCATGAATTTTCGATCTATTTCATCGACATCCGTTAAAAGAAGTCTTGCGGCTTCTGCATCGGTTCTCGCTATAATTAAAGTATCTGTTTCAGCGACATCAGCAGCAAGTCTCGCCGCATTTAGATTCCTGATTGCTTGACTTGTGGATATTAAAACCTTTCCACCAAGATGTCCGCACTTCTTTTCTGACGACAATTGATCTTCATAGTGCACAGCCGAGGCTCCAGCTTCAATGAGATTGCGAGCCAACTCATACGCATTCAATGCACCGCCAAACCCAGCTTCCGCGTCAGCAATGATTGGAGCAAAATAGAATCCCTCTTCCCCTTCTTGGACCTGGATTTGGTCCTGGCGTCGAAAAGCATTATTGATATTTCGAACAGCATTTGGAACAGAATCTACAGAATAAAGACTTTGATCAGGGTAAACCTCATTATTGCTATTCGCTGCAGCCGCAACTTGCCAACCTGATACATAAATGGCCTTAAGACCAGCCTTTACATGTTGAACAGCTTGCTGGCCATTATATGCTCCAAAAGTTTTAACATAGGGTTCAGTTTCAAACAACTTTCTCAATCGTTTTGCACCGATCTTAGCCAATGTAGATTCAACTTTGACAGAACCTTGAAGAGCTTTGACTTGCTCGGTTGTATAATTTCTCTTATCACCCATGTTTTTCTCCTAAAGGTATTAATAGACAGTGAAATTTATTCATCATTTTTCCTTATTTTTTTTCAGTCATAGGTTTAGGACTCACACCAAAATCAATAACATCCTCTCCATAAATCATCAGATCAATCACCTCAGATTCAGAAAGAGGTTTGGGTATAATCAAAGAATCTTCTTGCTGCTCATTGATTAAGGCATTTTCATGTTTATCTTTCATGGTCGTCTCCTAAAGGAATTTATACGCAGGTAAAGTTAAGAATTGGTCAAAGTCTGAGCTGGTTGACATGCTGTGAAATAAATCAATAGCACGGTCTAAATTAGCTTGATCAAAATCAGAATCCCCTCTTAATTGAATAAGTTGGGTCATCTCTTGGTCTAAGACAGAAGTAAACAAATCCTCATCTATGGTTTTGTTAGTGTCTGTAAATGACGCTTTATGAGTAATCCACTGCCAAATTTGAGATCGAGAAATTTCTGCAGTAGCAGCATCCTCCATAAGATTATATAAAGGGACGCATCCGTTACCCGATAACCATGCTTCGATGTACTGCACCCCTACCCTAATATTTTGTCTCAAGCCTTCTTCAGTGATCATCCCATTAGGTACTTTCAAAAGATCATGAGAAGTAATATTGACATCATCCCTTTTGTTACTAATTTGGTTTGCCTGGTCACCCATGATTGAATTGAAAGCTCCCATGGCAATTGATGATAGCCCTGGGTGAGCAATCCATGTTCCATCGTGGCCTGCGTTTGCCTCTCGAACCTTATCTAATTCAACTTTAGACATGGCTTCATTATTTTCCTGAGTATTATTTTTTATAGGAATTTGTGCTGCCATACCACCCATAGCATGCACATTTCTTTTATGACAAGTTTTAATTAACCCATCAACATAAGATTTTAGAAAATGACGAGTCATTATAACTTCATCTCTATTGGGGAGAATAGAATCAGCATCATTCCTAAATTTCTTTATAAAACTAAAAATATAGTCCCAACGCCCACAATTGAGCCCAGCTGAATGCTCTCTTAATTCATAAAGAATCTCATCCATTTCAAAAGCAGCAAGAATTGTTTCAATCAGAACAGTGGCCTTAATTGTTCCTCGATCAATATTTAGAAAGTCTTGCGCAGCAATAAAAATATCATTCCACAATCTAGCTTCAAGATGGCTCTCAAGCTTCGGTAAATAAAAATAAGGTCCACTGCCATTTTGAGATAATGCTTCATGGTTATTCGCAAGAAATATTGCAAAATCAAATAGTCCTCCTGATACTTCTTCATCATTGACCAGGACATGCTTTTCATTCAAATGCCAACCTCTGGGTCTTACAATAAGCGTGGCTGTTTCTTGATTAAGAGCATATCGTTTTTGATCGTTCTCTCTTATGAATTCTATGTCCCCGTTTACCGCGTCTCTTAAGTTAATCTGGCCAGAAACAATATTGCTCCACGTCGGTGAACAAGAATCTTCAAAATCTGCCATAAAAGTCTTTACTGGGGCATTTAAAGCATTGATTACCATTTTACGATCCACTGGTCCTGTGATTTCAACCCTTCGGTCTTGAAGATCATGTGGTATTGGAGAAACCACCCAATCATCCTCTCTGATGGCTTTTGTTGTTTTCAAAAAATCGGGTCTGTTTCCATCATCCAATTCATGTTGCCTCTGGTTTCTTAACTCAAGAAGCTCTAATCTTCTTGAATTAAATTGCGTGTGCAGTAACTCAACCAAGCCTAATGCTCTAGGATTGATGACTTCTTTCTCCTCCATACTTAATGATGGAATAATTGTTATTGCTTCAGACATTTGAAATAAAAATTAGTAATTTAGTGAATTTTAAGTAAAATTTTATTAAAATTTCACAATAAAAATTTCACAATGTAAATTTCACAATGAGTAATTTGTATAGAAAAAGTCATCTGCTTGGGGCAAAACTAAAAAATGTCCGTAAGCTCAATAAACTAACTCTTGAAGACCTTTCAGAAAGATGCAGTGCGGAAGACCCTAAAAATGCTCCTTCTGTTTCTTATCTAAGCATGATTGAGAATGGAAAACGCCTTCCCTCAGAAAATGTTCTTAACCAAATAGCTACTGTGTTCCAAAAAGAGCCTTCTTGGTTTATGGATGAAAATCTTGATATAGGCTTTAGTGATGATGATGTGTCTAAACAAAAAAATCAAAATCTCCCTCTTGAGCCAGGCTTTCTTTACAGTAAGGACTTATTGCAAGGAGCTATCCCAGAATTATTGGATCAAAGCGGTATTTCTGGGCGACAGTTTGCCCAGTTATTAATACGCTCCTACCAAGAAGCAAATCATAATCGCTTTCCTGATTTAGAAAAAGTGGCTGATGAAATTGGTCAAAATATTTTTCCAATTAAAGTTAATGACATCAAAAAACTGTATAAAACACATGGCTTGAAGCTCAAATGGTTTAAGCAAAATAGAGTGACCACATCAACGCCGCAAATGAAGAATAAAATGCTGCTTAGATCATTTTACGAATCACCGTCAGAGGTTTATGTTAATGAAGCACTTCAAAATGATCCACACCGACTTAAGTACGACCTTACAACTCATTTGGGCCATAAGATCCTACATCAAGGAGATGGCTTAAGATCCATCATATCATCAGGATCTAACCCATTTGACAGTGATGGTAAACAAGAGACTGTGAGTAATTCTCATGACGTGCTGATGGCTTGGCATGATTTTGAATCAAGTTTTTTTGCAGGCGCCCTACTTTGCCCCAGAAAACCGTTTAGGCGATATCTTATTAGAAAAGAACATGACATGTTATCTGCCAAAGAAGTTGAATTATCCCCTGCACATTTAATGAGGAGAGTCACGGCTGTTTCA
>Ga0206683_10001581_pt1 | contig 15706 bp, 10 predicted proteins | sample M280m12015metaG_FD_155483 | JGI IMG/M metagenome (GOLD analysis project Ga0206683, IMG submission 155483) | Ammonia-oxidizing marine archaeal communities from Monterey Bay, California, United States - M2 80m 12015 | ecosystem: Environmental > Aquatic > Marine > Intertidal zone | place: USA...
CAAAGTGGTCTTACCATGATCGACGTGACCGATGGTACCGACATTAACGTGCGGCTTGCTGCGTTCGAATTTTTCTTTCGCCACTTTCTGATTTCCTCAACAGTGCGTGATTAACTGGCCTTTTTCATCACCACCTCGGTGATGCTGCTTGGTGCTGGAAGGTACTGACTGAATTCCATTGAATAGGTGGCACGGCCTTGTGATGCGGAACGCAACGATGTCGCATAACCGAACATTTCCGCCAGCGGAACCTCGGCCCGAACAATCTTGCCGGCAGGAACATCTTCCATATCGGAAATCATGCCGCGGCGCGAGTTCAGATCACCCGTAACACCCCCCATATATTCCTCGGGAGTGACGACCTCGACCCGCATAATCGGCTCGAGTAATGTGGGCTTTGCTTTTCGGCTGGCCTCACGAAAGGCCTGGATAGCGGCTGCCTTGAAGGCGTGCTCCGATGAATCCACCTCGTGGTAGGAGCCATCGTACAGCGTGACCTTTACATCGATCACCGGATACCCGGCAACTATCCCGGACCCCATGGCCTCGACCACGCCCTTTTGAACGGCTGGAATATACTCACGGGGCACGACGCCACCTTTGATCTTATCCACAAATTCGAAACCACCGCCGCGCTCCTGCGGCTCTACCCTTAGGTAAACATGGCCATACTGGCCCCGGCCGCCGGTCTGCTTGGCGTACTTATGCTCCTGCTCGACTGACGCGTTCAGGGTTTCACGATAGGCTACTTGTGGCTTACCGATATTGGCATCAACGCTGAACTCGCGACGCAGCCGGTCGATAATAATCTCCAGGTGCAATTCACCCATGCCTGAGATAATCGTCTGCCCGGACTCTTCGTCAGTCCGCACCCGGAAGGAAGGATCTTCCTGGGCAAGTTTGCTCAGCGCAACACCGAGTTTTTCCTGATCGCTTTTGGTCTTAGGTTCCACAGCCTGCGAGATAACCGGCTCAGGAAACTCCATACGCTCCAACGTAATCACTTTACTAGGGTCGCACAGTGTGTCCCCAGTTGTGATGGTCTTAAGGCCAACAGCTGCAGCGATGTCGCCAGCCCGAACTTCCTTTATTTCTTCGCGCGAGTTGGCATGCATCTGCAAAATACGGCCAATACGTTCCTTCTTTCCTTTCACTGGGTTGTAGATGCTGTCGCCTGAATTAACGACCCCCGAGTACACGCGGAAAAAAACCAGCTGGCCTACAAATGGATCAGTCATGATCTTAAAGCCCAGAGCGGCAAAGGGCGCATCATCCGATGCCAGTCGCTCTTCCTCGGTTTCTTCATCTTCAAGAATCCCACGAATGGCGGGGACCTCAGTTGGGTTGGGCATGAAATCGATAACCGCATCGAGCATGGCCTGAACACCCTTGTTCTTGAACGCTGAGCCACAAGTTACGAGAACTATCTCGTTAGCAATGGTCCGCTGTCGCAGGCCGTCCTTGATTTCGGTCGCGGAAAGGTCGCCTTCCTCAAGGTACTTTTCCATCATTTCCTCGCTGACTTCAGCAACCGCTTCAAGCATTTGCTCACGCAGGGCAGTACACTGCTCTAACATGTCATCGGGGATATCACGTTCTTCGAACTTGGCGCCCCGAGTTTCCTCATCCCAGTAAATCGCCTTCATCTTGATCAGATCAACAACACCCTGGAAAGCATCTTCAGCTCCGATAGGTACCTGTATCGGAACGACATTCGAGCCGAGACGGTCCCGGATCTGGTCAACCACACGAAAAAAATCAGCGCCGGTTCGATCCATCTTGTTGACAAACGCCAGACGGGGCACGCTGTATTTATCCGCCTGGCGCCATACTGTTTCGGACTGTGGCTCAACGCCACCAACCGCACAGAAAACTCCAACAGCGCCGTCGAGTACTCTTAATGAACGCTCTACTTCGATAGTAAAATCAACATGGCCAGGAGTATCGATAATGTTGATGCGGTGTTCTGCATAATTCTGGTCCATACCGCTCCAGAAACAGGTAGTTGCGGCAGAGGTAATGGTGATACCGCGCTCTTGCTCCTGCTCCATCCAGTCCATGACGGCGTTTCCTTCATGAACTTCACCGATCTTATGAGAGATACCGGTATAAAAAAGAATGCGCTCCGTAGTCGTAGTCTTTCCCGCATCGATGTGGGCCATGATGCCGATGTTGCGATAACGCTCAAGAGGGGTTCTTCGTGCCACTGTCAAGGATCCGTATTCAGAGTTTCGGGGAGTTGATCTTCTAGTCAGAAACGGAAATGAGAGAACGCTTTGTTGGCTTCGGCCATTCGGTGTACTTCATCTTTTTTCTTTGCAGCACCACCACGTTTGTCTGCAGCATCCATCAATTCACCCGCCAGCCGGTCGGTCATCGATTTCTCATTCCGTTTGCGGGCGGCTTCAACCAACCAACGCATGGCCAACGCATTGCGGCGACTAGGGCGAACCTCGACGGGTACCTGGTAGGTTGCGCCACCCACGCGCCGACTTTTTACCTCGACGACGGGTCGAATATTCTCGAGCGCTTGGTAGAACACGTCGAGCGGTTCAGATGAACCCCGGCCATGAATAGTGTCTAAAGCGCCGTACAGGACGCGTTCAGCAATCGACTTCTTGCCGTCCTTCATCATGACATTGATGAATTTGGCAATGGTCTCATCACCGAATTTCGGATCCGGCAGGATTATCCGTTTTGGGACTTCACGACGTCTGGGCATCTATTTTCAGTTCCACTATCAGAGAACCGTTGCCACTCCGGGGCAGACGGTTCAGTTTCTGGGCCGGCGCACCGGCTTTTTACCAATCCCTGTAGCAACTGTCTTGATCGCCCATCGAACAGGCGCAACAGTCAGTTCGCACCAGCGGCTTTCGCCACCGGAGCGAAATCATACGGTGAGACAGCTTTTTGTCGCTAACAGCGTGATGCTGCCTTCGCGACTTCTGTGGCGGCCTTTATTTATTCTGGCAAGGTCGCCTTTATCACCGTGGCCAGTCAGCTATACCGGCCTATTTACGGTTTAATTACTACTAGTCGCCCTGGAGCAACCAGTCCCAAATCCCGTGTATTTGTTTACGTTACGACTTCGGTCGTTTCGCCCCGTATTTCGAGCGGCCCTGTCGCCGATCGCCTACGCCTGATGTATCTAATGTCCCCCGTACGGTGTGATAGCGCACACCCGGCAGATCCTTTACCCTGCCGCCCCGGATAAGCACAACCGAGTGCTCCTGGAGATTGTGCCCTTCGCCACCGATGTAACTGGTTACTTCAAAGCCATTGGTTAAACGTACCCGAGCCACCTTGCGTAAAGCCGAATTCGGCTTTTTCGGTGTAGTGGTATATACCCGCGTACATACACCGCGCTTTTGTGGGCAGGCCGCCAGTGCTGGTACATTCGACTTTTGAGTCCGGCGTACCCGAGGCTTTCTGACCAGTTGATTAATCGTTGGCATCTTCTTTTTCTCGCTCTTAGGCCCCGCTTTCAGCCCACAATCACCAAACCCAGCAAAGGGCGGCGATTCTAGGCAGAACTCGGTTTTTTGTCAACATTTCCGGGAAATTTTCTGGGTTGAGGCCTTAAACCGGACCTCAACCCTGCACCGCTTCAGCAGGCGCGGCCTCGTCTTTTGACTCGGCGCTACTGGCAAAAGTCAACTCAGCAATTTCTGCTTTCCCACTGACCTGCTCCTCGCGACGGCGACGGCGCTCCTCATGGTATGCCAGACCAGTACCCGCAGGAATCAGACGGCCAACGATCACGTTCTCCTTGAGCCCGCGCAATCTGTCCACCTTACCCTGCATGGAGGCCTCGGTCAGCACCCGAGTTGTCTCCTGGAATGAAGCCGCTGAGATAAATGAATCGGTACTCAGCGAAGCCTTTGTTATTCCCAGAAGTATGAGCGCAAAGGTGGCCGGCGTTTTGCCCTCAGCTACCAACTGATCGTTCGCCTCCAGCAGTGCAGAACGTTCAACCTGGTCACCTTCAAGGTGACGGCTGTCGCCTGGATCAACTATCCGGACACGTCGCAACATCTGACGAATAATCACTTCAATATGCTTATCGTTGATCTTGACGCCCTGCAGCCGGTACACCTCCTGAACCTCGTTGACGATATAGTCGGTAAGCTCTTTCCGGCCTCTGAGCTCCAGAATATCGCTGGCAGTCAACCCACCTTCAACAATGATGTCACCCTTGTCGATATGTTCACCGTCGAAGACACTGATAGATCGGCCTTTGGAAATAGCCATCTCATGTGGTTCACCCAACTCATCAGTGATTACCAGGCGCACCTTGGTTTTGACTTCCTTACCGAACGAGATCACCCCGCTGTGTGTTGCCAGGATAGCTGGGTCCTTGGCCTTACGCGCTTCGAATAGCTCGGCCACACGGGGCAAGCCTCCGGTAATGTCGCGCGTCTTGGAGCCTTCCTGAGGAATTCGGGCTAACACCTCACCAACGCCCACCTGCGCCCCATCGACAACCACGATAGAGGCACCCGGCGGCATCTGGTATCTTGCCGGTGACTCGCTTCCTGGCAAAACCTTTGGCTTGCCTTTTCCATCAACCAATTCAATGGTCGGTTTTATATCAGTACTGGTGCCACGTCGACTCTTAGGATCTATGACGAGGTGAGTACTCGACCCAGTGAGTTCATCGACCTGCTCCGCTACCGACACGCCCTCGACCATGCTCTCGAAGCGGATCTTGCCACCCACTTCGTTGATAATCGGATGGGTGTGCGGGTCCCAGGAGGCGATAATACTTCCCCCAGTCACGGTATCACCATCATTAACCGTCAGTTCGGCGCCATAGGGAATACGATAACGTTCACGATCGACACCATGCTGATCGTGAATCACCAACTCGGCGGAACGAGAAACTACGATATTACGACCGTCGGCGCGCTTAACCCGCCTGACGCGCGTAAAAGTAACAGTCCCGTCGTTCCTGACCTCAACACCGCTAACTGCTGCCGTCCTTGAAGCAGCACCACCAATATGGAAGGTACGCATGGTTAACTGGGTCCCGGGCTCGCCGATGCTTTGTGCCGCCATAACACCTACTGCTTCGCCACGGTTGACCAGTTGACCCCGAGCCAGATCCCGACCGTAACAGGTCGAGCAAATGCCATAGCGGGTCTCACAGGTCACTGCAGAGCGAACCTTGACCTGGTTAATATTGTGCTCTTCCAGTGAGAGAACTATCGCCTCATCAATCATCTCGCCCGCGCTAACCAAAACTTTTTTGCCTACCGGGCTGACCACATCTACAGCAACAGATCGGCCCAGAATCCTATCTCTGAGCGGAATAACTACTTCGCCACCCTCAACCCTCGCTTCACGCAAGATACCGTCGGTAGTGCCGCAATCGGCCTCGATAACAACAAGGTCCTGACAGACATCCACCAATCTCCGGGTGAGATAGCCGGAGTTGGCGGTTTTCAACGCTGTATCTGCAAGACCCTTACGAGCACCATGGGTTGAAATAAAGTACTGCAGAACATTGAGCCCCTCGCGGAAGTTAGCGGTAATTGGCGTCTCAATGATCGAGCCATCAGGCTTGGCCATCAGACCCCGCATGCCGGCCAGCTGGCGAATCTGTGCGTGACTGCCGCGAGCGCCGGAGTCAGCCATCATGTAAATCGAGTTGAATGATTCCTGCTCGACGCTTTCACTCTGGGCGTTGGTAACCGTTTCGGTACTGAGTTTAGCCATCATCTCGCCCGCCACTTTGTCACTGGCATGGGTCCATATATCGACTACCTTGTTATAGCGCTCACCGTCTGTCAGTAGGCCCTGGCGGTGCTGATCCTGAATCGCCTTCACTTCGTTTTCAGCCACAGCGAGGGTCTTTATCTTGCTGTCGGGAATCACCATGTCGTCGATACCAATTGAGACACCAGACTTGGCAGCCATGGAAAATCCGGCATACATCAAGCGATCACAGAAGATTACGGTATCCTTGAGCCCTACTTGACGATAGCACTCGTTGATAATATTGGATATCGCGCGCTTTTTCATTGGCTGGTTGACCAGCTCAAACGGCAATCCATCAGGGAGGATCTCCGATAGTAAAGCCCGACCCGTGGTGGTATCTATCAAAGTCAGTGTTTCGCTCATCTGACCTTCCTCATCAGCAAGCACTTGCCGGATACGCGTCTTGATCTTGGCATGTATTGACAGCACGCCGCTATCCAGCGCCCTGCGAACCTCAGCAATATCTGCAAATACCTTGCCTTCGCCGCGCGCGTTTACCATCTCGCGGGTCATGTAATACAGGCCCAGCACAATATCCTGGGAAGGGACAATAATTGGCTCACCGTTAGAAGGCGAAAGGACATTGTTAGAAGACATCATCAAGGTCCGAGCCTCGAGCTGTGCCTCAATAGAAAGCGGAACATGCACCGCCATCTGATCACCGTCAAAGTCAGCGTTATACGCAGTGCACACCAGCGGATGTAGCTGGATTGCCTTGCCCTCGACCAACACCGGCTCAAAAGCCTGGATACCCAGTCGGTGCAGCGTCGGCGCCCGATTAAGCAGTACAGGATGTTCGCGAATCACTTCTTCAAGAATATCCCAGACCTCCGGCTCCTCAGATTCCACCAACTTCTTGGCCTGCTTGATGGTGGTTGCCAGGCCTCGAAGTTCGAGCTTGCTGTAGATGAACGGTCGAAACAACTCCAGCGCCATCTTCTTCGGTAAACCACACTGGTGTAATTTAAGAGTAGGTCCAACTACGATCACCGAGCGACCGGAGTAATCAACTCGCTTACCCAACAGGTTTTGACGAAAGCGTCCCTGCTTACCCTTGATCATATCGGCTAAAGATTTCAGCTGGCGTCGATTAGGGCCGGTGACCGCCTTACCGCGGCGACCGTTATCTAAGAGGGCGTCGACTGATTCCTGCAACATGCGTTTTTCATTGCGCACGATAATGTCTGGCGCATTAAGATCGAGCAGTCGTCGCAAGCGATTGTTACGATTGATTACTCTGCGATACAAGTCATTGAGATCTGATGTTGCAAAACGTCCACCCTCTAGAGGCACCAACGGGCGTAAATCCGGTGGTAGTACGGGCAAGGCCTCCATGATCATCCATTCTGGCTTGTTCCCGGAGTGCAGAAACGCCTCGACAACCCTCAACCGCTTGGTCAATTTCTTGGTCTTAGTCTCAGACGAAGATTCCGCGAGTTCTTCGCGCAACTGTGTCGACAAAGACTTTAGTTCCATGGCTTTAAGCAACTCTTTGACTGCTTCTGCACCCATCGCGGCGTCGAAATCAGCGCCGTACATCTCGATGGCCTCGTAGTATTGCTCTTCTGTCATTAACGAACCGGTTTCAAGATCAGTGAGTCCAGGGTCGGTAATGACATAAGCCTCGAAGTAGAGAATCCGCTCGATTTCCCGTACTGTCATATCTAAAAGCACGCCGAGCCGTGATGGCAGTGACTTTAGAAACCAGATGTGCGCCACTGGACTGGCCAGTTCGATATGGCCCATACGCTCGCGACGAACTGTGGAAAGGGTCACCTCTACACCACATTTCTCGCAGACAACACCTCGGTGCTTAAGACGCTTGTACTTGCCGCACAGACATTCGTAATCACTCATCGGTCCAAACAACTTAGCGCAGAACAGACCGTCGCGCTCCGGCTTGAAAGTCCGGTAATTAATGGTCTCAGGCTTCTTCACTTCACCCCATGACCACGAGCGGATCTTGTCTGGCGATGCCAGACCAATCCGAATATTGTCGAACTCCTCGTCTGTGGAGTCGTGTCTTGTGAACTGGCTGAAAAGATCTTTCATTACTTTCCTCGGGGTGTCTGGATCGGTTGCTTTGAACGGGGTCGCTATAGGTTCGACTACTTATCTTGTCGTCGTTCTATGTTGAGACCCAGGGCCCTGATTTCCTTCTCCAAAACGTTAAATGACTCGGGTACCGAAGCCTCCATCGTGTGATCACCTCTCACAAGATTCTCGTACATCTTGGTCCTACCCCCGACATCATCCGATTTAACCGTTAACATTTCCTGCAGTGTGTGGGCTGCACCGTAAGCCTCGAGCGCCCAGACTTCCATCTCGCCAAAACGCTGGCCTCCAAACTGCGCTTTACCACCGAGCGGCTGCTGAGTGATGAGACTATACGGACCAGTCGAGCGCGCATGCATCTTGTCATCAACCAGATGATTAAGCTTAAGCATATACATGTAGCCTACAGTCACCTCGCGATCAAAGACTTCGCCGGTACGGCCATCCACCAGGGTCGCTTGACCGCTGGCGGGCAACCCGGCGATTTCCAGCCATTTTTTGATGTCCTTTTCACTAGCACCATCAAACACAGGGGTAGCAATCGGGACTCCGCCTCGCAAATTGCCAGCCAGTTCCATAATCTCTGAATCGGAAAGATCACTGAGATCCTCATGGTGACGGCCAGTGCCGTATATCTTACCCATTTGCTGGCGTAGCTTGCCGGAACTTGCCTCGGCATCAAGCATCTCGCCGATCTGGCGTCCCAGATGACTAGCCGCCCAACCTAGGTGGCACTCCAGCACCTGGCCAACGTTCATTCGCGATGGCACGCCAAGAGGATTGAGAACAATATCAACGGCAGTCCCGTCTTCCATATAAGGCATGTCCTCGATAGGGACAATCTTAGAGATCACCCCCTTGTTGCCGTGACGGCCAGCCATCTTGTCACCTGGCTGCAAACGTCGTTTGACTGCAACAAATACCTTGACCATCTTAAGCACGCCTGGCGCCAGATCATCGCCTGCCTCAAGTTTTCCGCGCTTTTCGTCATAAAGATCATCAAATCTCTTTGACTGAACTGCTAACTGACGGCGAATCTGCTCCAGCGTGGTATTAGTTGCTTCGTCACGTAAGCGAACCTCAAACCACTTGTCGCGAGGCATAGTCTGAAGGTAACCGCGAGTTACTTTCTCGCCCGCTTTCAGCTCGCCAGGTCCGCCTTCGGCAACCTTGCCGGACAGTAAGCGTTCTATTCGATCGAAGGTATCGTCTTCGACGATGCTGTACTGATCCTGCAAATCCTTCTTGATACCATCAAGCTCGTCGGCTTCGATTGATAAGGCCCGTGGGTCTTTCTCAACGCCGTCCCGGGTAAAGACCTGAACATCGATGACTGTTCCAGACGTTCCCGAAGGCATGCGCAAAGATGTGTCCTTTACATCGGATGCTTTCTCGCCAAAAATCGCTCGCAGCAGTTTTTCCTCTGGCGTAAGTTGGGTTTCACCTTTTGGAGTAACCTTTCCTACGAGGATATCCCCGGGGTTAACCTCGGCACCAATGTAGACAATGCCGGACTCATCAAGACGGGACAGGGCCGATTCACTCACATTCGGAATATCCCGGGACACGTCGTCCGATCCGAGCTTGGTATCACGGGCAGTACAGTTAAGCTCCTCTATGTGTATAGAGGTATAGACATCATCCTGAACCAATCGTTCAGAAATGAGGATGGAATCCTCAAAGTTGTAGCCGTTCCAAGGCATCAAAGCGACAAGGATATTACGCCCCAAGGCCAGTTCGCCCAGATCAGTCGATGGCCCATCGGCGAGCACATCACCTCGTTCAATCTTGTCTCCGACTGACACCAGTGGACGCTGGTTGATCGTCGTGTTCTGGTTGGAGCGGGTGTACTTTACAAGGTTGTAGATATTTACACCGGCATCGCCTGGATCGACTTCTTTATCGTTAACCTTTACAACAATGCGCGAGGCATCGACCACATTCACAACCCCACCCCGTTCGGCAACGACCACAACGCCGGAATCAGAAGCGACTTTGCGCTCGATACCTGTACCTACCAGGGGTTTTTCGCTTTGTATCGTCGGCACAGCTTGGCGCTGCATGTTAGAGCCCATCAATGCCCGGTTCGCATCATCATGTTCGAGAAATGGAATGAGAGCGGCTGCAACGGAAACAATCTGCGACGGAGCAATGTCTATGAACTGGACGCTCTCAGAGCTCGAAAGCGTAAATTCATTCTGATGCCGACATGAAATCAAATCGTCAGCAAGTTCTCCGTCATTGTTGAGTCGCGCATTTGCCTGGGCGATCACATATTTACCTTCTTCGATCGCCGACAGGTACATCACTTCATCAGTCAATTTCCGATCAACCACTTTCCGATACGGAGTCTCAAGAAAGCCGTATTCGTTGGTGCGCGCAAAGATCGCCAGAGAGTTAATCAGCCCGATATTGGGCCCTTCCGGTGTCTCGATCGGACAAACTCGGCCATAGTGTGTTGGATGCACATCTCGCACCTCAAACCCGGCACGCTCGCGGGTTAATCCACCCGGTCCAAGCGCCGAAACACGTCGTTTGTGTGTGACTTCTGAAAGCGGGTTGGTCTGGTCCATAAATTGTGACAACTGACTCGACCCAAAAAACTCCTTGATTACCGCTGATACTGGCTTGGCGTTGATAAGATCCTGTGGTGTCAGGTTCTCGGATTCGGCCATAGAAAGGCGTTCCTTCACTGCTCTTTCAACTCGAACCAGGCCGATACGGAACTGATTCTCGACCAGTTCGCCCACTGACCGAACCCGTCGATTGCCCAGGTTATCAATATCATCCGTCTCACCGTTCCCGTTCTTGAGTTCGACCAGGGTACGCATCACATCAACAATATCGTGCTGGCTGAGAATCCCAGGGCCTTCATCGGTTGCGCGGGCCAGGCGTCGGTTTAGTTTCATTCGACCTACTGCAGACAGGTCGTAGCGATCAATGTTGAAAAATAGGTTGCGGAACAATTGTTCAGCTGCATCTTTGGTCGGCGGCTCACCTGGGCGCATCATGCGATAAATTTCAACCTGAGCTTCCAACATGGTGTTAGTCGGATCAGACCGAAGGGTGTCTGCGATGTACGGCCCACGATCAAGATCATTGGTATAGATAGTCTCAAATGAACTGACTCCGGCTTCACGAAGTTTCACTAGCAACTCTTCTGTCACCTCGTCGTTGGCTGCGGCCAGAACCTCGCCTGTTTCAGTATCCACCAGCTCTGTCGCTAACACCCGGCCTATAACGTAGGAGTCAGGCACATCCAGAGCAGTCAGGTTGGTTTTTTCGATCTCGCGGATATGCCGAGCAGTAATGCGCTTCTCTGCCGCGACCACAACTGTTCCACTTGGGGTCTTGATGTCAAAATCCATCTCCTGGCCACGCAGACGTTCCGCGATCAGGTCAACTTCGGCCGATTCTGGCAACAACGTAATGCGGTCGGTCTCAAAAAACAGGCTCAGGATCTCCTCGTTAGAGTAGTCCAGTGCCTTGAGAATGACGGTTCCGGGAAGTTTGCGCCGTCGATCAATCCGAACAAATAATAAATCTTTTTGATCGAATTCAAAATCAAGCCACGATCCACGGTAGGGGATGACCCGGGCGTTTAAAAGCAACTTGCCAGACGAGTGGGTCTTGCCTTTATCATGGTCAAAAAAGACGCCAGGCGAACGGTGCAGCTGCGAGACAATGACCCGCTCGGTCCCGTTGATCACGAAGGTGCCATTGTCAGTCATCAGGGGCATCTCCCCCATATAGACCTCCTGCTCCTTAATATCGCGCAGAACCTTGGCGCCGCCAGATTCGCTCTTATCGAAGATAATCAGTCGCAGCGTCGCATGTAATGGCGCCGAATACACCATTCCACGTTGCTGGCATTCGCGAACATCAAAAACCGGCATACCCAGGCGATAGCTGACAAAATCGAGGGAGGCGGCACCGCTATAACTCTCAATCGGGAAAACTGACTTGAATGCGGCTTGCAGGCCCTGATCAATTCGCTGGAGAGGCTCAACGCCAGCTTGCAGCAGCTTGCGATAGGAGGCTTTTTGGATCTCCAGAAGATTGGGTATCTGATTGGAAGCCGATCGGGTACTGAAACTCTTACGAATCCGCTTTTTCTCGGTAAAGGTATAAGCCATGAAGACCTCGTAGCGTTAGGGCGTGATCAACCGTCGGGTAACCCGATCGATCGCTTTACATAAGGCGCGAGCCCAGGAGCTTCTAAGCTGCCCGGGCGCGCCTTCAAGACCAGTCCACGCCTGCCATTTACAGCAGGTGTACAACTGGTTACTACTTAATCTCAACAGATCCGCCGGCTTCTTCGATCTGCTTCTTGATCTCCTCAGCTTCAGCCTTAGTGACGCCTTCTTTGACAGCGGCAGGTGCCGACTCGACGAGATCCTTGGCTTCCTTCAAACCCAGGCCGGTAAGAGCCCGAACTGCCTTGATGACGGGGACCTTTTTATCACCGAAAGAGGTCAGCATGGCATCAAACTCGGTTTGTTCTTCGGCACCACCTGCATCACCACCTGTTTCGCCAGCTGCGGGGGCAGCTACTGCCACTGCGGCGCTGGCTGAAACATCAAACTTTTCTTCCATGTCCTTGATCAATTGGGACAACTCGATGACGGACATTTCTGCTACTGCATTTAACACTTCTTCGCGATTCATTTGACTCTCCCTAACTTGAGATTTTTCCTGTCTTAAGCGCTTGACCGTTTCTCACGCTACCTGTTCTTCAGTCCGGCTATCCCTGACAGCCGACAGCGTCCGCACAAACTTCGAAGGCACTTCATTTAAAGTCCGGACCAGTTTGCTTATCGGCGCTGCCATCGTACCCACCAACGTGGCGAGTAATTCGTCACGGTTGGGCAACTTGGCTAATACCTGAATGGCCGCCAAATCAAGCAAGTCGCCGTTCATAGCGCCTACCGTGATCTTCAGGTCATCATTCTTTTTAGCAAACTTGGAAACCACTTTAGCTACAGCCACCGGATCTTCCGACGAGGAGATCAACACCGGTCCCGTAAAGTGGTTCGCCAGACACTCAAAATCAGAGCCTGCAACACTGCGCTTGGCCAGAGTGTTTTTTACAACACGCACGTCCACACCCTGGTTGCGGGCTTCGCCTCTCAGTTCGGTAATTTGTGCGACGGTAAGCCCGCGATACTCAGCCAGAACGGCAGCCTGGGCTACAGAAAATATCTGTGTCACCTCGCTGACGACGACCTTTTTCTGATCGATATTAAGGCTCATTTAGCACTACTCCCTACTGGTTACACCTTGGTGTCCTGACCCTGGAAAAATCTTCGGATCTGGGGCACCGCCTGCGCAGGCTGGTGGAGCACCATTAAGCAAACCCAGTAACGTCACCGGCTTCACACCTACGGTCTTCGACGAACCCACCCGACTTTCTGTTGCCTAAAAAGGCAGCAAAGCCGTGGTCGAGCCCCTCAAAACAAATCTATTTAACTTACTGAGGCTCGGTCGACTTTAACGCCCGGCCCCATCGTCGTGGACAAGGTCAGCCGCCTTAGGTATTGACCCTTGGCGGCGGACGGCTTGGCCTTGTTCAGCGCATCCAACAGCGCCATCAGGTTTTCTTTCAAGGCATCGGCATCAAAAGACACTTTACCAATGGGGCAGTGGATGACCCCAGCTTTATCGATACGGAACTGCACCTGACCGGCTTTGGCGTTGCCGACTGCCTTGGCGACATCCTGTGTCACCGTGCCCACTTTGGGATTAGGCATCAGTCCTCGTGGCCCAAGCACCTGCCCCAATTTTCCAACCACCCGCATCGTCGCGGGCGTAGCGATACAAATATCGAAGTCGATCGTGCCGCCTTTGATGGTCTCCGCAAGATCATCCAACCCGATCACATCAGCACCTGCCCCCTTGGCAGCCTCGGCATCGGCACCGTCAGCAAAAACTGCAACGCGTACGGTCTTGCCAGTTCCCTTGGGTAATACAGTGGCGCCCCGGACATTCTGATCAGACTTTTTCGCATTAACACCCAGATTAATACTGACGTCGACTGTCTCATCAAATTTTGCCGACGCGGTTTTCTTGATAACCTTCAGCGCATCATCGATGGGGTAGTAGTTATCTGCTGTGCGATGCTCGGCGGCCTGGCGGTATCTTTTACTATGCGCTGCCATCAGACGCCCTCCGTTTCAATGCCCATACTGCGGGCGCTACCAGCAATGATCTTTACTGCCTGATCCATATCGTAAGCACTGAGATCTGGCATTTTTACCTTGGCGATCTCTTCAAGTTCGGCCCGGCCGACCTTGCCTACCTTGTTCTTGTTAGGCTCTCCGCTGCCCTTTTCCAGTCCGGCTGCCTTTTTCAGTAGAAACGACGCGGGCGGGGTCTTTTTGATGTAGGTGAAACTCTTGTCCGAGTACACCGTAATAACAACCGGTATGGGTAGGCCGGGCTCAAGTTCCTGGGTATCTGCATTAAATGCCTTGCAGAACTCCATGATGTTCAGGCCATGCTGGCCCAGAGCCGGACCTACGGGTGGACTGGGTTTAGCGCCCCCAGCCGGTACCTGCAACTTGATATACGCATCAATCTTCTTCGCCATTTCTTACTCCGTCGGGTCCAAACGCCGCAAAGCTCCCCTTTAATTAACGACTCGTTTTGGCTGCAACTACAGCAGCAGTGCGTCAGGCCTTCTCGACCTGGCTGAAACTCAATTCCACCGGAGTAGACCGGCCGAATATAGATACCGAAACCTTCAGTTTGCTTTTTTCAAAATTGACATCTTCTACTGTCCCGCTGAACTCTTTGAACGGCCCATCGACAACCCGGACCACTTCTCCGGGGGCAAAGGTGTACTTGGGTCGAGGGTTCTCCGCACCTTCTTGAACTTGCTGAAGAATAGCCCCGGCTTCCTTGTCCGAGATCGCCACAGGTTTGGAGCCACTGCCCCCGACGAAGCCAGACACTTTAGGAACTGACTTGACCAAGTGCCAAGCCTCATCGCTCATCTTCATATGGACCAGCACATATCCGGGGAAAAACTTGCGTTCGCTGGTACGTTTTTGCCCGTTTCTAAGTTCCACTACCTGTTCGGTCGGAACTTCGATCTCACCAAATTGGTCTTCCATCCCGGCGCGGCGGATATATTCACGCAATGACTCCTTTACGTGCTTTTCGAATCCAGAAAAGGCCTGGATCACGAACCACTTCATGTCTGAATCGACAACTGTCTCCGGGGTATCTTCACTCATAGGTGCATCCATTGTTACAGCATCAGTCATCATGTCTTATCCCAACCCCAAGGTAAGGTCGTAGATTGCCCAAAACGACAAGGCATCCAACACCCATAGATAAATTCCCACAACCAGCACCATCAGTATCACGACCATGGTCGACTGCGCTGTCTCACGACGAGTCGGCCAAATCACCTTGCGAACCTCAGTGCGAGTCGCCAAAGCAAACTGCCACGTTGCCCTGCCAGAGTCCGAAGTCAGAGCGATGCCTGCAGCAATCACTACACCCACAACCACAATGAGCGCACGAATAAGAGACGAGTTGTCGCCAAGCACATAGAAAAGTGCCAATGCTGCGACGATAACAAGCCCTGCTGCTGCCAGTTTCAGTTTATCTGCCACTGTTCCGGTTGCCCCGATCAATTCCTTGTTCTGGCAGGCCAGGAGGGAATCGAACCCCCAACCTGCGGTTTTGGAGACCGCCGCTCTGCCAATTGAGCTACTGGCCTAACTTCTTTTACCGCTCACAGCGGCATAACCTAATTATTCAATGATCTTCGACACCACACCGGCACCGACCGTTCGACCGCCTTCACGAATGGCAAAGCGCAGGCCATCTTCCATTGCGATCGGGTTGATCAATTGGGCAGACAACTTAACATTGTCGCCGG